>Ga0209470_1001397_pt1 | contig 17940 bp, 18 predicted proteins | sample GraSoiAngelo_125_FD_185882 | JGI IMG/M metagenome (GOLD analysis project Ga0209470, IMG submission 185882) | Grasslands soil microbial communities from the Angelo Coastal Reserve, California, USA - 14_0927_05_40cm (SPAdes) (version 2) | ecosystem: Environmental > Terrestrial > Soil > Grasslands ... | reverse complement strand
TAGGCGCCGGCGAGAGCGTATTCTATAACCTTGGCACCGGGGGCGGCTCCAGCGTACATGAAGTGATTGCAGCTTGCCGGAAAATCACCGGGCGAAAGATCGACACCGTCGAAAAGCCCCGCCGGCCCGGCGACCCTCCGCGGCTGATCGCTTCCTCGGAGAAAATCAAGCGTGAGCTTGGCTGGGAGCCGCAATTTCAATCGCTCGATCGCATTATCGAGAGCGCTTGGAAATGGCACCAGAAATTTCCTGAGGGCTACGGAGATTGAACATCTGTAGCCGTGCAAGATCAGCTTCCCAGTGCCACGCTTCACATAGCGACCTCGATACCAGAAAAAAGCGCTCGCGAAATCTTCCGCGAGCGCTTTTGACTTTACCAAACGAACGACTTTTCGCGATTAAGGCTTTGTTGTTGTTGTGGTGGTTTCTCTCTTCTCGTAGACCGCTGCTGGCTGACTCAACACGACTTTTCGAACAACGACGCGGTCACCTTCGTTGGTGTAATACACGGTTGCCGGCATGTCCGGCCGAATCGCCGACCAAGCCACGGTGTGACCTTCTGGGTCAAGAATGGTCGTGTCCCTGGTGTAGTAGTATCGAACAGGTGCCACATCCGGCGACGTTCGGAACGTAAAGTAGTCCGAATCCGGCGTGTAAGCCGTAATCGTCCCTGTGGTTGTGGTCGTGGCACTCGTTGTCGTGCCTGTCACAGGGTCAGTCGTTGTCGTGGTTGTGGTCTCCTGCGCAAGGGCGATGCCGAACGCTGCCGCGCATGCCACTCCCGCTGCCAATATTTTCATTAATCTCGTTTGTTTCATATTTGTCCCTCTGCTTTGATTGAATGGATATGCTCCATCCATGTATCCGGCCCCTTAATGCCGGACTTTATTCAACTGTGTCTGTTTATCGTAAATTCCGCCTCACGTGGCCGCATCGACGGGCGTATTTGCCTGTCTTGCGCCAAAGCTAAATAACCGATGCAGGCACTACCCGGCTTTCGTGACTTCCTACCCCAGAACTGCGCAGCGCGTAACTACATCTTCACGTGCTGGCGCGAAATTTCCCAACGTTATGGCTTTGTGGAATGGGATGGCCCGATCCTCGAACCCACTGAATTGTATAAAAAAAAGAGCGGCGCCGAAATCGTTGACCAGCTTTTTAATTTCGCCGACAAAGGCGAGCGCGAAGTGGCGATGCGTCCCGAGCTCACGCCTACGCTGGCTCGCGTGATTGCCGCCCACGAACGCGAATTCAAGAAGCCCCTCAAATGGTTCTCCATCGGCCGGTTTTTTCGCCACGAAAAGCAACAACGCGGCCGCCTGCGCGAACACTTTCAGCTCAATTGCGACATTGTTGGGGAGAGCGCGCTCGCCGCGGACATCGAGGTGCTCGCCCTTTGCATTGACCTCCTGCGCGCTTTCGGTTTCACAGAAAAAGATGTCGTTATCCGGATCAGCGATCGGGAATTTTGGACGGATTTCCTGCGCAGGAAAAGCGTTCCGCCTGATCGGTGGGACGAATTGCTCCAAATCATCGACAAGTCCGGACGCGAATCTCCGGAGAATACGCGAGCGAAACTTGGCGAGTTGGCCGATCCGATGTTCGCCATTTTGAGCAATGGCGGCAAAAGCGAAAAACTTGAGAAGCTTGTCCACGGTTTGCGCGATCGGGGGTTAGCCGATTTCGTCGTTGTCGATGTAGGCGTTGTTCGCGGACTCGCGTATTACACCGGGATCGTCTTCGAAGTTTTCGATCGCGCCAGAAAACTTCGCGCTGTCGCCGGCGGCGGCCGCTACGACAATCTGATCGCGCAACTCAGCGACGGCGCAGTGTCGATGCCCGCGCTCGGTTTTGCCATGGGCGACGTCGTTCTGGGTGAATTGATTCGCGACCACAAAGGGGCGCGAGAGAGGATGCAGCAAGCAATCGCGGCCGAGCACAAGATCGACATCTACATTGTGATCGCTAAAGAGGAACGCCGTCCGGATGCGCTCGCGCATGTCCAGCAAATTAGAGATCGCGGTTACCGCGTCGATTACCCACTCGCAGCCGAGAAAGTCGCCAAGCAATTTCAAACCGCCGAGCAACTCGGTGCGCGATTTGCCATTTTATTTGGCGACGAATGGCCTCAGGTCGCGATCAAAGACCTCACGCATGCCGAACAACAGCTGGTCGCGCACGGTGATCTTTTCACGCGGATCGATTCATTGCTCAGGTAGGCACGCACGTCCGATGTCCGTCGAATTCTCTTCGGCACCAAGTCGGACGGCTCGGAGAGCCGTCCCTACCTAATCGCTTGCGTGATTTTTCGCTTCGCCCAGAATGACACACTACTTCTCGGAGATCGATGTACCGCACGCACGATTGCAATTCATTGCGCAAAACTGATATCGGCAAGCAAGTCATGCTTGCCGGGTGGGTGCATGTTTCGCGCAATCATGGGGGCGTCATTTTCGTCGATCTCCGCGACCGCGAGGGGCTTACGCAGGTGGTTTTCCGTCCGGAGGAGAATGCAGAAGTCGCCAGCGAAGCGCGTAGCTTGGGCAGCGAAGACGTGATTGAAGTCTCGGGTCGGATTGCGGCGCGCGTGCCCGGAACGGAAAACCCCAAACTGGCAACCGGCGACATTGAAGTTATTCCGAATCGTCTCCAAATTCTGAATCGGGCGGACGCCTTACCGTTCCCGATCGACGCCGAGATTCATAATGAAGATCTGCGGATGACCTATCGCTATTACGATCTGCGGCGTCCTCAGCTCGCGCGGAACTTGCGCCTGCGGCACCGCGTGGCCAAGGCAACGCGCGATTACCTCGACAGTCAGGGTTACGTCGAAGTCGAGACGCCGATCTTGTCGAAGAGCACACCGGAAGGGGCGCGCGACTTTTTAGTTCCGAGCCGGTTAACGCCCGGCAAGTTTTATGCATTGCCGCAAGCGCCACAACAATACAAGCAGCTGCTCATGGTAGCGGGCGTAGAAAAATATTTTCAAATCGCGCGATGTTTTCGCGACGAAGACTTGCGCGCGGACAGGCAGCCGGAGTTCACTCAAATAGATATCGAAGCGTCGTTCGTCACGTCGGATGACATTTTCGCGGTCACTGAAGGGATGCTTGGGGCGATCTTCAGGACCGCTCGCGATATCGAAATCAAAACGCCGTTCGACCGCCTCAGCTATTTTGAGGCGATCAATCGCTACGGCAGCGACAAACCGGATCGCCGCTTCGGCCTACAACTTGTCGATCTTAGCGACGATTTTCGCGAGAGTGGTTTCAAAGTTTTCCGGGGTGCGCTCGATTCCGGCGGCGTCGTAAAGGCGATCAACGCGAAAGGCTTTGCCGAAATCACGACAGGACAAATCGAGGAACTGACTGAAACAGCGAAGGTCTTTGGCGCGAAGGGCCTCGCTTTCATCAAGATCGAGAATGGCGAATGGAAATCGCCCATCGTAAAATTCTTCAGCGATGCGGAGAAGGCTGCGTTGCAATCGAAACTGAAGATCGAGGAGGGCGATTTGATTTTGTTCGGCGCGGACAAATGGGAGATCGCCTGCGAAGTCCTCGGTCGTATCCGACTGCGGGTGGCTGAAATTCAAAAACTATTGCCGGAGTCGGAAATCTGGGATTTCCTTTGGGTCACAGACTTCCCCCTCATGCAATGGAGCGCGGAAGAGAACAAATGGAACGCTGTGCATCATCCGTTCACCCGGCCGAAAGCAGCAGATATCCCGCTATTCGATGCGAAGAAGTTTGGTGAAATTCGCGCTGAAGCCTACGACGTCGTTCTCAACGGTGTCGAGATTGGCGGGGGCAGCATGCGTATTCATGAGCCGGAATTGCAGGAGAAAATGTTCGAAGCGCTTGGCATCCGGTCCGAAGATCGACAATCTCTCTTTGGCCATTTGCTGCGCGCACTGCGCCTCGGCGCGCCGCCGCATGGCGGCATCGCGCTTGGGCTCGATCGGCTCGTCATGCTCGTTTGTGGCGAAGATACGATCCGTGACGTGATGGCGTTCCCGAAAAACAATCGCGGCCTCGATTTGATGACGCAGTCACCGTCGCATGTTGATCCAAAACAGTTGCGCGACTTGGGAGTCAACCTTCGCGGCGAGGAGAAACTGAGTGCACGTGCGCCGTCACCTCCCAAATGAATCAAGATGCGGTCGCTCAATAGCCCAACGCCTTTTTTCGCTCCGCTGCAGTCGGCAGGGGATCCTTGCGGGCTGTGATTGCTTCCGTGCCCGAGTCCTTCAGCTGCCTGGACTGAACCGCGTTGAACTCGACATTTGCCACGAATTCAGCCGGAAGGTCGTTCTCCTCGTAGATGGCGTGCACCGGGCAGACGTCCACACACGCCATGCAATCAATGCAATCCTCCGGGTGAATCACGACCTGGTTGTCCAGTTCGTAGAAACAGGCGACGGGACACACCTCCACACAGTCGGTGAACTTGCATCCGGTGCATTTGTCGGTCACGATGTGGGGCATAGGGTTGCGTGAAAAGATTGCTGTTGAGGCCTCAAGTAATCAGTAATGCCGGGCCGGTCAATTCCTGTTTCGATATCGCCGCTAAGCCACACCTCGATGATGCTCGCATGCAGTCCGAAACAAAATCGCCATGAAAAACATGACGGGTCGCGTCCTTAGTTTCCGGACGACTCATTCGTCGAACGGCGCTTGCGTGATTGCATCGCAAATGTTCGGTGGATGAAAGTCAGGAACATATCTCTCGCCGATGTCGCGCATGAAACCGCGCGATGCCCCACGCGGATGCTGCCGCACCACGCTGGCGCACGTCTTGACGAATTCGTCCTTGAATTTGAGGCGCGGGAAGGCCCGCACGACCTCGTTCACGTCCGCTTTTTTGATCACCGAGAAATCGGGACCCACGACATCCGCCCCGGCTCCAGCGCCAACCAGGGCAATTTCTGGTTGCTTGAATTCTCCAATTGCCGAGGCGTGCATCGCAATTCCGTCCCACACGACTGCGGATTTATCCTTCGCTAGTCCGTGCCCTTCTAAAAATCGACTGGCGGCTTGTGCGCCTTGGATTTCAAATGGCAAATCGCCAACGAATTGTTCGGTTAGGCCAATGTCATGCAGGATGCATGCGATATAGAGGAGTTCGTGGTCCACTTTGAGCCCCGATGCTTTCCCGGTAAGTGCACCGAAAAGAAACGTTCGGGCTGCATGATTAAATAAGAATGGCGGCGATGCCTCTTGCGCGAGTTTGGTTGCTTCTGTCGCAATCTTTGAATCTACAAAGGCGATGCCAGCCACAACTTTTGGAAGCGATCCCTTCGGAACGTCGCTCTCCGGCGATTTGGAGGTCGGTGTGGCCGGCTGCGCATGGACGCCCCGCGCACCGATCGAACCCGATAACGCCACGGCACCGAGCGCCTTTATTAGGTCACGTCTCTTCATAATTGTGTGAATTCATCATTCTTTGTCCGGAATAGAATCGCCACAGAAAACGTGACGATTGTTCCGAAGCAAATCCACCAGGGGAATTCCATTACCGGGAGCCAGCTCGGCTGCGTATAAGCAGTCGCTCCGAAAAGCCCCGCGATATTGTTAGGCAACCCGCTCAGAATTGCGACGACGATGAACCCGACAATCATGGCGAGGACGTTGCCAAAATTATTGCCGCGTCTCCTGGTGAATATTCCGCAAAGAAAAACGCCGAGGAGCGAGCCATAAGTGTATCCGAAGATGCCGAGGACGATCGGGATAATACGCACATTAGGATGCACGATGACCAAATACGACGTTGTCGACGCTACAACGATCATGAGAATGGCGAACCAACCCGTGGCCCAGCGAACGGCTCGCAGGCTCTGCTCGCTCGTGGCGTTGCGATTAACATAAGTTTCGTACCAATCGCGAGTAAAGCTGGTGGCCAGCGCGTTCAAGGCGGTGCTGAGTGAGCCCATCGCCGTGGCGAAAATTCCTGCAATCAAGAGGCCGCGCAGGCCGACTGGCATTTCGTAAAGGATGAAATGGCAGAACGTTTCGTTAGGCGTTTTGGGCAGAGTAGGATCGGGATGCGCCTGGTAATAGGTCCAGAGTAGCAGACCGATACTCAGAAACGTGAGCACGATCGGGATGTCGGCGAGCCCGGAAAGCATGAGAGAACGCCGGCTCCGGCGAATATCGGGCGCGGTCAACATTCGCTGCACCATGTCCTGATCGGTCCCATGCGTAGCCATGGTGATGAATGTCGATCCAATCAATCCGGCAAAAATCGTGTACTCAATCTCAAACATCCCTTTCCATTTTTCCCAGCCTGTTTTTGCCGGATCGAGCCCCGTGCTTAGAAAATCGGAAACGCCGAATCCGCCGTGGCGCGCAACGATTTCGTGCCAGCCGCCTGGGATCGCGGAGTAAAGCAGGCCGAGCGCAATCAGCGCGCTGCCAATCATGATCGAAGCTTGAATCAAATCGGTCCAGATGACTGCTTTGATTCCGCCCAGCGTCGTGTAAATGGCGGTGAGAACGACGATCGCGATTGTGGCGCCGACGTAAATCCAAAGAGTTTGCGTTTGATTCGGCCGGCTGCCGCTGATCATTTCGTAGGCGAGAGCTAGCGCAATAGCGGCGACGTAGAGTCGTGCCCCGGAGGCGAGCAATCGCGTAATCATGAACACGGCCGATGCGGCATTTTTCGTCGGCACGCCAAAGCGCGCGGTCAGATATTCATAGATCGAATAAACTTTGTAATCGTAATACGGTTTGATGAAAATATAGCTGACGAGAATGCGCGCGAGAATGGTGCCGATCGCTAGCTGCAAGTAGGTGTAGTTGCGGAGAGCGAAGCCTTCGCCAGGTGTTCCAAAAAAAGTGCCCGCGCTTGTTTCGGCTGCGATGATGGAAGCGAGCACCGCCCACCATGGAATGCGCCGCCCACCGAGGGCGAAATCCTTCAGATTTTCTTCTTTCCGGCCCATGTAGAGGCCGATCGAGATGATGAGGACGAAATAAAGAAGGAGAACGGCGCTATCGATGCCGAGCCGAGCGTCCATGCCGATCTTAGGTGACAGAGAATCGCGCAAGCGCAAAGAGGATTTTCTTTGCCAAAGATTTCAATGAATGACGAAGCACGAAATGTCGAAGGACGAAGCCGGAACGGGTGGTCGATGTTCGAGCGCTCGAGTGTTTTTCGTCATTTTCCCGTGGTAACTTGTGGCTATAGAATCGTTGATGGAATTGAGAGAGATCGCCGCCCCGGATTTCGATCTCGCGATGACCCTCGACTCCGGCCAGGTCTTTCACTGGGAAAAGGTCGATGGTGGATTTATCGGAACAATTGGCGAGCGCGCTATCTATGTAGAACAAGCCGGCGAAATCTTGCGTGGAAGTCGCGGCCCAGAGGAATTGGTCCGTAATTATTTCGCGCTTGACCATCCGCTCGCCGAAATTTGCGCCTCGTTTCCGGATGATCCGGTGATAAAGGCGGCGCTCGGCTCCTGTCGCGGACTGCGAATCATTCGCCAGCCGAGATGGGAATGTCTAGCGACGTTCATTTGTTCGTCGATGAAACAAATCGCGCACATCCGGCAAATCTCGCAAGCCCTACGCAAGCGTTTTGGCGTCGTGCGCACGATCGAGAATGGAGCTGGCGGGAACCGAGCGGCATGGACGGGCAGGCCCGCGAGGGTTGATGAGCCGGGAGGCGACTCAATCAAGCGCGTGGTCTATGCATTTCCTCGGCCGCAGGAGCTTGCCCAAAGTTCCGAGGAAGAATTGCGCGAATGCGCGCTCGGGTACCGCGCCAGGAACCTGCTGGCGACAGCCCGGCTCGTCGGTTCAGGCGCGGCTGATCTGGAAGCGTGGTCGGCGCTTCCCGATCCCGATCTTCGAGAAAAGCTCTGTGCATTGCCAGGCGTGGGCGCGAAGGTCGCGAATTGTGTCATGCTTTTTGCCTACGAACGTCGGCGCGCTTTTCCAATCGATGTCTGGATCGAGCGCGTTTTGCGACAACAATATTTCCCGCGAAACAAAACGATTTCGCCGGAGCAACTTCGCACGTTTTCTGAGACCTATTTTGGCGAACATGGCGGCTACGCACAGCAGTATTTGTTTCATCATGCCCGAATGATCAAAAACGCGAAAGCGCGGGCGCCCCGCGCCGCAGCGGCCAAGAAGTGATACACGAGTCGCCGCGGCGACTGCGTTCCCCCAAGGCTCGGCAATTTGTCAGCGGCCACCGGGTGAGATAGTGTTCCGTTCGCTCAGCGAGGAAGCCTGAGCCGCCAACCTTTTTTCATCATTCAAAGACCGCTTTCATGACGACGGCCGAGATCATGTTCGCCCAGCCGGGCGACAGAACGATCGATCGCAAGCAAGAAGCTCGAAAAGTTTTGTGGGCCCTGCTGGCGGCGCTTTTCATTCACCTGGTGGTTGCTTACACCCTGGCTGCGTTGGGAGGGGCTTTCTCGCCAGCATTTCCGGTTGAGGAAAAGCCGGCTCAATTGACGCTTGTTGATCTCCCCCCGGCGCCCCTTGTACCGAAGAATTCCGCCTTTATGGAGACGGACGAGTCGAAGCAATCGGTAGAGCCGCCGAAGGAGAAAACATTTGAATCAAATGCCAATTCGATTGCAGCAAGCGAACTTCCCGCCACGGGGGAAGCGCCATTGCCGTCGCAACAAGGTAAAGAGCGACCCTCTGTTGATTTAGAAACACATGCATATACACCGGAAATTAAAGGGGCAATCCCGCAGCCCAGTATGGCGCCACAAGAAAAGGCAAAACCTTTGGAAACGCCGCAACAAACACCGCAGCCACCTCCTATGACTGCAAGCGAGCAATTTGCGATGTTAACTGCACGACCCACTCCGGCGGTCCAATCGTCCGTTATGCCTACACCGGCGAAGGTGCGATCCGCGTATCGTCCTCTAAAGGATCGAACACGCATCTCCGGGAACATCAACAATCGAGGGATTTCTTCGGTCAATGCGTTAGGGACTCCGCTCGGGCGTTACGAAAAAATACTGAAAGATTCAATTGGATCGCGCTGGTATACTTTCGTGGATCAGAAGCGCGACTTAATCAGCATCGGCACTCTGCAGCTTCGATTTGATGTTGACCGGAGCGGGCGCGTGAAAAATCTCAAGATTACTGAGAACACATCGAACGAGTCCTTTGCCAATATTTGTTTGCAATCGGTGCTAGAAGCGCAACTTCCGCCGATTCCTGACGATGTGGCCGATACTTTGCCGTCCGAAGGGCTGCAAGTCGACGGATTTAGCTTTACTATCTATCCCAATTGATGATTGCCACCTGGATAATCGCCGAAACCCCGGGAACGGTGCAGACAATCATGAGCTTTTTCGTCAAGGGCGGGCTCTTTATGTGGCCTCTGCTCGCATGTTCGATCGTTTCGGTGACGACGATCATTTTGCGCGGCATCGCTTTGCGAGAAAAAAATGTGATGCCGCTTGCGATTGAAAGCGAAATCGAACGGCTCGTGCCCGGGGCGAGCCCGGAACGATTGATGCGAATCGTCAGCTACGACCAGTCCTCACTCGCTCGAATCGCGCGCGTTGCCCTCCAGCATTTGCGCGGGCCGCGTTCGGAGAACGTGGAAGTGGTGGAAACACGCGCGCGTCACGAAATGGTGCGGCTGGAGAAGGGCCTCATCGTCCTCGAAGTGATCACCGGGATCGCCCCACTTCTCGGTTTGATCGGCGCGGTTTCCGGCTTGGTGCACGTTTTTTCGAATCTTGGCTTGAGCTCGGGCGCATCGGATACGCGTCAGATCGCGCTCGGCATTTCCGAAGCGCTGAATGCAACCGTGTTCGGACTTTCAATCGCGGTGCCGACTTTGATCGCCTTCAGTTATTTCTCGAAAAAGGTGGAAGTGATGTCGGTGGAAATGGAAACGCTTGTCGTCGAGTTGATCAGCAAATGCTACTATGGGCGCTCCTCCCGCGAAGTGATGCCGACTAAATCTCCACCGCTGGAATCGGCGCCGACGCCGACGCCAGTCGTGTGAAACGTGCGGTGCAGCCTACGCTATGAACTTCATTGTCCGCAAGCGCAGAGCGCCCACCATCATTATCGTTTCGTTGGTCGATATTCTGATCATCCTTCTAATTTTCTTTGTCGTTTCGACGACGTTTAAAAAAGACCAACCGGAGGTTCAGATTAATCTGCCAGAATCCAAAACGGCGAAGAAGCTTCCGGCTGAACTCGAGCACGCAATCGTAAGCGTCGATCAAAGCGACGAGATCAAATTGGACGGACGAGCCATCGGCGTGGATGAATTGGAGGCGGCGGTGCACGGTTTACCGGAGGCGCGTAGATCCACACTCGCGCTCCAAGCGGATAAAAAGGCTTCCTTTGGCGCGATCATTAAAGTGATGGATGCGTTAAAGCTGGCGGGCGTCAGAAATTTGCCTGCCTTCACGCGGGAAGAGAAATGAAATTGCCGATCTTGCAATACGGCGACCCGATCCTGCGAATGAGAGGCAAACGCCTCGAAAAAATCGATGAACGAATTCGCGAGATCACACAGAACATGATCGAGACGATGCACGCTGCGAATGGTGTGGGACTAGCCGCGCAACAAGTCGGCGAAGCGCTTCAACTCACTGTCCTCGACGTCTCGCAGGTCGAGGATCGGCCGAGCACGATGAAGTTGAACGGAGAAGATGTCGATCCAAAGGCAGCCATGCCGCTCGTCTTGATTAATCCGGAGCTCAAGTTGGCCGGGGAAACGGAGCTTGCAACGGAAGCCTGCTTGAGTTTTCCGGAACTTACCGGCGAAATCGAGCGCCCAAAATCAGTATTCGCGCGAGCGAGAACCTTGGACTGGAGCGAGATAGAGATCGAAGCGAGCGGATTGCTCGGGCGCGCGATCCAACATGAGGTCGATCATCTGAACGGAATTCTTTTTATTGATCGGATGAATTCAGCGGCAAAAGCTGCTTTGTCGAGCCGCCTGAAGCGGATGCAAAAGGAAACGCGCCGAGGGCGTAGAAACCGGCAAGTACACGCGACTCAAAGCGCTTTGTAATCGACCGTGATTGTCCGATAAACGAGGGTGTCGTGTTGGGCTGAGAAATAAAAAAGTTCGAGCATTGTTCCGCCGACCATCCATTGATAGCCAACCAGGGTCTGGATGACGTCCGTGTCGGTATCACGCGAACGCGAAACTAGTTTTCCTGTGCCGTACTTCTCGTCGAAGTACTTGCGAATTTCACCCATCCGCTGGTTGTAACGTTCGATTGTCCAGTCTGGATATTCATATTGCAGCTCCACTCCGAGGAGCGCCCTCGCCTTGAAATTAAAGAGGGTGCGCCTCAATCCAGGGTGAACGAGGCCTTCCACTGTCCAGACCTCTCGGTTGTCCTTTTTTTCCCGCGACACGATTTTCGCTTTTGCGCCATGCAACACCGCATCCACCCGCGCCATGGAGTCGTTCCAACGAAAGCCAAACGGCGGCAACAGCTCTTCGGCAGCACGGGCGGATGACACAGCGAGACAGAAAGCGACCAACCCAGTTGGAAGAATTCTGCTCATTGCTCGGCACTCGTTGAAATTGGCGCAATTCGCTTTGGATTCATCATTTCAGTTCGCGTTGCATCCATTTTCACCTATGGAGCCTCCCCCTTAGGCACTCTAAAGGCGGCAAAAATGCGCGTGCGCGTCAATTCGGTCAACTCCGTAAGGAGAGTCAGTTTTGCTTTCTTGGGACACTGTCATTTTGATTTTTCAGTCAAGATTTTTTTTTGTGCGACGAAAAATAAAATTCAGTTTTTTTCTTGTCGATCTCGTCGCACGTTTCTAATCTCCAGCCCGCTGGCAGGGGGAAAAGGGAGTCGATGTGAATAAGATGTGAACATTTCCTACGAAACTGTAGCACCCAGAATGAACGATCCCTCAACCCCTCCAGAGAAAAGACGGGACTCAGACGTCGATCTCGCCGAAATCCGGCGGGTCCTGAACGGCGAAGAAAGCATTTCCCCCTCGTGTTTCGACACTTTCAGTAAATTTTCCCGGCAATTTCCGTGCGAATCAGGCGGGGCAACAACCGAGCATCACTTCCGCTTCGCCGCTCGATTTTCCCCGGTATCAGCCTTTGTGACGATTGTGTAACGCTGTTAACAAGTCGCGATGGACAAGAAATGTACTCAGCTGTGGCAGCGATTGTCCGCCACGTTAAAGTCGCAGGTGAGTGCCGATTCATTCAAACGCTGGTTTTCCGCCGTTGAATTGGTTGAGGCCAGTGATAAATCGCTCACCTTCTGCGTTCCCAATAACATCTATCAGTTTTGGATCGAGAGTAATTACATGGCCGCCTTGCAGAACGCCATTATCATGACCTTGGGGGGGCCGCGCGGCATAAACTTTTCCTCCCCGTCGGGCGAACCTGCAGTGCAAATACCGGTGGAGGATGCAGCGACGCTGCAAGAGTTTCTACCAGAGTCACGGCGCGACAGTAAGGCGACGAGCGTAGCCGGGCTCAATCCGCGAAACACGTTCGAATCGTTTGTAGTCGGCCCGAACAACGAGATTGCGCACGCCGCCAGTCTAGCGGTCGCACAGACGCCGGCGCGGACTTACAATCCGCTATTCATGTACGGCGGCGTCGGTCTCGGCAAGACGCATCTGATGCAGGCCATTGGCCAATACGTTTGGACGAAGAAGAAGAATACCAAGGTAATGTATCTCTCCAGCGAACTGTTCATCAACGAGTTCATCGACGCGATCCAGCATAGTACCCTGGTCAAATTCCGAAAGCGTTACCGCCAGGCCGACGTCCTTTTAATCGACGACATCCAATTTCTCGGGGGCAAGGAACGTTCCCAGGAGGAATTTTTTCACACGTTCAACACCCTTTTCGACGGACATAAACAGATCGTGCTTTCCAGCGACCGGCCTGCTTCGGAGATCGCCAACCTGGAGCATCGGTTGGTTTCTCGCTTCGAGTGGGGACTTACCGCTGAGCTTCAGCCGCCGGACATTGAGACGCGCATGGCGATCTTGCGCAAAAAAGCGCGCACGTTGCAGATCAAGCTGCAGGATGAGGTTTTCGAGTTTATCGCCAACCGCATTCGCTCGAACGTGCGTCGCCTCGAGGGCGCGCTCATGCGCGTCGCCTCCTTTGCGTCGCTCAGCGGAAAAGAGCTCACACAGGAAGTCGTCGAGCATCTGCTGAAAGATATTTTGCAGGAAGAGGGACGGCATTCCATTACGATCGAACAAATCCAGCGGCGCGTGGCCGAACACTTCGATGTCCGAGTTGCCGATATGACGAGCAAACGGCGCCCAGCCAGCATCGCGTTTCCGCGGCAGGTCGCAATGTATCTGGCGCGCGAGCTTACCAAGGCATCGCTCAATGAAATCGGGGAGGCATTTGGCGGACGCGACCACGGCACCGTCCTGCACGCCTGCAAGCTGGTGAAGAAACGCATGGGCGAGCAGGACAATCTTCGCCAGACGATTTCCTTCATCGACAGCTCGTTGCAGAGGTAGCGGCGATTGATCCTCAATCACCAGGCGGTTCGGGCGAACCGCCCATACCGATGTTGTCGATCTTAGCGCTTACGACTTTACGGTTGCCGAACAAAATTGAAAGCCTTACATCTTAGGCGCTCCTTTCCATCATGAAATTCAATGTCACGAAAGAAAAGCTGCTTGAGGGCCTGCAACAGGTCCAAAACGTAGTTAGCACGCGCACGACTCTTCCAATCCTTTCCAATGTTTTGCTACAGGCAAACGGCAACGAAGTTTATCTCACCACCACCGATCTCGATGTGGGTGTGCGGGGCAGCTTCGAAGCTGAGGTGGAAAAGGAGGGCGCGACCACGCTCCCGGCACGTCGCCTTTTCAATATTATTCGTGAGCTGCCTTCCAGCGGAATTCAGATCGATGTCGATGGAAAGAACGCCGCGTCCATCCGGAGCGGGCAAAGCTTCTTCAAAATTCTTGGCTTGCCGGAGGAAGAGTTTCCGCCCCTGCCGAAGTTTGAGGACGCGAAGATTGTGACGATCCGTCAAAAAGACCTGCGCGATGGCTTGCGCAAAACTTCCTATGCCATTTCGACGGACGAGACCCGTTACGTGCTCAATGGCGTCCTTTTCAGTTTCAAGGACAACAAACTCACCCTTGTGGCCACGGACGGGCGTCGGCTTGCTATGCTCGACATCGAACTGGAATTCCCGCGCAGCCATGAAGCCGACATCATCGTCCCGACGAAAGCGGTCACGGAGTTACAGCGGCTACTTACCGACGACGGCGAAGTAAAAGTGAGCATGGGCAGCGGGCAAATCGCATTCGATCTCAACAAGACGCTGCTCGTCTCTAAGTTGATCGAAGGTAACTATCCAAACTACAAGCAGGTCATCCCATCGGAAGCAAAAGAGCGGGTGACGCTCGAGCGCGAGACGTTCCTGAATTCATTGCGGCGCGTTTCGTTGCTGGCCAGCGACAAATCGAACTCGATCAAACTGAATTTCAGCAAGAACAACATCGAGATCACGGCCAATACGCCGGAGGTCGGCGAAGCGAAGGAATCGCTTGCTGTTGTCTACAAAGGTCGTGATTTTTCCATCGCTTTTAATCCGGAGTTTCTTATGGCGCCCTTGCGCAACCTCACGGAGGACGAAGTTTTTCTCGATCTCATTGACGAAATGAGCCCCGGTGTCCTGAAAATTCAGACGCCGTTTCTTTACGTGCTGATGCCGATGCGCATCAGCTCCTGATTTATTCTCCGGGAAGACAAGCTTTCAGCCTGTTGATCAGCGCATCGCGAACGGTTTCGAATCTGAGCGACGGCATGTCCCCGGTTGGCGCCTGAATTACTTGCACCTTTTCATTCTTAGGCGCCCAAATCTCCGGATTGGTCGGACCGAAAAGCAAAATGCAATTCGCCCCCGCCGCTGCCGCAAGCTGCGAAATTCCGCTGTCGTGTCCGACGAAGATCGCGGTTTCAAATAGCGCCGCCAGCTCTGGCAGTGGAATATTTCTCGCAAACCGGACGCGCTCGTTTTTCCAAATCGCTCGGAGCCGTCTAGTTCGATCTTCGTCTGCTTCGCCCGAAACAATAATCAGCGATCCTTGAAAGTCGTCCAAGCCAAGCAGACGGTTGCCAACGTCGATCCAGTTTTCGAGCGGCCAATTTTTCCTTTTGCTTCCGCTGCCGGGATGAAAAACCACCAATGGCCGCGGGAGATCACGGAGAAATTCCTGCCCGCGCTGTCGATCTTCGGTTGAAGGATACACTTTTGCCGCAAGGTCCGTGACAGCCAAGCCTAGTTCTTGCATTGGCCGTGCGAGTTGTCGCGCGGCGTGCTCGCCCTTGTCGATCTTCGCGGGTCCGCGGACCAGTAGTTCAACCCCGCACCGGCGCAGATTACTTTCAAAGATTCCGTCCGGATCGTAGAGATAGCTGACGATCAAATCAAAATTTGCAAAATAGGTCGCCAACTCGGATGGCAGTTCCGCGTCCTTCCCGAAAAATGTGGAGAGCGGTCCGTATTCGATCGAACGCACAGCTTGTGCGTAGAACCGATTCTCCGCGAGCACTGCGATATGCTTGTAACCGAGGATCTCAATGTTTGCGTGGGGATGGGCGTCACGTAATGCCTTGAGGGCCGGTAACGTGAGAATGAAATCGCCGATCGCGCCGCCGCGGATCACCAGAATGCGGTTCATATTGTTCTGAAGTGGCTGTTGTCCTCAGCGGCAAACTTTGAGCCGAGCCGCCGGCACGGCGGTCACCACAGTTTAATATTGAGTAACCGCGAAGGTCAGAATCACGCCACCATAAACAAACGCGATGGCATGCAAAAAACGCCAGCGGAAGGCGCTGCGGGCGCTCCAATTAATTTGATCGCGAAGCAAATACGGCATTGTGACCCAGAATAGGCCGGCGACGACGAGCAAGTAAGCAAAAACGGTCACGAGCAAGCGGCTCGTTTCGTAACGCAGAAACGCCGCATCGAGCAATGGTTCGGCGGCAAGCAAACAAAGAATGCCGAGCGCGCGCACCGCGAGAAATTCTTCGACAAAACGTAGTACGAGCACGTAACCGATCGGTAGCGCGATGAGGAGTGGCCGCCGGAAACCTGCGAACTCGCCCATCTGGATCGTTGCGAGCAACCAAAAAGTCCAGATAAGAGAGATAGTTAGCAGAACAACGCCGGCGATATGAGAGCGCGGAAAGCGCTGCGCGACATTGGCGAGGTCCGGTTTGAACAATCCGGGCAGACTCATCAAAATGAGGAACGCGCCCGCAATGATTCCTGCGGTTTGCAACGACAGATGGTAGATCATGCGCGATCGTTACGAGCCGCGCATGAAGTTGGCAGGACTGGTGTGCCATACAAGCTGAATCCATTCGCCTGCTGAATCCGAACCTCGAGAATCTCCCCGGTGAGTTTCTCATCGCCTTCAAACACGACAATCTTGTTCGTACGCGTACGGCCCATTAAGCGCGCCGGATTCGTTTTGCTCCGCCCCTCGCAAAGAACTTCTACGTCGCGACCAACCAATCGCTCGTTCGCCCGTCGGGCTGACTCGTTCACCACCAGAAGCAAATCCTGATTGCGCTGTTCTTTGATTGACTCCTCAACTTGCTTATCCATTTCGGCAGCGGGCGTACCGCGTCGTGGTGAATACCGGAAAACGAACGCGTTATCGAACTGGATTTGTTCGACGAGATCGCGCGTTAGCTTGAAATCCTCCCCGGCTTCGCCGGGAAAACCAACAATCACATCTGTCGTAATTGCGATGCCTTTGCGCCCCTGCCGGATTCGATGAACAAGATCGACATATTTTTCTGCCGTGTAAGCGCGGTGCATCGCCTTGAGGATTCTGTTCGAACCAGATTGCAACGGCAGGTGAACGTGCTCAGCCAGTTTCGGTAATCTCGCGAGTGCGTTGATCAAGTCATCACGAAATCCAATCGGATGTGGCGACGTAAAGCGGAGTCGTTCGAGCCCGTCGATTTCGTGCACAGCTTCGAGCAACTGCACAAACGGGCTTTTTTTGCGTCCGGGGTCAGCGACCCCGGCTACAGCTACAGCTCGAAGCTCGTGACGGCCGTACAAATTCACAATTTGCCCAAGCAGAGTAACTTCCTTTACACCGCGTGACACGAGACCGCGCACTTCGTCCACGATCTCGACGATTGAACGGCTACGCTCCCCTCCGCGCGTCTGCGGAACAATGCAAAAGGTGCAATGCATGTTGCATCCTTGAATGATTGAAACGAAAGCGGTCGCCTGGCGAGGTGCGAGTTGCTGCTCGCGAATTGTCTCCTGCGAGCCGGCTTCTTCGGCGATATCGACGATCGAAAAGCGTAGATCGTCCATCGCGCGTTTCTGGTAGGGCCCGATCTCCGAGCGCGCCGCTTTCTTGCCAACCAATTCTTCCACGTAATCAGCGACGCGATGAAATTTCTGTGTGCCGACGACGAGGTCGACATGCGGCAAATTCTTCAGCAGAGACTCGCCACGGGCTTGCGCCATGCAGCCAAGGAAACCGAACACAACGTGCGGCCGCTCTTTTGCGATGTGCCCAGCATTCCCATCTTGCCGAGCGCCTTTTGGTCGGCCATGTCACGCACGCTGCAAGTATTCAAGAGGACAACGTCGGCTTCACGTTCGCTTTCCACCCGCTCGTAGCCGCGCGTAACGAGCGAATGCGCGACTTGTTCCGAGTCGCGCTCGTTCATCTGGCAACCGTAAGTTTTAATGAAAAATTTCGGCATGGACGGGCGAAAATAATACACGGCCGCGCAAGCTGCGCCATTATCCACTTTTCATCTTGTCGATCTTTAGGATTTAATCGCGGCGCAAGATGAACAACGAGCCTCCAGCGATCGGGATCATCGGCGGCAGCGGTTTGTATCAAATGGAAGAGCTGCGCGATGCGACCGAACACAAGATCGACACTCCATTTGGATTGCCATCGGACACGTTGGTCGGCGGAA
>Ga0209470_1001390_pt1 | contig 18009 bp, 12 predicted proteins | sample GraSoiAngelo_125_FD_185882 | JGI IMG/M metagenome (GOLD analysis project Ga0209470, IMG submission 185882) | Grasslands soil microbial communities from the Angelo Coastal Reserve, California, USA - 14_0927_05_40cm (SPAdes) (version 2) | ecosystem: Environmental > Terrestrial > Soil > Grasslands ... | reverse complement strand
GTAGCCGCAGTCCCTCAGCACCGCGCAGCTGTACTCGCACGTGCCCGGGTCGTCCTCCACCAGCATGATGAGGCCTCCGGGCCGCGGCGCGGCGGCTCGCCGGCGGGTGGCGCGGCGGGTGCGCGCGAGCCGGGCGATCGCCGTCACGAGCGAAGGAGGCTCGAACGGCTTGGGGACGTAGTCGTGGAAGCCGGCCGACAGCGCGCGCTCCCGGTCCTCCGGGTGGGCGTAGGCCGTGAGGGCCAGGGCGGGGGTCTCTCCCCCCTGCCTCGGCGCGAGGTCCCGTACCCGGGAGAGCAGCTCGTAGCCGTCCTCGCCCGGCATCGCGATGTCCGCGACCAGGACGTCGGGCTGCCAGCGCTTGAGGACGTCGAGCGCCTCGGCGGCCGAGGCGCTCGTCCGCACCTCCGCGCCCGCACCCGTGAGCAGCACGCTCAGGACCTCGCGCGCGTCCGCCTCGTCGTCCACGACCAGCACGCGCGCGCCGTCGAGCGCCGAGGAGGGCGCGATGGCCAGCTCCGGCCTCGCGGGCTCGGCCGGCGCGCCGGCCTCGGCGGCCGCCGCGCGCTCGGGCTCGTGCAGCGGCACCGTGACCGTGAAGGTCGCGCCACCCATCTCTCCCGGGCTGTCCACCTTCACGGTGCCGCCGTGCAGCTCGATCAGGTGGCGCACGATGTCGAGCCCGAGCCCGAGGCCGCCCTGCGCGCGCGTCGAGCCCGCGTCGGCCTGGCGAAAGCGCTCGAACACGTGCGGGAGGAACTCCCGCGGGACGCCGGGGCCGCTGTCGCTCACGGTGACGATCGCGCTCGAATCGTCGCGCTCCAGGCGAACGTGAACGCGACCGCCGACGGGCGTGAACTTGATCGCGTTGATCAGCAGGTTCCAGATCACCTGCTGCAGCCGGCTCGCATCGCCCTGGATCGGCCCGGCGTCGGCGTCGATGGTCGTCCGCAGCCGGATGTCCCTGGCGCTGGCGGCGGGGCGCACGGCGTCGACGGCGGCCTGGATGACCGGGACGAGGCCGATCGGCCGCACGTCCAGACGCAGCTGGCCCCTGATCGCGCGCGATACGTCGAGCAGGTCGTCGATGATGTGCAGGAGCGAGCGGATGCTCTTCTCCATAGTCTCCCGCGCGCGCTCGGCGGCGGGTTGGTCGAGCCGCCCGCGCCGCAGCATCCACATCCACGCGAGCACGCTGGTGAGCGGCGTGCGCAGCTCGTGCGAGAGGGTGGCGAGGAACTCGTCCTTGAGCCGGCTGGTTTCCTGGGCCTCGCGGTAGAGGCGCGCGTTGTCCACCGCGAGCGCGGCGCGGGCCGCGACCTCCTCCATGAAGATGAGATCCTCCTGGGTGTAGCGGCGTCCCGACGCCGAGATCGCGACGCTCAGCGTGCCGAGGGTCCGGCCGCGCGCGACCAGCGGGACGGTGATCGCCGATGCCAGCCCGAGCTGGTGGAGCAGGTCGAGGTGGGTCACGTCGCGCGCCGCCTCGGCCAGGATGGCCTCGGTGACCTCCGCGACGAGCTGCGGCCGCCCCGTGCGGGCGACCCGCGCCGGGCTGTAGGCGTCGTCCGGGCGCATCGGGTAGCGGCGCTCGAGCTCCCACCCGAGCGATTCCTTCGTCGGGTCCACGTGCGCGACCGCGACCCGGCGCATCAGGCCCTGCTCGCCGAGCATGTCGATCACGCACCAATCGCCCAGCTCCGGCACCGCCAGCCGGGCCAGGTTGCGCAGCGTCGGCTCGTAGTCCGGCGTCGTGGCGAGCAGCGCGCTCACGTTGGCGAGGAAGCGGCTGCGCCGCTGCTCGACCTCGGAACGGGCGCGAGCGTTGCGCTCCTGCTCGTAGAGGCGGGAGTATTCGATCCCGAGCCCGATCCGGTCGGCCACCACCTGGAGGAGCTGCGCGTCGGCGCGGCGGAACTGGCGCGGCTGGAGGGTGCCCACGTGGAGCACGCCGACCACCCGCCCCTCGAAGAGAATGGGGACGCCCAGGAGCGAACGGATGCCGCTCTCGCGGAGCACGGGGTGCGCCAGCTGGGCGCGGTCGACGTTCTCGATGGCGACGGGGTGTCGGTCCGCCGCCACCCGCCCGACGAAGCCCGCGCCGACGGGGATGCGCACCTCGCGCGTGTCCTCCTCCTCGAGCCCCGTGGCCGCGCGTTCGACGAGCACGTCGCCATCGAGGAGGAAGATGGCGGCGGTGTCGGCGGCGAGGATGCGCTTCACGCGGGCGAGCAGCTCGTGCAGCAGGTCGTCGAGCGAGAGCAGCGCCAGCGCCGTGTCGCTGACGGCTTCCAGCCGGTCGACCGCATCATTCGGCTCGGCCGCGGGCGCGTTCGTCTCCAACGACATCTCCTCCACCCACGATCAGGAGGCGGCCTCTCGAGCCAGTCCCCACCGGGCGATCATCACATCCACACGTGCTGGCGAGGGCATGCCGCGCCCGGCTTGTCGCTGGCTACCTCCATGCGAAGGGGCGGCGCGGACACCCCGTGCAGTGCGCGTGACCCTAGCCCCGCGGCGGCGGGCCGTCAAGGTCCGGTCCCGCGCCCCGCTGCCGACCGTGACATCGCGTTGACACCGCGTTCGTCGTTCCGGCCCGTGGCTTGCGTATGCGCCCCGTGGTCACGACGGACACCACACTAGTCGCGGTCGTTCGGCTCCCGGTCCGCCATCGCCTCGGCGTAGGTTTCGAGGAGCGGCTCGCCGAGCCGTTGCACGAGCCAGCGATGCACCAGCGAGACCGCCGGCTGCCAGCGCGCGCCCCCGAGCGGCCAGTGATTCGCACCCTCGAGCATCTGCAGCTCCGCGCCGACGGCCCGCGCCAGCGCGTCGGCGGCCGGTGGCGGCAGGAGGGGATCGCACGCGCCCGCGACGACGAGCGCCGGCATCCCCCGCGCCGGCGTGGGGCGCACTCGGCCCCACAAGATCTCGCGCACGGCGGCCGCGCTCTCGGGCCCCAGGCTCGCTCGCAGCCCGGGCGGCATGTCCGCCCACGCCGCCGCGGCCCGCCCGGCCGGCGGCGGCACCGGGCTCCCGACCAGGAGCGCGAGCAGGGTCCGTGGGGCCAGGACGAGCCGGCGGGCCGCACGGCTGCCGGGTGCGAGCGGCGTGAGCAGCACGACGGCCGCCGTCGCCCCATGGGCCGCGGCGGCGAGCGCGACGAGTCCCCCGGCGTCGTGCCCGACCAGGATGGCCGGCGCCGGCAGGGCGGTCGCGTACGCGCGCACCGCCGCGGCCCGCGCGCCGAGACCGCCCGGCACGCCGCGCACGTCGAGCAGGTGGCACTCCCAGCCGCGGTGGCCGAGAAAGCTCGCAAACCCGCGCCAGATGCCGCTTCCCGCCCACAGCCCGGGGATGCACACGAGCGCGGCTGCATAGCGCCCGCCCTCCGCTGGCAGCGTCTCTGCGGTCAGCATTCCCGCGGCGCCACGAAAAAGGCCCTTCGGAATTGCCGAAGGGCCTTTCTCCGGGCCCGAGGGCGGCCCGTTCTCGCCTGAGAAGAAATCCTTTGTTCTCTACTTGTCTTCTATGTGCCTAGCAGGTCAGAAGCAGTGAAACAGTCACTTGATCTTCGCCGCCTACTTCCGGCCTTTTCTCTTTGCCTTGCTCTTCTTCTTTGCCTTCTTTGCCTTCTTCTTGGCCATGCTTACCTCCTGTTGGAAGTGAGAAACCTCCGTCCCATCTCCCAGGCGAGAATCCCCACCACCCCGCCTCCCAACAGCGCGGAGTATAGAAGCGGCCGGGGGAGCGAGTCAAGAGAAGATCGGCGTTTTGGAAAATATTTTTGAAACCGGTTCGGCAGGCGCTACCGAGGCTCGCGCTCGCCTAGAATGTCGTTCCCGAGGATGCGTGTGGCGGAGTAGCAGAGCGTTTTACACCAGCTCCCCGCCGGCGCAGGTTTGCCTCGCCGCCCTCTTTCGGTTACCAGTCGCCCGGTGCGCATGGGGGGCGGGCAGGTGCTGAGCGCGGCGCTCGTGCTCGCGATCACGGGCGTCGCCGCCTCGGTCCTGCTCGGCGAGCACGGCATCGCGCACCTCTTGCGCCTGCGCGCCGAGCGACGGGCGCTCGGGCAGGCGACCTTCGCGCTCATGGAGCGCAACGTGCGTCTGCGGGACGAGATCCACCGCCTGCGCACCGACGACCTCTACCTGGAGGGCCTCGCCCGCCGCCAGCTCGGCCTGGTGCGACCGAACGAGTTCGTCTACCGCTTCCGCCGCGACTGATCCGGGGCCCGGCGCCATCGGCCTTCTCCCGCTGGTCCTTCTCCCGCCGGTCCTTCTCCCGCCGGTCCTTCTCCCCTCAGCCCTCTTCCTCGCCCGTCGCGAACTCCTCGTACTCGTCCGCGTCCATCAGGTCCTCGAGCTCCGCCTCGTCCTGGATCTTGATCTCGACCAGCCAGCCCTCGTGGTAGGGGTCCTCGTTGACGATCGCGGGGTGGTCCTCGAGTTCGGTATTGATGGCGGTCACCGTCCCGGTCAGCGGCGAGAGCAGCTCCGATACCGTGCGTACGGACTCGAGCTCGCCGAACGGCTCGCCCTTCTCCACCTCGTCACCCACGTCGGGGAGCTCGACGGCGATGATCTCGCCGAGCTCGGCCTGGCCGTATTCGGAGATGCCGAGCTGCGCGCGGTTGCCCTCGACGCGCAGCCAGAGGTGATCCTCGGTGAACTTGAGAACGTCGGCCATGGTGACTCCCTCACGGACGGGAAAACGCAGGCTCGACTCGAGGCGGTTGCGGCCCTTATAGAGCGCGACGTCACCCTGTCAAGTGGAAATCTGGCGTGGGCGTCCCCCCGCGCCACCGCGCGGGGCGCCGCGCCGGCGCCCCGCTCCGCTCGCGCGGACCGCATCCCCCCCTGGGGAGGCCTACCCCACCGCCACCCGTCCGCCGCCTCCCAACAACGAGTTCGTTCTCCCGACCTCAGGAGCAGCCGCTGGTCGCTCCGCAGTTGAAGCATTTGTAGCAGGTGCCGTTGCGCACCATGAGCGCACCGCAGTCGGGGCAGCTCGGCGCGTCCGCCTGCGGGCTGAAGGTGATCGCGTGCCGGCCGGCCGTGTCGAGCACCGTCCCGCTCGTGAAGCCGATCGGGTGCGGTCCCGCCTGGGCGCGCGCCTGGGGCGAGGGACCCGCCACGGCGGTGACCGGGCCGGGCGCGGGGGGCGCCTCGCGCTCCACCAGGCCCACCGCGGCGCGTTGCTCCCCGGAGAGGAAGCGCGCGCCCAGGAAGCGGAAGATGTAGTCGATCAGGGACTTCGCCATCGGGATGTCGGGGTTCTTGGTGAAACCCGACGGCTCGAAGCGCACGTGGCTGAACTTCGAGACCAGCACCTCGAGCGGCACCCCGTACTGGAGCGCCATGGAGGTGAGCACGCCGATCGTGTCCATCAGGCCGGAGATCGTGCTCCCCTCCTTCGCCATCTTGATGAAGATCTCTCCCGGCCCCCCGTCCTCGAAGAAGCCCACGTGGAGGTAGCCCTCGTGCCCGGCGACGTCGAACTTGTGGCAGAGCGCCTGGCGGTCGTTCGGAAGCCGCCGCCGGACCGGCTCCGGCTTCCCCACCGCCGGGACGGCCGCGGCTTCCGCCCTCACCGGCTTCGCCGTGTTGAGCGGCTGCGTCTTCTTGCAGCCGTCGCGGTAGATCGCCACCGCCTTGAGCCGGAGCTTCCAGGCCTGGACGTATGCCTCCTCGATGTCCTCGACGGTGGCGTTCTCGGGCACGTTGATCGTCTTCGAGATGGCGCCCGAGATGAACGGCTGCACCGCCCCCATCATGCGGAGGTGCCCGAGGGGATGGATCGAGCGCGCGCCCCGTGCGGGCCTGAAGGCGCAGTCGAAGACCGGCAGGTGCTCGGGCTTGAGCGAGGGCGCGCCCTCGATGGTCTCCTGCTCGTCGACGTACTCGACGATCTCCTGGATCTCGCGCGCGTCGTAGCCCACGCGCCGGAGCGCCCGGGGCACCGTGTTGTTGATGATCTTCAGGACCCCGCCGCCGACCAGCTTCTTGTACTTGACGAGCGCGATGTCGGGCTCGACGCCCGTGGTGTCGCAGTCCATCATGAAGGCGATCGTGCCGGTGGGTGCCAGCACGGTCACCTGCGAGTTCCGCACCCCGTGGGCGCGCGCAGCCTCGCGTGCGCCGTCCCACGCCTCCCGCGCCGCGGCGAGGAGGTCGAGCGGCACGAGCGCCGGGTCGAGCTTGTAGGCGTGGGCGCGGTGCTTCTCGATCACCCCGAGCTGCGGCTCGCGGTTCCTGGCGTAGCCCGTGTAGGGCCCGAGCACGGCGGCGAGGGCGGCCGAGTGCCGGTACGCCTCGCCGCACATGAGCGCGGTTACGGCCGCGGCGTACTCGCGCCCCGCGTCCGAGTCGTAGGGCAGGCCGAGCGACATCAAGAGCGCGCCCAGGTTCGCGTAGCCGAGGCCGAGCTCGCGGTAGGCGTGCGCGGTGCCCGCGATCTCGGGCGTGGGGTAGCTCGAGCGGTCGATCACGATGTCCTGCGCGGCGATGATGATGTCGACCGCGTGCCGGAAGGCGGCGACGTCGAAACTCCCGTCCGGCTCGACGAACTGCATCAGGTTCAGGCTGGCGAGGTTGCAGGCGCTGTCGTCGAGGTGCATGTATTCACTGCACGGATTGGACGCGTTGATGCGCCCCGTGTTCGGGCAGGTGTGCCAGTCGTTGATGGTGGTATCGAACTGCATGCCCGGGTCGCCGCACTGCCAGGTGGCCTCGGCGATCAGGCCGAGGAGGTCACGCGCCGGGCGCGTCTCGGCGACCGCCCCGTTGGTGACGTAGCGCGTGCTCCATGGCCGGCCCTCGAGCGCCGCGTGCATGAAGTCGTCGGTCACGCGCACCGAGTTGTTGGCGTTCTGGAAGAAGATCGAGCCGTAGGCGGACCCGTCGAGCGAGGCGTCGTAGCCGGCGGCGATGAGCGCCCACGCCTTGCGCTCCTCCTCCGCCTTGCAGCGGATGAAGTCGACGATGTCGGGGTGGTCGGCGTTGAGCACGACCATCTTGGCCGCACGCCGGGTCTTGCCGCCCGACTTGATCACCCCGGCCGAGGCGTCGGCCGCGCGCATGAAGGACACCGGCCCCGAGGCCGTGCCCCCCCCGCCCAGCCGCTCCTTCGCGGAGCGTAGCCGCGAGAGGTTCACGCCCGAGCCGGAGCCCCCTTTGAAAATGACCCCCTCCTTGCGATACCAGTCCAGGATCGAGTCCATGGTGTCGTCGACGGAGAGGATGAAGCAGGCCGAGCACTGCGGCTTCGGCTCGACGCCCATGTTGAACCACACCGGGCTGTTGAAGGAGGCCTTCTGGTGGAGGAGGAGATGGGTCAGCTCGTCGGCGAACGCCGCCCGATCGCCCGGCGTGGCGAAGTAGCCCTGCGCCTCGCCCCACTCGCCGATCGTGCCGACCACGCGGCCGACGAGCTGCCGCACGCTGCGCTCGCGCTGCGGCGTGCCGAGCGGGCCGCGGAAGTACTTCGACACCACGACGTTGGTGGCGAGCTGCGACCACGGCTTCGGCACCTCGACGTCGCGTTGCTCGAAGACGGTCTCGCCGCCCTCGCCGGAGATGACCGCCGAGCGGATCTCCCACTCGACCGTCTCGTAGGGGTCGGTCCCCGCCGGGACGAAGCGCCGCGCGACGGCGAGGCCGCGCTGCGCCGCGCCGTCCGCAGGGGGCGCCTGAGCTCCCCCCTCCCGTACCACCGGCTCCGTCGCCATGCTCAACCCCCCCCTGGTACTGCCCCGTATATTGCGGTGCGGGTGCTCATATACCACCACATCTTGTGCTGTCAAGGATTTTTTTCAAGTGCCCGCGCGGCGGCCGCCTGCTGATCGCCCGGTCCGCCTCGGCGACGTGCTGCGCGCGGCGCTCGAGCGTCTTCCCGACGCCGAGCGGCTCGCCGATCACGCCCTGTGGGCGCACTGGGACGCGGTCGTCGGGCCCACCATCGCACTCCACGCGCGCCCCGAACGCATGCGGCGCGGCGTGCTCTTCGTGGCGGTCGACAGCCCGGAGTGGATGCAGGAGCTCCAGTTCCTCAAGCACGAGCTACGCGAGCGGCTGAACCTGCGGCTCGGACGCCCCGCCGTGCGCGCGCTCTTCCTCGTGCTCGCGGGCGGGGCCTAGACGCACCCGCTCCGTCGCGGCGACCGCCTGCGCGACCAGGGCGAGAGCATCGAAGCGCGCCTCGAGCGCGAGCACCTCGCCCGGCGCGGCGCGCGTGGCCGGATGGCGCGGCGTGAAGAGGGTGCAGCAGTCCTGGTCGGGGATGATCGAGGTCTCGAAGGTCCCGATGCGCGCCGCCTCGGCGACGATCTCGCTCTTGTCCATGCCGAGCAGCGGGCGGAGCACGGGCAGCCGCGCCGCCTCGCCGATCACGGCCAGGTTGGCGAGCGTCTGCGAGGCCACCTGCCCCAGGCTGTCGCCGGTCACCAGCGCCTCGGCACCCGCCGCGCGCGCCAGCGCCTCCGCGATGCGGAGCATCATGCGCCGGTAGAGCACGACGCGGAGCGGGCGCGCCACGGCGGCCACGATCCGGCGCTGCACCTCGCCGAAGGGCACCAGGAAGAGGTCCGCCTCGAGCCCCCAGCCGGCGAGCAGCCGCGCGAGCTCGTGCGCCTTCTCCTGGCTGGTGCGGTCGAGGAACGGCACGCTGTGGAAGTGGACCAGGTCGACGCGGCACCCGCGCCGCATCATGCGCCAGGCCGCCACCGGCGAGTCGATGCCGCCCGAGAGGAGCGCCAGCACCCGTCCGCTCGTCCCGACCGGCAGCCCGCCCGCGCCCGGCACCTTCTCGACCGCGAAGAAGGCGCGTCCGGGCAGGATGTCGACCGCGACCGTGAGCGCGGCGGCGTCCAGGTCGACCGCCGCCCCGGTGGCTGCCTGGATCATGCGCCCGAGCACGGCGTTCACCTCGGGCGAGGTCAGCGCGAAGCGCTTGTCGCTGCGCTTGGTGCGGACCCGGAAGCTCGACACCGCCACGCCCCGCAGCCGCGCGACGATCGCCTCGCCGAGGCGCGCGACCTGGGCCGGCGCGTCGCCCGCGCGGGTGTCGATCGCGAGCTCGTGCGCGAGCGCGAAGTTGACGATCCCGAACACGCGTGCGAGGCGGTCGCGCACCGCGGGCCAGGCCGCCCGGTCGGCGAGCGGCAGGAGAAGCCGCGCCGAGGCGCGGCGCACGGGCCCGACCGGGAGCCCCGCGGTGGCGCGCTCCACGTTCTCCACCAGGCGGCGCACGAAGAAGGGCCGGTTGCGCCCCTTGAGCGCGATCTCGTGATAGCGGAGGACGATCGTGACGGTCGTGTGGGCGGCCGCGCCCATGGAGCTGTCATACCACAGATGCTAGGAGTGCGCTGTGACCGAGGCGCTCGTGACCGCCCTCGCCGCCGCGCTCGCTGGACGGGACCGCATCGTCCTCGCGCCCCCCGGAAAGACGGTCGCCGCCGTGCTCGTGCCGCTCCTGGGCGTCGAAGGCGAGCCGAGCCTGCTCTTCACGCGGCGCTCGACCCTCCTGCCGCACCATCAGGGCCAGATCGCGTTCCCCGGCGGCCGCCATCAGCCGGACGAGGACGCGGATCTGGCGGCGACCGCGCTGCGCGAGGCGCAGGAGGAGATCGGCCTCGATCCCGCCCACGTGCGTCTGCTCGGCCCGCTCGACGACCTCGAGACGGAGGCGACCCGCTTCGTCATCACCCCCTTCGTGGGCGTCGTGCCCCACCCCTACGACTTCCGGCCCTGCCCGGACGAGGTGGACGCCATCTTCACCGTCCCCGTGCGCCGCCTGCGCGCGCCCGACGCGCTCCGCCGGGAGTTGTGGGACTTCGGCGGCCGCAAGGTGCCGATCGACACGTATCCGGTGGACGGGCACGTCATCTGGGGCGCGACCCAGCGAATCACGCAGAACCTGCTCGCCGTGCTGGGCGACGTCGCATAGGCTCCCCGGATGCGCCGCTTCGCCGTCGTCCTCGTGCTCGCCGCGCTGGTCGCGCTCCTGGTGACGCGCGCGGAGCCCCTGGCGCCGTCGGTCACGCTCGAGACGCCGGTCGACTTCGTCGGCCGGGCCACGCCGCTCAGGATCGTGGCGCGCGACCGCGGCTCCGGCCTGGCCCACGTCGAGGTCCGCCTCGTGCCGGAGGGCGGACAGCCGGTCGTCGTCGCGAGCGAGGACTATCCGCGCCGCTCCTGGCTGGGGAGCGGCGTGCACGAGACGGTGCTCGCGCCGACGCTCGATGCCGGGGCGGCGCACGCGCGCGAGGGCCGCGCCCAGCTCGAGATCTGGGCCAGCGACCACTCCTGGCTGGCGGCCTTCCGTCGCGAGCCCCGCTTGAGGCGCGCGGTCACCGTCGACGTGACGCCGCCGCTCCTCGAAGTGATGCCGGGCGAGCACGTGGCACGCGTGGGCGGCTCCGAGTGCGCCGTCTACCGCGTCGGCCCCGACGCGGTCCGCAGCGGCGTGCAGGTGGGCGACGAGTTCTTCCCGGGCGTGGCCGGCTACTTCGCCGACTCGGGGCTCCGTGTGGCCGTCTTCGCGCTGCCGCAGCACGAGCCCGACGCGCGCCCCGCGGTGCTGGCCGCCGACGCGGCGGGGAACGCGCGCACGGTCAACATGGGCGTCAGGGTGACCCCGCGCCGCTTCGCCGAGAAGACGATGCCGGTCAGCGACGACTTCCTCTCGCGCAAGGTCCCCGAGCTGCTCGCCGCCAACAACCTCGATCAGTCGGGCGACCTGGTGGAGGGGTATCTCCGCATCAACCGCGAGCTGCGCGCCGCGACCGAGGTCCGCGTGCGCCAGGCGTGCCGGGACAGCGCTCCGACGCCGCTCTGGCAGGACGCATTCCTCCGCCTTCCCAACTCCGCCCCGCTCTCCGGCTTCGCCGACCGCCGCAGCTACGTGCACGACGGTAAGACGATCGACCAGCAGACCCACCTGGGCTTCGACCTGGCCTCGCTGCGGGGCAGCCCGGTGCCGGCGGCGAACGCGGGCCGCGTCGTCTTCGCCGGCCCGCTCGGCATCTACGGCAACGCGGTCATCATCGACCACGGCCTCGGCGTCTTCTCGCTCTACGGGCACCTGAGCGAGATCGGGGTCACGGCGGGCGCCCAGGTCGGGCGCGGCGACACGATCGGCAAGACGGGGGACACGGGGCTCGCCGCCGGCGACCACCTGCACTTCAGCATGATGATCCACGGTGTGCACGTGGACCCGGTCGAGTGGTGGGACGCGCACTGGATGCAGGACCACGTCGAGATGCGCCTCGCCGAGTATCCGCGCGCGGCGAGCGGCGGCCCGTGAGCGCGCGCGGCGAGCAGGCGGCCGCCGCCACGCTCGCGCGCCTCGGCCTCGACCTCGAGGCGGTGCGCGCCGGCCGGGTGGGGGTCGACGCGCTCGCTCCGCTGCTCGCCGGCAGCGACGGCGCGGCGCTCGCGGCCGCCCTCGGCGAGCTTCCGAGCCCGGAGGTGGCGGCCCTGCTGGTGGCGCTCGAGCCGCACGCGGGCGAGCGCGCCGTGCGCAAGGAGATCCGCCGCTCCCTCTACCGCGTGGGGCAGCGCGGTGTGCCCGTCCCCGCGCCGCCCGCCCCCGCCGCTGCCCCGCGCACCCCCCCGGCGCCCGAGGCGGAGGGCCTCCTCTCGCTCTTCGACGGCGGCGGCGACCGCCTCATCTGGATCATCCGCCCGCTCCCGACCGGCGCCCTCCTGATCGCAGCGCAGGTGAACGAGCCCGAGGGCCTGCGCGAGGTGAGCGCCGGCGAGGCGAGCCGGAAGCAGATCCGCGCCGCCCGGCAGCAGCTCGAGGCCGAGTCCGGCCTGCGTCTCGTCGCGGCCGACTGGCGCACGCTCGACGCGCTCCTGGTCGAGGCGCACGTGCGCGCGGGCGGCGGGACGGCGCGCGAGCGCGACTACCTGCGTCTCCGCCCGCGGCTCACGCACGAGCCGCCGCGGCCGCCCGCCGAGCCGGTCTCGGCGCAGGTCACGGCGCCGAGCGCCGAGGAGAGCGCCGCGCTGGCCGCCGGCTCGGCCGCGCTCCTGGAGGAGCCCGAGCTCGCGCCCTGGGTCCCCGCGCCCGAGGCCGCCGCGCCCTTCGTCGAGGAGATCGCCCGGCTGCGCGAGAGCCCGCTCGTGCTCTCCCGCCTGGCCCAGGAGGAGCGGGTGCGCGAGGTCCTCCGCCGCGCCGCCGCGACCCTCTTCCCGCCCGCCGTCCTCGCGCGGCGGCTCGAGGGCACCGCCTACCTGCTCGCCGAGACGGGCCGCGCGCTCGCCGCCCGCCGCGCCCTCGCCGTGGCGCAGCTCCTGGGCGCGCGCCCCGCCGCCGCGCTGGACGTCCCGCTCGTCGCGCTGCTGGCCGAGCGCGCCGTGGGCAGCCTCCTCGCCCAGGCGACGGCCCGCACCGAGGAGGAGCGCCGCGGGGCGCTCGTGGTCACGCCCGGCCAGTTCCTCAGAGATCGAGCGTCATCCCGTCGCGCGCGCACTCCAGGGTGAGCTCGCCCAGGTGCGCGAGCGGCTCGCTGCCCAGGTGCGAGAGGACGAGCCGCCGGCAGCCCAGGTCGCGCGCGCGGGCGGCGATCTCCGGGTAGGAGATGTGGATGTCGAGGCGCGTCTCGTAGGTCGAGCACTCGCACAGGAAGAGGTCCGCGCCGCGCGACTGCGCCACGAACTCCTCGGTCCACGCCGAGTCGCCCGAGTAGACGATGGTGCGCCCGTCGACCTCGATGCGGTAGCCGAAGGCGAGCAGCTCCTTCACGTGCCGCACGACGAAGGGCAGTACGCGCACCCCGTCCACCGTATGGGCCGTGCCCGCCCCGAGCTCCTCGTAGCGCACGGCGAACGGGAGCGGCTCCGAGGCGATGCGCTCGTAGAGGGCGGCGAACAGGCCGCGCACGCGCCGCTCCGTCCCCGGCGGCCCGTACACGGCGAGCGGACGCGAGCGCGGCTCCTCGTAGCGGTACTCCATGAACAGGAAGGGCACGCCCCCGAAGTGATCGCCGTGCAGGTGCGAGAGGAGGACGAAGTCCACGGCGCCCGGGTCGCGGCCGCTGCGCTTGAGCGACTGGAGGACGGTCGGCCCGCAGTCGAGGAGGAAGGTGCGGCCCGGCGCCTCCACCAGATAGGCGCTGTGCAGTCTGCCGCCCGACCCGAAGGCGTCACCGGACCCGAGTACGGTCACGCGAACCACTTGCCCGACCTTGTCCTGCCAACGCACAGGCGTGGACCGCCGCCGTCAGGCGCGCGTCGAGTGCGGACTCGGACCCGAGGACGGCAGGCGCCACGGCTGCGTGGCATGCCCCTTGCTCTTCCTTTTGAATAGATAATCGAGCGAGCCCGCAATGGCCAGAGGCGCATGTACGCCGCACCAGCAGGGACCGCGCTGCACGCAGTCGGGTATGGATGGCACGTCATGGAGGTGACGGGCACGGCGATGCTCCTCGGCTGGATCGCGGAGCGGGTGCTCGACACGGGGATCCGCATCCCGGGCATCGGCGCGGCCGCGGGCGTATGCGGCTACTACTTCGGGGCCTGGCTCTGGGACCTGACCGGGTGGAGCGACGGCCCGCTGATCGCCGGCTTTCCGATCGTGCCCACCTTCGCGGGCGCGCTCGCCGTGTGCGGGTTCCTGAAGCTGGTCGGCCTCGCCGCCGACCACCCGCGCTGGTAGCGACCGCGCTACCCACCCGGCTTGCCCGCCTGGTGCTCCGCGCGGTCGAGCTCGCGCTGGAGCTCGCCGAAGCGGCGCTCGAGCTCGCCGAACGACGCCTCCATGCGGCTCGCGCGGCTGATGACGTCGTCGAGCTGGCGGCCGAGCTGGTCGCGCTGCTGCTCGACCTCACGCAGACGGCGCTCGAGGTCCTGCATCGGCTCGGTGCGGCGGATCATGAAGTCGCCGGCGCCGGAATGGATCAGGTAGAGGACGCTCCCGGTGCCCAGCATGAAGCCCAGGAGCAGCGCGAAGAGGAAGCGGATCACTGCCATCGTCACTCCCGCTCCGCCGCCCGGCGCAGCTCGCGCACCACGACCTGGAGCGCGGCGAGACTCGTGCGCGGCGCGGCGCGGAGATCTCGGATCAGGTCCTGCACCTTGCCGAGCGACCGCGGCGCGGCCGCGCCGTCCCCGCCCTCGAGCGCGAGCCGGGCGAGCCCGCGGCGCGCGCGCAGCACGTCCTCGACCAGGCCCTCGACGGCCCGCTCCTGCCAGCGGTCGTCCTCCGCCGCCTCGGCGAGGCGCGTCCACAGCCAGGCGAAGTCGAGCTGCTGGCCGAGCCCATAGTAGCGAGTGGCCGCCGCCTCGGGATCGACGCCGGCCGCGCGCGCGACCGTGATCACGTCGAGCGCGCCGACGAGCCAGTCGGCGGTGGCGAGGTCGTGCGCGAGCGCCACCGGCAGGCCGGCGATCTCGAGCTCCGAGCGCAGCCTCGCAAAGGCCTCCGCCTCCGCCCCGGCGATCCACTCGGGCAGCCGCCCGCGCACGCGCGCGGTCGCGTCGCCCAGCTCGGCCGCCAGCTCGGCCGCCGGGCGCGCGGGGTCGGTGTTGGCGAGGATCCACTTGGTCACGCGCTCCGAGGTGCGCTCGAGGACGAGCCGGCACGTGGTCTCGACCTCCAGCGCGAAGCCGCCGTCCTCGATGGCCCGGGCGAGCGCGGCGCCCCCCGTCACCGCCCAGGCGATCGTCCAGGCGCGCGCCGCTTCCGCGACCGACCTCCCGGTGTCGCGGGTCACGCGCTGCACGAAGGTGGCCCCCATCTCGTCGACCAGCGTGTTGGCGAGCGCGGTGGCCACGATCTCGCGCCGGAGCGGGTGGGCTCGCACCGCGTCGGGGAAGCGCTCGGCCACGGCGCCGGGGAAGTAGCCGACGAGATGGGGCTCGACGAGCGGGTCGTCGGGGAGCGGCGAGGCGAGGAGCGCGTGCTGGAGGTGGATCTTCGCGTACGCCATCAGCACCGCGAGCTCCGGGCGCGTGAGCCCGGGGTAGACGGCGCGGCGGGCGCGGAGCGTGTCCGCGTCGGGCAGCGCCTCGAGGGCCCGGTCGAGCCCCGCTGCGCGCCCGAGCTCGGCCATCAGCTCGCGGAAGTCGGCGAGGCGGCGGCGGCTCCGCACCTGGTCGAGGGAGAGGAGCCGGCTCTGGGCGCGGTTGTGGGCGAGGACGCGCGCCACGACCTCGTCGGTCACCTCGGCGAGGAGCGCGTTGCGCGCCTCCGGCGTGAGCCGCCCGTCCTCGACCGCCGCCCGGAGGCAGATCTTGAGGTTCACCTCGTGGTCGGACATGTCGACGCCCGCGGAGTTGTCGACGGCGTCGGTGTCGATCCGCCCGCCGGCGAGCGCGTACTCGATCCGCGCCCGCTGCGTGAAGCCCAGGTTACCGCCCTCGGCGACCACCTTGGCGCGCAGCGCGCTCGCCTTCACGCGCACCGGGTCGTTGACGGCGTCGTGCACCTGGGCGTCCGTCTCGTCGGTCGCGGCGACGTACGTGCCGATGCCGCCATTCCAGAGGAGGTCCACGTCGAGCGCGAGCACCGCCTGCACCAGGCGCTCGCCGGTCACGGCCGGGTCGCCGAGCCCGAGCATCGCCTGCGCCTCGGGCGAGAGGCTGACGCGCTTCGCCGCGCGCGGCAGGACGGCGCCGCCGGGCGAGAGCACGGCCGGGTCGTAGGCGTCCCAGCCCTTGCCCGCGCGGAAGAGCCGCTCGCGCTCGGCGAAGCTGAGCGCCGGATCGGGCGACGGGTCGAGGAAGACGTGCACGTGGTTGAAGGCCGCGCGGAGCCGGAGGTGCGGCGAGCGGAGGAGCCCGTTGCCGAACACGTCGCCCCCCATGTCGCCGATGCCGGCGACGGTGAGCGGCGCCGTGTCGGCGTCCACGGCGAGCTCGCGGAAGTGTGTCCGCACGCACTCCCAGACGCCGCGCGCCGTGATGCCGAGCGCCTTGTGGTCGTAGCCGTGCGCGCCCCCCGAGGCGAAGGCGTCGCCCAGCCAGAAGCCGTACTCGGCCGCGACCGCGTTGGCGACGTCGGAGAGGGCCGCCGTGCCCTTGTCGGCCGCCACCACCAGGTACGGATCCTCCTCGTCGTGGATGACGAGCCCGCGCGGATGGACGACGCGGCCCGCGACCAGGTTGTCGGTGAGGTCGAGGAGCCCGCGCACGAGCGTCGTGTACGCCTCGACCACGGGCGTCTTTCCCTTGACGACGAAGCCGCCCTTCGCCCCGGTCGGGACGATGAGCGCGTTCTTGACGGTCTGCGTCTTCATGAGGCCCAGGATCTCGGTGCGGAAGTCCTCGGGGCGGTCGCTCAGGCGGATGCCGCCGCGGGCGACCAGGCCCGCGCGGAGATGGATGCCCTCCATGGTCGGGGCGTGGACGTAGATCTCGTAGCACGGGCGCGGCGGCGGGAGGTGGACCAGGTCGGCGGCGCGGATCTTGATCGCGATGTGGTCGCACTCCGGCCCGGGGGCGTAGAAGTTGGTGCGCACCGTCGCGTCGACGATGTCCCCGAGCGCGCGCAGGAGAAGGTCCTCGCGCAGCGCCTGCACGCCGTCGAGGCTCTCGACGAAGCGCTGGCGGAGCGCCGCCGGGTCCTCGGCGGCGGCGTCGGGCTGGAAGCGGGCCGCGAAGCGCGCGAAGAGAAGGCGCGCCGGCTCGGGGTGGTCGGCGAGCGCCGCGATGGCCGCCGCGCGCGTGGCGAGCCCGACCTGCACGGCGTACCCGCAGTAGCTCCTGAGGCAGGCGACGGCGCGCCAGTCGAGGCCGGCCTCGATCACCAGCCGATTCAGCGCGTCGCTCTCGGCCCGCCCGGCGCCGAGCGCGAGCAGCGCGCCCGTGAGCCGCGGCCCCACCACCTCCGGGTCGAGCCGGCGCCCGGCGCGATCCTGCACGAAGAAGGTCTGCACGCTCTGCCGCGGCGCCCCCGCCGGCGTGACGCTCTCCTGGTCCTCCGCGAGCACGCGCAGCCCCAGGTTCTCCAGCACGGGCATGAACTCGGAGAGCACGAGCGGCTCGCGCACGAGGTAGAAGCGCAGCGCCGTGGTCGTCTCGGCCTGGTTGGCGATGACGATGTGCACCCCATCGCGCGCCGCCGCGTCGAGGAGGACGACGTCGTCGGCCGCCCGCTCCACGGCTACCGCCGCTCGATAGGCGCCGGAGAAGGCGTGCGCATAGCGCCGGGCGAGGCGCTCGCCCTCCTCCTCGCCGTGGCGCTCGACGAGGGCGGCGCGGAGCCGATCCTCCCAGCCCCGCACGATGGCCGCGACCGCCTCGCGGAGCTCGTCCTCGGCGGGCGGCGGCACCGCCCCGGGCGCGAAGGCGAAGTGGAGGACCGCGCGCCCGCCCTCGAGCAGGACCAGGTGGTCGTCGAGCGGCGTGCCTCCGAGCCGTGCGGCGAGCAGCTCCCGGATGCGGTCCCGGGCCTCGCCCGAGAAGCCCTCGCGTGGCAGGACGACGAGGACGACGAGCCGCTGGCCGTCGCCACGCGGGCCGAGCATGAGCAGCAGGTCGTCGGTCTGCGCGGCGGCGAGGATGGTCACGATCTCGCCGCGGATGTCGGCGGGCGTGCTGGCGAAGAGCTCCGGCTTGGGGAGGGCGTTGAAGACCGCCACGATCGCCTTGTGGTCGTGGCTCCCGGGCACCACGCGCTCGGCGGCCAGGATCTGGCGCAGCAGGCGGCGGAGCATCGGCACCTCGGCCGCCTCCTCGGCATGCGCCTTCGAGGTGAAGAGGCCCACGAAGCGCCGCTCGCCCAGCACGTGCCCCTCGCGGTCGAGCTGCTTCACGCCGATGTCGTCCATGTGCGCGCGGCGGTGGACGGGCGCCTCGGCGATCGTCTTGGCGACGGTGAGGAGCCGGCCGGGCGAGAGCCGGGCCCGCACCCACGCCGGCAGCTCGTCGAGCCGCCGGGCCTCGCGGAAGGCCGAGCGCTCCTCGCGCCGGAGGACCCCGAGGCCGCTGCCGGCGCGGAGCTGGAGCATGGTGGCGGCGCCGAGCGTCGTGAGCCCGTACTCCCGGTAGCCGAGGAACACGAACG
>Ga0209470_1001381_pt1 | contig 18062 bp, 10 predicted proteins | sample GraSoiAngelo_125_FD_185882 | JGI IMG/M metagenome (GOLD analysis project Ga0209470, IMG submission 185882) | Grasslands soil microbial communities from the Angelo Coastal Reserve, California, USA - 14_0927_05_40cm (SPAdes) (version 2) | ecosystem: Environmental > Terrestrial > Soil > Grasslands ... | reverse complement strand
GACGTGCAAGACGTGGTTTTTCCTTGCGGCTATACGCTGGGATCGGATGGGGACACCATCAATCTCTACTATGGTGCCGCCGATTCGAGCATCGCGTTGGCGCACGGGAGTATTCGCAGTCTTCTGGCCTGGCTGGACGTCAATGGCCATTCGGAACAATCTCACGACCGTCGGCTACGCAAGTAATCGTCTGGTCCTGCTGCTAGCACATTCCTCGCTAGTCTGGTGTAGCAGCCGATGAACAACCGTGAAATCCAGGCAGCTTGGAAGTATCACGACGGCACCAAGCACTCCTACTGGAGTGTTCGTAACCGTCCTCACCTTCTGGATTGGGCAAATCGTCCGTTGCCTTTCAAAATCTACCCCAAGATAGAGCCTCTTCCACTGCCGCGGGACGTGCCGCAAACAGGGGTGGCCGTGTTCTCCGCGATCTCAGAACCAGTGCCTTCGTCGCCGGCTGATTCGGTCCCCGGCGTTCAGGATCTGACGCGCCTGCTCTATTTCTCGGCAGGGATTACCAAACAGCGTGCATATCCGGGTGGAGAAATCTACTTTCGCGCCGCAGCCTGCACCGGAGCTCTCTACGAGATCGAACTGTATGTCGTGACTGGCGATCTCCCGGGCTTGGATGCCGGCGTGTATCACTTTAATCCGGCGGATGTATCGCTGCGGCTTCTGCGAAGGGGTAATTTTCGGGGAAACCTGGCTCAGGCGACGGTGATGGAACCCGCGGTCGCTCACGCGCCCGCCACGATCATCTGCACCGGAACGTACTGGCGGAACGCCTGGAAGTACCAGGCGCGCACCTATCGCCATTTCGGTTGGGATAACGGCACCCTGCTGGCAAATATGCTGGCCGTTTCTGCGGCTTCGGGGCTGCCAGCCGAGATCGTGCTCGGGTTCGTGGATGCCGAGGTGAACCGGCTACTCGATCTGGATACACGGCGTGAGGTTTCCTTGTGCCTCGTACCGATCGGGCGCACATCGGAGAGTTCGCTGCCGGCACCGAGAGAGGCTCCGGCACTCGGCCTGGAGACAATCCCGCTTTCACAGCAGGAGGTCGAATATCCCACCATGCTTGAGATGCACGACGCGTCTTCGCTTGACTCCGTAAACGAAGTAAATCAGTGGCGCGGTAAGCCACCAGTCCTTTCATCTTCCGCTCTGGCGGGCGAGGCAGTTCCCCTCCCGCGGCTGCCGGAAGAAGAACAACCCAAGGATACGATCGAGCAGGTAATCCAGCGTCGCGGCTCTACCCGAACGTTCGATAAGGCGGCGTCCATTACACTGGCACAACTTTCTACCATTCTCGACTACGCCACGCGAGGTCTTCCGGCCGACTTCCTTGAGCCTCCCGGCGCGCAGCTTAACGATCTTTACCTGATCGTGCATTCAGTTCAGGGCCTCAAGCCGGGCGCATACTTCTTCGGGCGTGAGCACAGCACCCTGGAGCTTTTGAAGGAGGGGGAATTCCGCGCCGAGGCCCATCATCTTGGTCTGGAGCAGGAGCTGCCGGCGGACGCCTGCGTGGACATCTTTTTTCTCGCCGACTTAAAACGCATCTTGGAGCGATATGGGAACCGCGGCTACCGGGCCGTCCAGCTGGAGGCGGGCGCCATCGGCGGCAGGATGTACCTGACTGCGTATGCCCAGCACCTGGGTGCGACCGGGCTGACCTTCTTCGACGATGATGTAATTGAATTCTTTTCACCGCACGCAAAGGACAAGAGTGCCATCTTCCTGCTCGCGATTGGCAAGCCGCTGAAGTCGAAACCACAGTAGGGCCAACTCCTGGATCGTCGGCAACCCTTGCCTTGGGATTATTTCAGGATTGCCCGTCAGACTTGTGCTCTTCAAGATCGAATTCAATGGTCTTGAGTTTGGTGTCCGGACGGAGTCTGGCCACAAATACGCGATACGCTCCGCTTGTGCGACAGTCTTTCCACTGCGGCGCAATTCATTCGTAACGTAACGCCTCCAGTGGGTCAACCTTCGCGGCACGCCGCACAGGCACCCAGCATGCCAATAGCGCTACTCCCACGAACAACGTTCCCACAACGATCAGCGTTGTGGGATCGCTAGGCTGCACGTCAAACAGAAAAGTTCTCAGGACTCGCGACAAAATAATCGCCAGCGCCACTCCCGCGAGTACACCACTCGCAATCAATCGAAGTCCCTCGCCAAAGATTAGGTTGCGAATGTCTTTTTGTTCCGCACCAACAGCGCTGCGAATCGCAAGCTCCCGTCTCCGCGAGGCCACCGAAAGCGAAAGTACGCCGTAAATTCCGACCAGCGTCAGCACGCTGCCCACAACCGAAAACCCAACGAGCAACTGCATCGCGAACGTTCGCGACGCCAGCGAATCATCGCGAATCTGCTCCAAAGTTTTCCGGTTTTCGATGGCGGCAGTTGGATCAACGGCGCGCAACTCGCGTTCCACCGCAACCAGAACTGCGCGTGGGTCCGCAGTCGTGCGGATCACAAGATGTTTCGAAAAGGCCGTCGCCTCCCACAATGATAGATAGACCTCGGGCGACGCCGCCTGCGTCAAATCGTCGGTGCGGCCGTTCGAGACCTCGCCGACGATTTCCGTGGCTGGTTTGTCGCGTCCGTTCAGCCAGATCTTCCGTCCGATTCCGTTGGCATGCGGAAAGTAGCGATCCGCAAATGCCTGGTTGACGATCGCTACGTTTATCGTCTTGCCCTCATCGCTCGAACGAAACTCCCGCCCGCCGAGCATCGCCACGCCCATCAGCTTAAAATAGTCCTCCGTGACGGCGCGCAGCGGCAACGCCGTCTTCTCGCTCTCCTTGGTCGCCGGAGGCTGCCCTTCGATTTCCACTGTCGCTGGCCAATTGTTGCCGGTAAGTGGCACTCCCCACGCGAATGCTGCGTATTGCACGCCGGGAATCGCCGAAACCCTTTCCAAAGCGTGCCGGTGAAAATTGGCCCACTCCGAATAGCTCCGCACTTCCGTAACACTCATCGTTAAGATATGTCCGGTGTTGTAGCCCGATGGGACCTTCGCAATGTTCACCATGGTTCGAATCAGTAACCCCGCCCCTACAAGCAGCGCCAGAGTCAACGCCGTTTGCACCATGGTGACCCCGCGCAGAAGCCGCCGTTCCCCGAGTCCTGCCGTTCCTTTGGGTCCGGCGTTCTTCAGCACCTCCATCGGATCAAGCCGAAACGTTCGAAGCGCCGGAAAAACCCCTGCGAAAACCGCAGCCAGGACCGCTGCACCCAATCCCCAGGCCAGCACCGCCCATCCGGCCGTCACGGCTTCGAGCCGCGGAATTGCATGTCCCGCAATCAACTTAAACAGTTTCACGACTCCGAACGCCAGGCCCACTCCGAATGCCCCACCCAGCGGCGCCAGTAACAGACTCTCCGTCGAAACCTGCCGCAACAGCGCCACGCGCCCCATGCCCATCGCGCTGCGCACGGCGTATTCCTGCTGCCGCTGCAGGCCGCGCACCAGCAGCAGTGCCGCCGCGTTTCCGCACCCAATCAGCAGTACCAGCCCTGCCGCTCCGAGCAAGGGATACAGAATCCTCCGCCCGTCCTGATTCATTTCGTCCGTCACCGATTCCAGCCGCGGCGCAACTCCTTCAAAGTCCTTCTCCGCCTGCGCTTCTCTGGCGGCCAGCAGGGTCAACTCCTGCTGCCCTTGCTGCTGCGTTGCGCGGTCGCGAAGCCGCGCCACCATGTTCCAGTAGGGCTCTTTCAGCCCTTTTGGGTTCGGCTCGGCTGGGACCCAGAAATCCACCGTCGCGTTTACGTCGTAGTTCGGTTCTCTGGCCGCCCCCGGCGATGGCAGAAACCGCACTCCCGGCTCCATGATTCCGATCACCGTTGGCGGCACTTCCCACCGGCTGATCCGCACGGTTTTCCCGATGACTCCGCGATCGCCATTGAACGCCCGCTGCCAGAACTCATACCCCAGCACGATCGCCTTTACCGGCCCTTGCCCGAAATCCCCCTCCTCCAAACCACGCCCCGCGACCGTCTTCAGGCCCATCACCGGCAGATAGTCTTTCGTTACCCACATGCCCTGCATGGACTGGCTGCCGTCGTTCCGCACCAGGAAGTTGAACGTCCAGTTGTACCCCGCGAAGCCCTGAAAAGACTTGGCCTCCTTTTGCCACTCTGTCCACTGCTGCGCCGCCCATCCGCGCGGGTTGTCCATAGGTTGCCCGTCGGTTCGCGCCGCGAGCACTAGGACCAGTTGCTGCGGCTGCCGATACGGCGGCGGCGTCAACAGCACGCCCTGAATCAAGCTGAACACGGCCGAAGTCGCCCCGATTCCCAGCGCTAGTGTCAGCACGGCAATCGAGCTAAAGGCGGGTTGCTTCAACAGCATCCGAATCGCAAATCGCATGTCTCGCAGCATCTATCCCCCTCGCCGATTCCGTGAATCACCTCTTAAGGAAGCCCAATAAGGAAACCTTTCTTACCCTCTCGTGGTTCCCACCGTCCTACCGGCTTTGACGAATAAACCGCATGCGGGTTAGAGGGGCTTGGACTTTCGGTTAGCCCGTAATCCGCCCGCAAGCAGAATTGTATGTGGCCGTTTTTGGCGCCGCCTCGGTAAATATATAATCGGCTGAAGTCAAACTTTGCGTTTGCCTTTCCATTGCACACACCGCAGTCTTGAGCCCAGCACGTGACGGTGGCCAACTCGCTAAGCGCTTAAAGACATTAAGCTATTACGAGGACGCTCCCTTCACCAAACTGTTCATGTTTTGCGCGTTAAAGGAGCCGCGCTATTGGGCCGATTCGATCCGCCCAAATACCGGTCCTGGCCGCAGTTTGCGACTACGCTATGTTGCTGCCCCTACTAGAGAAAGCAAAAGAACAGAGTGCGTACTTCTTGTTGACCCCCAAGACCGGGTCGCGTTCCAGTGGCGCACCACAGTGCGGGACACCGTTCCCTGAGGTAGCGGCCATCCCGCAGCGTGCTGTCTTGCCCGGAGAGCAGTATCGGTTTCACTTCGATATGACCAAATGCATCGGCTGCAAATGCTGCGTGGTTGCTTGCAACGAGCAGAACGGCAATCCCGCGGAAATCAACTGGCGAAGAGTGGGGGAGATCGAAGGCGGCTGGTATCCGGATACCCACCGCTCCTATCTTTCCATGGGCTGCAATCACTGCCTGGAGCCGACGTGTCTGGAAGGCTGTCCCGTGGACGCCTACTCCAAGCATCCTGTCACCGGCGTAGTGTTGCACAGCGCGGAGACCTGCATCGGCTGCCAATACTGCACGTGGAATTGTTCGTATGGAGTTCCACAGTACAACCCGGACCGCGGCGTCGTCGGGAAATGCGACATGTGCCATGACCGGCTGGGCGAGGGGCGGCCGCCGGCGTGTGTCAGCGCTTGTCCTGAGACTGCCATCCGCATCGAAATTGTGAACATTGCGGAATGGAAGCGTGAGTACGCCGTGAACGCCAATGCACCGGGCCTTCCGTCCGCCGATGACAGTATCTCCTCGACGCGCATCACTCTTCCCCACAATTTGCCGCCCGACACGCGGAAAGCAGATTTCTTCCGCGTTAGGCCCGAAGATCCGCACTGGCCTCTCGTGGCCATGACCGTGCTCACCCAACTCTCGGTCGGCGCTTTTGTCACCATCTGGCTGCTGCAATTGTTCGGAAAGACTACGCGCTTGGGTGTTGCGGCGCTGGTTTCGCTGATGGTAGCCGGACTGGCGCTGAGTGCCTCGACGCTCCACCTTGGACGTCCCATTTATGCGTATCGCGCTCTGAAAATGTGGAAGCGTTCCTGGCTGAGCCGTGAAGTCCTGCTCTTTGGATGCTTTTCCGGCGTGGCGTTTTTGTACGCAGCGCTGCTCTGTTTCAAGCTACCGGGAAGCCTTGCGATTGGGGCGCTGACGTCCTTGCTTGGCGCAGCGGGAGTCACTGCGAGTGCCTGGATTTATCTCGTCCCGGCGCGGCCCGCATGGAACTCCAAGCGCACGGTGGCAGGATTTTTTCTTACCTCGATGCTGCTCGGCCCTTTACTCGTCGCAAGCCTCGGAATCGGGGACCGCCGTAGGCTGAACATGGCGATCGTTGTCGCGGCAGCAGGGCACTTGCTGAACAAAGCCGGCAAATTTTTCTGGCTGACGGCGTCCGACTCCTTCGAACTGCAAGCGTCGGGTCGCTTGCTTTCCACAAGTTTGGCGTCTTCCTTCCTGGGGAGCGGCGCGCTGTTGTGCTTAGGGGGAATCATTCTGCCGCTGTTTGTGCCGACCTGGGCGGGCGCGTGTACTTCACTTCTCACTGTTCTGACTGGTGAAATTCTCGGCCGGTATGTTTTCTTCGTCAGCGTGGTTCCCAAGAATATGGCCGCTTCGTACGTGTCCGCCGGAAAGGCCGCGGCATGAGTCTGAAGCGCCAACTCGGATTGGACATCCTGGAGGAAAAGTATGCGTACGCCAGCGATCCGGTCATGGGGCACACCTCCGAGCAAAAGATTCCGGACACTTGGGTCTCCACGACTTGCGGTTACTGCTCGGTCGGTTGCGGTATGTTCATTGGCGTCAAGGACGGCCGCGCGGTGAGCGTGCGCGGAAATCCGGACCACGCTGTCAATTCCGGCTTGCTTTGCCCGAAAGGCCTTTCCGAACATTACACACTGGAGGCTTCGAACCGCGCGCTCTACCCGCTTCTGCGCAACAAACGCGGAAAGCTTGCGCGCATCGGGTGGGACGAAGCTCTTGCCACTATGGCGGAGAAATTCCGCGGCGTTCAGCAGAAGTACGGCCGGGAGGCTCTCGGCGTTCTCAGTACGGGTCAGCTCGTCACCGAAGAGTTTTATGCGCTCGGGAAGCTCGTGCAGCTTGGACTTGGTACGAAGAATTACGACGGGAACACGACGCTATGCATGGCCAGCGCCGTCTCCGGGTATAAGCGCTCCTTTGGCAGCGACGGTCCGCCAGGCGCGTACGAAGACCTCAGCCAAGCGGACGTCATTTTTCTCATTGGCGCGAACATCGCCGACAACCATCCGATCCTTTGCCAGTACCTCGACGCCAATCCCTCGAGGACCTTGATCGTGGCCGATCCCCGGGTGACCAAGACCGCGATGATGGCAGACCTGTACCTCCCTTTGAAGCCGCGTTCGGACATCGCTCTTCTTAACGGGATGATTCACCTGCTCATCGAGAACGATCTCGTCGATCGTGAGTACGTTGCGGTGCATACTACTGGGTTCGACCAACTGGAAGAGTCGGTTCGCAAGTACACGCCCGAGTACGTCTCGCAACTAACCGGGCTCACGCCCGAGCAAATCTACAAGGCCGCACTGATCTATGGCAAGGCCAATGCCCCGTTCATTGGCTGGACGATGGGTGTGAACCACAGCACCAAGGGAACGGAAACGGTAAACGTCATCAATAATCTTGCCTTGATCACCGGCAACGTCGGGAAACCAGGCGCTTCTCCATTTTCAATCACCGGGCAATGCAATGCGATGGGAACACGGGAGGCGGGCTTCGCTTCAAGCCTTCCTGGGTATCGCAAATTTGAGAGTGCATCCGACCGCGAGGAATTGGCGGCGCTCTGGGGTATCGGCGTGGAGCGGCTGCCTACTTCGCGCGGATGGGCTTATCCGGATATCGTCGAGGGCGCGGTTGCGAAGAAGATTCGCGCTCTGTGGGTCATCGCCACAAATCCAATCGTGTCCTTTCCGAATCTCGGAGTGTTGCAGCACAGCCTCGATAGCTTGGACTTTCTGGTGGTCCAGGATGGATTTCATCCCACGCCCACGACCGAAGTCGCGGACCTCGTTCTCCCCGCGGCCATCTGGGGAGAAAAAGAAGGCACGTATACAAATTCGGAACGCCGCGTGAGCAAGGTCAATCGCGCCGTGAACCCTCCTAGGGAGGCCCGCAGCGACTTCGACATTTTCTTGGATTTGGCAAAAAAGCTAGGCTGCTACGGGGAACTCTTTCCGGGATGGACTCAGCCGAAGGATGCCTTCGACGAATGGAAGCAGGTATCGGCGGGCCGCCTCTGCGATTATTCCGGACTCACGTACGAGCTCATCGAGCGCCATGGCGGGATTCAGTGGCCCTATCCGGCGGGCACCACGGAAGTAAGGACAACACGGCTCTACTCCGATGGCCATTTCTCCACTGAGAATGGAAAGGCGCGGCTTCTCCCGGTCGAGTGGGAACCTTTTCCGGAACAGCCGAACGCGGACTTTCCGTTCGTGCTGAATACGGGCCGCACCGTCGAGCATTGGCATACCCGCACGAAAACAGGAAACGTTCCAATCCTCGAGCGTCTCTCGCCAAACGCATGGCTGGAGATGAATCCGCGGGACGCGCAGTCGCTCGGACTGAAGCCGCATGACCACATCGACGTGATTTCTGCTCGAGGACGCGTGAAAGGTGTCGAGCTTCGTGTTACGGAAATTATCGCGCCCGGGCAAGTCTTCATGCCCTTTCACTACGCCGAGGCGAATGCCAATCGAGTGACGCAAAGCGCTTTCGATCCAATCTCGCGGGAGCCCAATTACAAACAGTGCGCCGTGCGCGTCGAGAAAGCGCAGATCGCTCCACAATATTGGGGAGTGCGCGGAAGCCCGAGAGCCAGAGTCCTGGCATGAATTCGGACGGAGTGGAACCAATTCTCGTTTCGTACAAAGGGTGGAGATGAACAAAAAAAAGTTCATGGAGAGCGGCCACTTTCCGACTCTCATCGCGGCGTTTCTCTACTTCGATGTCAGCTTCATGGTGTGGGTCATGCTCGGTCCTCTTGCCCCGTTCCTCTCCGAAATGCTCAAGCTCACGCCCTACCAGAAAGGATTGCTGACGGCGATTCCTCTTCTCGGTGGAGCGCTATTCCGGCCTGTGCTGGGATTTCTCGGCGAGCGCATTGGTGAACACCGGACCGGCTTGCTCGGACTTGCATTCACTTTGCTCCCGCTGATTCTCGGCTGGCGCTTCGCGCATACTCTCGCACACTTCTATTTTCTCGGGCTCCTGTTGGGTATCGCAGGCGCGAGTTTCGCCGTAGCTCTTCCGATCGCGGGACGCTGGTATCCGCCCGAGTATCAGGGGCTCGTCATGGGCATCGCTGGTGCAGGGAATTCGGGAACTCTGATCGCCACACTATTCGCGCCGCGCCTCGCTCAAAAATTTGGTTGGGCGAACACGTTTGCGTTGGCTATGCTTCCCGTAGTCGTTGTGTTGATTCTCTTCGCCTTGCTGGCTAAGAACAGCCCCCGCCGCAGCGAACCCCCTAAATGGAAAGCCATCGCAGCCATTTTGCGCGAGTCCGATACCGCTTGGTTTTGTTTCTTCTATAGCTTTACGTTCGGTGGGTTCGTGGGCATGGCCAGTTTTCTCAGCACCTTCTTCCACGACCAATATGGGCTGTCAAAGGTGCGCGCTGGGGACTTCACGACCATCGTTGTCCTCGCGGGAAGTTTCCTGCGGCCCGTGGGCGGTTGGCTCTCGGACAAGATCGGAGGCTACCGCTTGCTTTTGCTACTCTTGGCTGGTGTGGCGGGTTGCCTCGGAGGCGTAGGGAGGTTCCCTGTACTTCCACTTGAGGTAGGGCTCTTGTTTTTGTCCATGGGAATGATGGGCATGGGAAATGGAGCGGTTTTTCAACTCTTGCCGCAGCGCTTCCCGGAACGCGTCGGGCTTCTCACGGGACTGGTTGGCGCGGCCGGTGGCCTGGGAGGCTTTTTCTTGCCTTTTATTCTCGGCGCCATTAAACAGCGAACCGGGCAGTACTCGGGAGGACTCTTTCTTTTCGCGAGCGCTTTCTTTGCCGCTGCTTTGATTCTCTTGCAGCTTGGCACCAAATGGCGCGCGAGCTGGCAGGAGGAATCGGTGGAGCGGGCGGGAATCTTTTCGTATCGCGGTATTCCCGGAACTCCCGTGGAAGAAGTCGCCGAATGAAGTGCGCACGGGCACAGCCCAGAGTTCTCTCCGGGAGGAGTCGTGAAAAGGTTGTTATAGTCAGGAACGGTGGCGGGGAGGGTGTACCATTGCGCCGACGCCGACACAAACGCAAATGCGCTCCCACATGCGGCACGGGCCATCTGTCAGTATGACGTGCCTGCCGATAGACGTGGCCGCACTCGGCATTTCAATTCGGGCCAGCGCGCCATAACTCCCGGATAAGTCGGCAACTCTTACCCAATCTGGTTGTGGAAGGTTAGGCCGTCCTAGGCCGCGCCTTGCCGCAAAGCCAGAATGGAACTTGCTAAAAGTAACGCATTCCCTCCATAGGCGTCTAATGTAGTCTCGGATGTCCCCACGCTTTATGCACAGAACCTGGGGTCACAAACTACAGAGATACTGGCAGGGCGTGGTGTCAACCACGGGGCTTTTGGGCCTGGCCCGCAATATACCGTTGGCCTGTAGCGTATAAAGGGACGAGGGGAGGACCAGGATGAAGTTACAGCTCCGGTTTTTGTATGTCCTGCCGCTGTTTGTCTTGCAAATGGCAGCATTGGGCTGTAACCGGGCGAATCCCCAGGCTGCTGGTCCCCAAATGCCGCCTCCGCCGCTGGTGAGTGTGGTCAAGGCGCAAGCCCAAGATGTGCCCGTTTACCTCGACGAGATCGGCAAGAGCTACGCTTTCGAGTCCGTTACCGTAACCCCGCAAGTCGGCGGACGCATTACGCAGAGGCAATTCCAGGATGGCGCGGATTTGACCAAGGGGCAGTTGCTCTTTGTGATAGATCCCCGTCCGTATCAGGCCCAGCTCGATTCGGCAAAGGGCGCTCTGGCCCAGGCAAAAGCGGCGCTGGAACTCGCCAGGGTGGAGTTCGCGCGCAGCTCGGAGCTATTCGACTCGAAGGTCATCGCAAAGCAGGACTACGACAGCAAAAAGAGCACCGTCGAGGTCGATCAGGCACAGGTGGAATCGGCGGAAGCGGCGCTCGAAACCGCCCAGCTCAACCTGGAATATTGCTATATTCACTCGTCCATCCAGGGGCGTGCCGGCGCACGACTCGTTGATGTCGGAAACGTGGTGCAGGCGAACACAACCGGGTTGTTGCTAATCCAGCGCCTGGATCCGATTTATGCGGACTTCACGATAACCGAGCGCGATCTCTCCACTGTGCAAAAAGAGATGACTCGCGGAACGCTAAAGACCTTGGTGAGGCTGCCCTCCGATCCGGAAGAGCACGTCCGGGGTGGTAAGCTCACATTTCTCGATAACACCGTCCAGAACGGCACCGGCACGGTCTTTTTGCGCGCCACCATCTCCAACCCCGACCACCATTTCTGGCCCGGGCAATTTGTCAACGTCAGGCTGGTGCTGGAAACGCAAAAGGGAGCCGTGCTGATCCCCAACCAAGCCACGCAAATCAGCCAGAAAGGTCCGTTCGTTTACGTGGTGAAATCCGACAACACCGCAGACCTGCGGCTTGTGACCTTGGGCCAACGGCAAGGCGATAACATCGTGGTTAGCCAAGGTGTAGCCCCGGGAGAAAACGTCATCGTCGCCGGCCAGATGACCGTAGCTCCGAACAGCAAGGTGCGTGTGGATACCGGCGGCGCTACCCCCGCAGCGGGCACGCAGCCGAGTGCGCCCGCGAAGGCAAAGTAACGAGAACGAAGATCGATGAATCTCTCTGAACCATTTATTCGCCGCCCGGTGATGACCGCGGTGCTCACGGTCTCAGCCATTGTTTTTGGCGTACTCGCTTATTTTGCCTTGCCTGTCAACGATCTGCCCGCGGTCGACTATCCCGTCATTCAGGTAAACGTCGGTTATCCCGGCGCAACGCCAGAGACCATGGCGAACAACGTGGCCACGCCGCTCGAGCGTCAGTTCATGCAGATTCCCGGTCTTCAGTTGGTGACCTCCAACAGTGGACAGGGGCACTCGAGTTTCGTCCTGCAGTTCGATCTCTCCAAGAGTGTGGATGCCGCGGCAACCGACGTTCAGGCGGCCATTACGCGCGCGACGGCGCAGCTTCCCGTAGATTTACCGAGCCCGCCCACCTTCACCAAAACCAATCCGAACGACCAGCCCATCATGTACGTGGGGATCACTAGCGACAGCGCCACGCAGGGCCAGCTGTTCGACTACGCCAATACGCAAGTCGGCGAGCGCATTAGCATTCTCCCTGGGGTAAGCCAGGTCGCCGTCTATGGCGCTCAGTCTGCCGTTCGCATCAAGGCGGACCCTTCCGCGATGGCCGCGCGCAATTTGACCATCGATGACTTGGCCGCCGCGTTGAAGAACGGAACCAGCTATACCGGCGCCGGCCAATTTGACGGCGAACATCACACCTTTCTGCTGCAGCCCGAAGGACAGTTGAGCGAAGCCAGCCAGTACGAGAATTTAATCGTCCGGCAAGGCAACGGCGCTCCGGTCTACTTGAAAGACATCGCCACGGTAAAAAATGGATTGCAGGACGAACGCATCCGCATGCGCTTTTGGTACCGCGGACACGAGGTTCCGGCCGCTACGGTCGTCGTTGCGGTTTTCCGGCGTGCGGGATCAAACGCCGTCGAGGTGGCCAAATCCATCCGCGACCTCCTTCCCACGGTGCAAGCGCAACTCCCCAGCTCTGTTGGAATCGTTCCCATTTATGACCGTTCTCAAGGCATCGTGAACAGCGTCAAGGATGTCCAGGCGACGCTGTTCGTCGCGTTTGCTTTGGTTGTCCTGGTGATTTTCTTTTTTCTAGGCCGCGCGCGCGACACCTTGATTCCGGTTGTGGCGCTGCCGCTCTCGCTCCTGCTCACCTTCGTGGTCATGGACATCCTGGGCTACAGCCTGGACAACTTGTCCCTGATGGCTCTGACGCTAGCCATCGGATTCTTGGTCGATGACGCCATCGTCTTCTTGGAGAATACCGTTCGCCTCATGGAGAGCGGCCTGGGGGCCCTGGAGGCCTCTCTGCAATCCGCCAAGGAAATCAGCTTCACGATTCTGGCCATGACCGTTTCCCTAGCCGCTGTATTCCTTCCGCTTGTTTTTATGGGCGGCCTGGTTGGACGCATCTTTCGAGAGTTCTCAATCACCATCATCGTTTCGATTTTTGCCAGCGGGATCGTTTCGCTGACACTTACACCGCTCATGTGCTCCGGCCTGCTCCAGGAACGCGGAGCGCGCGCGAAAAAAAACTGGATCGAGCGCGTCATCGGCGGCACAGAAAAAAGGGTGCTATCGGTCTACGGGCGTTCGTTGTGGTTTTTTCTTCGGTATCGCTGGATTTCCCTGGCGATTTGGGTGGTTTGTCTGCTGGGAACTGTCTACTTTTTCTATACCGTTCCCAAGGCCTTCCTCCCCATCGGCGATAGTTCCTTCGCCCTCGGCGTCTTCGTCGCTCAGGAGGGCACGTCGCACTACGAAATGCATACCCACCAGATGCAGGTGGAGGAGGTCCTCCATACCAACCCCGCCGTGGACATGACCTTCACCATGAGCGGCAACAATGCATTTTTCCCCGCCAACCAAGGCCTGGTGCTCGCCTTTCTGAAACCTCCCGATAAGCGTCCGCCTATTCAAGGCGTGGCCGGTCAATTGATGGGGCAGTTGAACTCCAAAGTCCCCGGCCTGATCACATTTTTGAAGCCCCAGCCCGTGTTGCAGATTAGCACCGGAGCCACGGCGCAGCTGCAGGGCCAGTTTGCTTATTCGATTTCCGGGATCGATCCTAACGAGGTCTATGCCAGCGCCGGAACCCTGATGCGCAAAATGTTCGAGTTCCCGGGATTCCTCTTCGTCAACTCCGACCTGTTCAACCACACCCCGAATCTGCGGGTCGACATCCTCCGCGAGCAAGCAAAGACCTACGGAGTCTCCGAGACTCGGATTCTTAATCTTCTGCACCAAGCGTACTCGCAGAACTACGTCTATCTCATCAAGAAGCCCACCGACCAATACCAGGTGATCCTGGAGGTTGACGACCAGCGTTCCGAGCCTCAGGATCTGCATCTGCTGTACATCAAGAGCGACGACGGCTCGCGCATGGTTCCGCTCAACGCCCTAGCGACCTGGCATCCGATTTTGGGCCCGCAGTCGGTCAATCACATCAACCAATTCACGAGCGTTACACTGTTCTTCAACCTGAAGCCCGGCTATTCCATCGGGCAGGCCACTGATTTCGTCGAGAAGGCTGCGAAGCAAGTCTTGCCACCAGGAATTCGCGGCGAATTCCGGGGCGAGGCGCTTACGTTCCGAGACACGGTATCGAGCCTCACAATCCTGATGTTCCTCGCAGTCTTTGTCATGTACGTGATTTTGGCCATTTTGTACGAGAGCTACCTGCATCCGATTACCGTGCTCTCCTCGTTGCCGGTTGCGCTCGTAGGCGGGCTCTTGACCCTGTGGGTGTTCGGCGCCGAGGCTTCCTTATACGCGTTTATCGGCATGTTCATGCTCATGGGCATCGTGAAGAAAAACGGAATCATGATCGTGGACTTCGCACAACAGCGTGTCGAGCAAGGTGTCCCGGACGACCAGGCGATTCACGACGCCAGCATGGAGCGCTTTCGGCCCATCATGATGACTACCATGGCCGCACTCATGGGCGCGCTGCCGATCGCCCTTGGCTACGGGGCGGATGGCGCTTCACGCCGGCCGCTGGGACTCGTTGTGGTCGGCGGGCTGATTGTCTCGCAGTTCATCACCCTTTTCATCACTCCGGCCATCTATCTTTACCTCGAAGAGTTCCAGGAGAGGGTCCTGGATCATTTTGCCTTCTTCCGGGCGCGACATTCGCGGCCGACTGCCGGCGCACGCGTGCCGGGACACGCAACCGCGGACTAAGGACAAGTCCTCGTTCATCCTTCGGAGTCTCTAGAACGGCTCGGTCAATGTGAACCCGAACACGGTGGTCGCGTCCTTCGCGCGCTTGATGAACTCCAACGATCCAAAGCGCTCATGTGCATTTTGCATTTCCGTCGCTCTCCAGGACTGGTTGCTTGGTATTGAGGTCTGGCAGTAGAGGGATACCCCGAGGTACGAGCACGCACAAATAGTTTCAAACTGTGTGCCTCGATTTGGGACTGCAATTGCAGACGGATTGTCTTGCTACGGAAGCTACAAGGATTGAGGGCAGTTGCCCGAAGGAAAATTACTGGGTTTCTACCCGCACGTCGGCGAACTTTCGAAAGTCCTGATCGAAGGTGGCCACCGGTGAGTCTTCGGCCGCCGCGGTCGCGGCGAGCAAGCAGTCCACGAAATGGACTTTTGTTTTTCGATAGCGTTCCAATGCGTCGAGATGAATCGTGGCCCCGCGAATCTCAACACCAGGGCTGGAAATGAGCCTGCCGAGCGCCGAGGAGATATCTCCACGTGGATGCTCATAGAAAGACTCCAGTACAAACACGCACTCGGCCAAAACAGCTGGCAACACGACAATCACGACATCGCCGCGGTCACAAGCATCGAACAGTTTTCCGGCGGCCTTGGAATGCTTTTCGTGATCCTGTACGAGATAGCGAACAATCAGATTGGTGTCGACCAGCCTTCGCTTGGTCACCGGACGTCGTCCCGACCGCGGGCATCTTCAGCCGCAGCCTCGCGGATTTGTGCGAAGGACATCCCCTTGCCCTTCTTGCTGGCGAGCGTACCCTTCAGTGACCGCGTACCCGGGTGCACGCGAATGGTGGCATGGTCCCCTTCAACCAGGTACTCAAGTTTGTCGCCCGGTTTGATTCGCAATGCCTTGCGAATTTTCCCTGGAATGGTTGTCTGTCCCTTACTCGTTACCCTGGAATGCTGCATCGCATCGTCCCTTACAGTCTAGGACTTCCTTACGTTCTGATTATCCCTTACTTTAAGTCGCTTGGCAAGCGGCTTCTTTTGATAGCCTAGACGCTGGCCGTACATCCAGCGTTGTGGCTTGATTTGTGACAGCCAATCCTGCGCCGTAGCGGACGCGTGGGTGACACAAATGCTGCGCCAGGGCGACGCGCAAGTCTTCAAGAAGTACTCTCAGATGAAGCGCGAAGCCCTGGAGAAGCTCAACCTCCGAGCCGGCGAAACCGTTCCGCAGCCTGCGGAACGAATGTGCACGGTCATGGTCCAATAGGCAACTTGGGAGAATAAATGCACGGTAAATGCACGGTCGAGGCCAAGAAACCATGAGTAGGAACGGGCAGAAAATTGGAAAGTGCTTTAGAATGAATAGTGCACTTCATGTCGGGGCGTAGCGCAGCCTGGTAGCGCGCCTGCCTTGGGCGCAGGAGGTCCCCGGTTCAAATCCGGGCGCCCCGACCAAAAATATCTCGCGTGTTTTCTTCTGCTTATTGAAAGCGCCGTTCACCTCAAACCCCGTCTGTGGAATTCCGGCAGACAGGAGTGCTTAATTCGCAAGTCGTTTAGTTTCCTGGAGTTCGCCACATGACGAATTTGCAAAAACATGAGGAGGCAGGCGTGCTATACAGAAAGTATTGAACGGAGGGAAGTTAAGCGCGCACTATTTGGCAAGCAAGTATGGGGAGAATCAGGGGACTCTACGCATTCTAGTCTCAATGATCATCGGAGATGCAAATCAGTAATCGCGCGCCATGCTCAGCTCGCGCTTCGCCGTATGCCTCTCAATTGTCTTCGCATTTAGTTGGTTGAATTTGGAAAGCGCGAGATCTTGGTTGCGGTTTGCTAATTCTACCTGACCCGTTCGCACCGACCGATTTTCGGTTGTTTTGTTTGCATTACAGACTTATCAGTTGCAGCTACACACCCTCATTTGCAGTCTATTGTTCAGCAAGAGTTCACCGCTTGCCATGCGTCTGCACAACATGCGCCGCTTCGTGGTTTGTTGGTTCAGCCTGAAATGGAGAGCTGGCGTTCCCTCTTAACGGGAAAACCAAACTGGCTAAGAAAAGAATCTCGAATCCACCCCTCGCCAGGTATTTCAACAAGCGCGCGTGCCAGGACATAAGGCCAATTCAGTAGGTCCTCCAGTCCGTGGCTACAGGACTGCGGCCGGTTTCAACTGTCGCGGTAGGGACGACCATCGCTGATCGCCCCCCGCACAGATCCGTACTGGCGCGTCTACGCATACGGCTCTTACGAAGGATGAGTGGCGTAGAAGCGTGCATCAGGATAGGGATGCAGAACCCGGGGTGGTGGAATCCACCGGTTCAAGACTGGGGTAAATCGTTCCCACCGCATCTGGGCGCGCTGGCTACGGCGGACCAGAACACTCTGCCAGAGCCTGCACACGCGAAGCTTAAAGATGCGCAACTGAGTCGTGTTCCCGGGGACTGCGTGGTATTGGTAATAACCCAGCACAACCTTCCGGAGCCATGTACCGACTTCGGCCATGCGATCATGCATTCGGCGTTGAAGCTCAACCTTGATGGCTTTGAGTTTCGCAACCATTCGCTTCTTCGCAGTGATCCGACCTACGGTGAAGGTTCCGCTCTTGTGGCGTTGCCCACAGTAGTGGGTAAAGCCCAGAAAGGTGAAGGTCTCTGGTTTTCCCTCTCCCCGCTCTTTCCGGTCGCGAGCGGCGAACCGCCCGAACTCGATCAGTCGTGTCTTATCCGGATGTAACTCCAGTCCGAACTTCGCCAGCCGTTCCCGAAACTGCTTCAGGAATTGCTCAGCTTCCGTTCGGTGCTGAAAGCCCACCACAAGATCGTCGGCATAGCGGACGACTATGACGTCGCCCTTTGCCACTTTCTTGCGCCAGACATCAGCCCATAGATCGAAGAGGTAATGCAAGTACACGTTGGCGATCAGCGGTGAAACCACTGCTCCCTGCGGTATACCCAGCTTCGTCTCCGACCACTGGCCGTCTTCCGATACTCCCGCCTTTAGCCATTTCCGGATCAGGCGAAGTATCCTCCGATCGGCTACCCGATGCTCGATGAACTTCATCATCCATTCGTGGCTCAGGTTATCGAAGAAACCACGGATGTCGGCATCAAGCACCCAGTTCACCCGCTTCCGTTGAATGCCCACCGTCAGCGCGTCCAGCGCCTGATGCGGGCTGCGACCGGGACGAAACCCGTAAGAGAAGCCTTTGAAGTCGACCTCATATATCTGGTTGAGGATCGTCACCACAGCCTGTTGAACAATTTTGTCCTCTAGAGCCGCGATGCCCAACGGACGTTGCCG
>Ga0209470_1001375_pt1 | contig 18156 bp, 22 predicted proteins | sample GraSoiAngelo_125_FD_185882 | JGI IMG/M metagenome (GOLD analysis project Ga0209470, IMG submission 185882) | Grasslands soil microbial communities from the Angelo Coastal Reserve, California, USA - 14_0927_05_40cm (SPAdes) (version 2) | ecosystem: Environmental > Terrestrial > Soil > Grasslands ... | reverse complement strand
TGGCGGCCCGCCCTGGTATTCCAATTGCCGCCAAAATAGAGGCAAGAGGTGTAACGATGGCACGGCTTTATATAGGAAATCTTCCGCATGTCACAGCAGAACATGAGCTTCAAGCGTGGGTTGAACAGTATGGCTTTAAGGTGGAGTCTGTACAGGTGATTCGTGATCTGGAAACCGGGGCTTCCCGGGGATTTGCGTTCGTCGAATTGCCCGAAGTCCTGCGCGCGCAGGAGGCCGTCGAGGCACTGAACGGCCAGAAAATGGAAGGTAACAACCTCCGCGTTAGCGAAGCAAGACCACTCCCATTTAGGAGCGAAGGCCGCCAGGCCGGCGGGACTCGATCACCCAAGAAGAGAGCCTCTTAACTCATTTCCGACTCGAGAATGGATGAACTTTGTCGCAGCGGTGAATTTAAACCTGGCTTGGGAGCATCGCCGCAGCAGCAGAGAACTTTGTGCGGCGTGTTCGGCTGAAGAAATCGGCTATTAACCCGGGGATTTTGATGAGGAATACAGCCGGTGCCTGCGGAGAATGCCATAGCATTCACACGTTACGGCTTGGAGACCGCGAGTATCGAGAATAGTGATTTGCCCACGACCCATCTGGATGAGTCCTGCACGCCGCATCAGGCCCACAGCGACGGTGATACTTGCGCGTCTGGTCCCCAGTAGGCGGGCGATCACATCATGGGTGAGCAGAAGAACATCGGATCGGACAGCATCGCAAGCCATCAGCAGCCACCTCGACAGGCGCTCCTGCGGCGTGTGATAGCAATTGCAAAGGGTCGATTGCGCGACTTGAATCAGAAACGCATTGGTTATTCCAGCAGTGGATCGCGGAGATAAGCATTCCGCCGGAGTTCATCGTAGATTCGCTGCCCTCCAACCCGAAATGCATCTCCTTCGATTTGTACGATCGCGCGGTACGGCGACACGCCGCCCAGAATCGCAGGCACCCGACAATTCCCTCATTTCCTACCAGTCCAATCTCGACTGTCGAGCCCTCAGGGCGCGTGGAAATGATGGACACCAGAGCACTATTTAAAAAATAGACGTGCTCAATCGTCTCATCTCAATAAGGAAGCTTATTCAGGACTCCCCAGTAAGTTCCGAGTTCGGAAACGGCGTGGACAAAATTACTGAAGTCTACAGGTTTTACGATATAGCTGTTCACGCCCAGGTTGTAGCTGTTCACGACGTCGCGCTCTTCCTGGGAAGAGGTGAGCATAACGACAGGAATGCGGCTTGTCCGGGAATCGGCCTTGATTCGGCGCAACACTTCGATACCATCCACCTTAGGCAGCTTCAAATCGAGCAGAACCACTTTGGGCCGCTTCTCTACCTTCCTCTGAGAATACGCGCCCGATGCGAAAATAAAATCTAGCGCCTCGGCGCCGTCTTTCACAACGAAGACTTTATTTGAAAGATTCTGTTTCTGAAGCGCCCTCAAAGTCAGCTCAACGTCGTTCGGATTATCCTCCACGAGCAGGATCTCCACATCGTCTAACGAAGTCATATTCGACTCTCACGCTTTTGGGAGCGAGAAGTAGAAGGTAGCTCCGTCGTTCATTTTTCCCTCCGCCCAAACGCGCCCCCCATGCCGCAGCACGATTCGTTGAACGAGTGCCAGACCAACGCCTGCACCCTCGAACTCTTCGACGGCATGGAGGCGCTGAAAGACACCAAACAATTTATTATTGTATTGCATGTCGAAGCCGATACCATTGTCGAGAACGTAATAGGTATGTTGATTGCCGTCGGCACGGAAACCAATCTCCACGGCGGGGTTCTGTTTCGGGCGGGTGAATTTGAACGCATTCGAGATGAGGTTATAAAGCACCTGGCGTATCATTGCGGGGTCTGCAAATGCCGCCGGAAGGTGATGAAGCTCCAGCAGAAGCTGTCTGTCTCTGTTTGCGGCCTGGATCTCGCCGAACACCGCTTTCGCCAGTTCTTCCATGTTGATATCGGTCTGTTCCAGCGGTTGACGCCCCAAACGTGAAAACGTCAAAAGACCATCGATCAATTCACTGAGGCTGCGCGCGTTCGTCCGGATGATATTCACGAGACGTTTGCCTTCTGTATCCAGTTTCTCCGCGTATTCTTCCGTCAGGACACGGGAAAACCCATCGATTGCGCGGAGCGGGCCGCGCATGTCGTCGGAAATCGAATACGTGAAGGCCTCGAGTTCCTTGACCATCATTTCCAACTGTGCCGTACGCTCGCGCACACGCTGCTCGAGTTCTCGATTCAAGAGCTGGATTTCCTCGGTTTTGCTCTGCACCTCACGCAGCGCTTTTTGGGTCTCGCTGTACAAGCGGGCGTTATCGATTCCCAAGGCCGCGCGCCGCGCCAGATCTTCGGCAAAGTGGAGGTCGTTCTCCGTGTAGCGGTGTGCGGGATTTTCCGAAGCGAACGTGATGGCTCCAAGCGTTCGGCCTCGGGCGACAAGCGGAACGACCATTGCAGAAGCCAGCCCAAGTTCCTGCAGAATCTTGAAGTGTTCGGCATCTTGGGCCAATGCGATGAGCATGGAATCCGGAATATCGGTATAGATCTTTGCCTTCCCCGTCCGCATGACATGTGCGACTCCATGCGGTGCGGCCGTGTTTGTTGGGAATTTTTTCTGAAATTCTCTCGCCCACTCCATTCGGGAAGGATCACGATGAACCAGAGCCACGCGATGGAAGCCGTTATTCTCACCGACGATGTCTACAGCGCACCAGTCCGCCAGGCGGTTGACAGCCAGTTTCGCGACCGTCATCAGATTCGTGTGGTAATCCAATGAGGAGGTGAGGACGGTACTCGCCTCGGCTAAAAACGCCAGCTTCTCGGCATTGGTTTCAGCCTCGGAGCGGGCGACGCGTTCATAGATGAGCAGCCGGTCGCGTTCCTCCTCGGCTCGAGTTCGCTTGATGAAATCGCCAACCTGCCGCCCCAGAGCATCAAACATTTGAAGCAGTTCATCATCCGGTTGCGCAATCTGGCGGTTGTAGAAAGCCATCACACAACTGATGTGGTCGGCTACGGGAACCGGAAAGGCAAATGCGCTATGGAGCCCCACCCGCTCGGCGATGGTCGCGCGCGGGAAATTGGCATCTTGGACAACATTGTCGACCCACTCGGGTTGGCCGCTTTGCAACACGCGTCCGACGAGGTCGATGCCGGGAAAAAGAATCGTTTTGCGGCCGGCTTTTTCGAACTCCTCAAGTTCGTAGGCCGGCTGATGCCAACTGCCTTCGATATGCAGGGTATTCGATTCGCCATTCACAGACCACAATTCCCCAAGCTCAAAGCCGACGGCTTCACAGATGTACTGAAGGAGCTTCGGCGTCGCTTCCGAAAGCGTTGAAGATTCAGCCAGCGCGCGTGTCACAGCAAACTGGGCGGCCAGACGCCGATCAGTTATGTGGTAACGATCTTTCAGTTCTGCCATTAGCGGAATCCTTAAGCAACGCGCCTGCCAAAGGCAGGTCTCGTTTCGATCTATACAACATCAATCGCCACAACACCTTATACACCTCAGGCGTCGGTACAAATTAATCAAATAACATGAGACGGTAAGGACCGACTCTTTCAAAGGGGAAAAATGTCCTGTATAAGTATTGGGATTCCATGATTGGCCTGTTCAAAAAACTGCTGGCCAACCGAAGCCTTTTGAAGAATCTGGTGCTCCGCGACTTGAAATACCGGTACGTGGGATCGATCGCCGGATTCCTTTGGTCGGTCATCCATCCGCTGGTCTCGTTTCTGAGCTACACGTTCGTATTCACCGTGATTTTTCCGACGCGGCTTGGTCCGGAGGCGGGCACGGACAGCTTCGCCATTTTTTTCTTTTGCGGTTTCCTTCCCTGGTTTCTCTTCAGCGACACGGTCATGCGCAATTGCCTGGCGATTTCGGATAACGCTCAGCTAATCACAAAGACGATTATCCCTGCAGAGATTCTCCCGATTTCAATTACGGTCTCGAACTTCGTTCATCACCTGATCGGACTTGGAATTCTGCTGCTGGTGCTGACCGTTTTCTACAGCGTGCATCTCTCGGTACTTTGGATCTTTTTGTACATAGGAATGACGTTGATGCTTGCCCAAGGCATCGGCTGGATCGTTGCAGGACTTCATGTATTTGTACGAGACACTATACAGGCCTTGCAGATCCTGTTGTTTCTTTGGTTCTGGTTCACGCCGGTTCTTTATTCCTTGGATCGCCTGCCGGCGAATCTTCGCGTGTTCGCCGAATTCAACCCGATGGCCATCATTGTCACGGGTTACCGCAATTCCCTGCTCGACCGCGCCCAACCAGACCCGCTTGAAGTAACGTTAGTGCTTGCGGCGAGCATCACGATTTTTGTCATCGGTGCCCTGCTCTTTCGACGCGCCAAACCGGCGTTTCCAGATGTGCTCTAAGGTGGACCAGCGCACGCAGGATTTGGCCGGCTCTTGTCAAGAAAGCTGTGTTTGAGAGTGCACAGGCATGGCTTTGATTTCGAGTTCACGGTCATGATCCGACAGATCATGGCATTGATTCCGGATTCATGATCGTGATCGGGCAGATCACGGCTTCGATTCCAGGCTCATGACCTTGATCGGACAGATCGTGAATGAGCCGCTCAATTCGGACGCCGCCACGACTTGGGCGGTAGACGATTAAGTAGTCTTCGAATTCGCGGACTCGCCAGATTCGCACTCCGGCATGTTTGCCGTGGCGAATCTTGAATGACGCTCCCATCCGGGCATTTTGGCGAGCGCGGCATATGTTGCCTCGACGGATTCGCGGAATCTTTTCGACACATCGAGGCCAGCATGCTCGGCAATGTAGGCGTAATGAATGATGAAGTCCCGGCGCGCTGCAGGCGCTGGACGGCGCGAGGCATTCTCTAATGAAGACTTGCGTTTACGGACGAGTTCAAGCGCCTCGCGTTCCATTGCATCGAATTCTTTCTTTGTAGCGCTAATGTAGTCCCCACTGGCTTCGGCCTCGTCAAGAAGTGCTTCCAGGCGGCGGTTGAAGTGTTCGTCGATCGGGAGCGGTTCGCCACGACTGATCCGTTCGAACATTCAGAGCCGCGTGTTTATTTTCACGTCCACATGCACGCGCGAAGTGCGAACACGCCGCGAAGAAGTCTTGGAAAACGCACGCCTGAACACACAGACGGTTGCCTGTTATGCAAACCCGCCGAAATCAGATCGTGCAGATGAAAGCGATGAGGGGGCAAGAAGAATAGCCAATCAGAGATCGCCATTTTGGAGCCGCTGTCGATTTTTCCGTTTGATTTTCATTATCTCGGAACATAAGCCATCATCGGTCCCTCTCACAATGGGCGAAATTTAAGGAGTCAGTGGGTCGTGCTTGCGTGTCGATATCGGAACGAGGAAAATCTACGGTCTGGGTCGATACATCGAACCTGAAGGCTGCCAGCGAAAACAGCGTTTTCAGAGTGCCATAGGGTGCCAGAGTGTCGATCTTTTGTCCGGATTTGGCTACATTTGTCCATCTAAATGCCAGAAGTCATTTACATGGAAAGAATTAGCCAGACCTTCGAATCCGTAGGTCGGGGGTTCGACTCCCTCCGGGCGTGCTCCACCGAATTTCCAAGGAGTCAGGATGACAAGATCGAAAGCGCTTTCGATACTGTCGCTCGTCCTACTGACGGCTGCCACCACGAAACCCGCGACCAAAGAGCCGGTGTCCAGCAGATTTTATTTCCCGCATTTCGCTTCGGGACAAGCGAACGAAACGACTTTCGTTATTTCCAATTCCAGCACCCAGGATGCGGACGTCCGATTCACAGCTTACGGCGATGACGGCGATCTGCTCGCACTGCGATCAAATCTCCCCAGCATCACCGTTCGCGCTCAATCGCAAACTCAAATCAAAGCCGGCGAACTGCTCGACGTCCCGGACGGCGGGACGGTCAGTGGATGGATGAAAGCCGAGAGCGCAAATCCTCAACTCTCGGCCTGGACCGAGATATCGCTTGGCAACATCCGTGGAGACAAGATCGATGGCCTTGCGGCCTCGGATCAATTGGCACAAAAGATGGCCTTTTCGGCCGTTTTCCAAACAGCCGACACGATTACGGCAATCGGCCTGGCGAATCCGGATAACCTCGCCGCTCATGTGAAAGCGAGTCTCTATTCCGAAGGCGCGCTGGCTGACGTGCGTGAGTTTCAAATTCCAAGTCATGGGCATCGGGTGTGGTTCGTGAACGACCTTTTTCAGCGCTCAGTGACCTGTGCATCGCCAATATTCAATCGGCAGCAAAATCGGTCGGAGACAGAACAGAATCGACGAATGCCTTTGCTCAGAATTAGCTTTCGTCTTCGTCCTAAATTTGGCCGGCGCGCTTCGTGTTCACTTGAACTTCACGCGCCTCCGGCGCGTCCTTATCTAACGACAAGTGCGTCTGGGACTCATGATAATAGCGAAAGTAACTTTTAAGAATGCGGCGCAGATGTTTGTCATGGAGTACGATCACGTGACTGAGGCACTCACGACGTATGCTTCCGATCACCCTCTCGGGGTAAGGATTTTGCCATGGGCTACGTGGCGCCGTCCGTACTTCCCGAATGCCCATTCCGTGAACTCTGCTTTGAAAGTACTCGCCATAGATGCCATCACGATCTCGGAGGAGATAACGCGGCACGTGATCCTCCGGAAATACCTCGATTATCTGCCGCCGTCCAAGCCGACGTCGGATGTTCGGTGATATTGAAGTGAATCACTCGGCGCCGTTCGTGCGACAACGCAATCTCAGCCGCAACGCCCTACAACGAGCGCCAGGACGATGGACACGGCTAGCCAGAGATTGTCGATAAGACTGCGGACAAAAACGATGGGATCGATGAGGAAGCCTGTCACCAGAAAGAAGGACGGAATAAAGAGAGATCTCGCGAAGAATCCGAGTTTCTCTGCCGCCGGTTTGTTCTGCGCCGCCTCGTTGAGCGCGAGTCCGGCCAGGAAGGCCCCAACAATGCCAGGGAGCTGAACTACTGAGGCCAATGCAGCCGTTACAGCCATGACCCCAAATAGCAGAACGAAGAACGCATCCTCGTTCTCTTCCACCTTCTTGAGAGCATACCGGGGCCACGCGGCTTACACCAAACAGTACAAGAAGGACGAAGGCGACAATCTCAACCAATTGCACAACAAGAACAGACGTGGAAAAGCCGCGCTGGTAAGTAGAAACACATATGGCGAAAACGACCAGTGACAGCGTATCCGACATGACGGTTGCACCGGGCGTGACAGTAACAGGCTCCAAACGGTTCGCGCCTAGTGCTTAATTGCGTAAGTTAACGATAGTGTTGCGCAACTGAGATCCTTTGACTTCGCGCTTGCGCCAAATGAACGGTTTGGCAGCAGGCCCATAGGCTGCCACGAAGTCTTCGATCGCCTTACGCAATTGTTCGATGTCGTGAAAAGATGCTCCGCGCAGAGCCTTTCGGCTGAGAATCCCGAACCAGACTTCGACTTGATTCCACCAACTGGCTGATGTTGGCGTGAAGTGGAGCGACACGTTGGGATGAGCCGTCAGCCATGCATCGTTCTTCTTGTGGATGCAGTAATTGTCTAGAATCACGTGAATTTCTTTTCCTGCCGGTAGATCGGCGACCACGCGATCCATGAATTCCAGAAACTCAATCCGGCGCTTTTTACCGGTCGTCTGCGTATGAACGGTGCCTGTGGCGACTTCCAGCGCTGCAAACAGATTTAAGGTGCCGTGACGCTTATAGGTACTCTTGAAGCCCCGAACAATTTTTCCGTTGTCGGTTTCGACGTATCCGGTCTTGCGCTCCAATGCTTGAATACTGGGTTTTTCATCCACAGAAAGCACCAATGCGTTCTGCGGCGGGTTCAAGTACAGACCTACGATATCGGCCGCCTTGGCCGTGAACTCCGGATCTGTGCTGACGCACCAACTGCGCTGCCTTGCCAAACATATGCCTTCTTTCCGCAGCACACGCCAGACCGCATGGACTGACGTTTTCAAGTGCTTCGCCAGTGCCGGTCCGTCCCACACGGCTTGTCCCTTCGGCGGCCGCTCTTCCAGCGTTGACAGCACTTGCTTGCGAAACTCCTCCCTATATGCGGCGGCTTGCCGGACCGCGGGCGGTCCGGCAGTCCCGCTATTCCCTCGGCCTCAAATCGCCGACGCCAATCAATTACCGTATTCGGCCGCACATTCAAACTGTCGGCCACCGCACTGACCGGCTTCCCCTCAAGACATCCCCACACGATTCGCGCTCGTTCCACCAACCGGGCTTCCATTGTTCGGCTGTGCGCCCAGTTTTTCAAAACCTCACGCTCTTCTTCCGAACATTCTGGTACTGGCGCTGTTTTGGTTCTTGCCGAACTGTCCTGTGGCATAGCCCATCGATTTCAGTGCCGTCGCGATGGTCGGTGCTTCGGCGGGCATGCCAAGCGGTGAACCGGCCTGACCGACGGTTGTCAAACCCGTGCGGATCGGAATTTGGCCAGTAATGAAGTTCGCGCGCCCTGCTGTGCAACTCGCCTCGGCGTAGTAGTCAGTAAACCGCATACCTTCCGCGGCCAGCCTATCGAGGTTGGGGGTGCGCCCGGACATGATGCCATGGTGGTAGGCGCTGATATTGAACCAGCCGATGTCATCACCCATGATGAAGACGATGTTGGGTTTCCCCTGCTGGGCTTGCTGTGCCGCCGACAGATTCACCGCAGAGGGCATCATCAAAGCCGATAGCAGAACTACAACGAATGAAAACTTCTTAAGACGTACTTTCATGTTCTCTCCTTATTTGTCAGAAGCGGAAGGCAACTCTGCCAATGACTCCCTTGAGTGCAGTGTCAAAAACAACGCCTTTGTTCGGATAATCTAATGCTCCAGAGTTCGATTGAACGGATGATCAATCCTTGCGCTTCAAGTCAGGCGGTGTTTGTACTGACATCACGCACCGAAACCCGAGATGATTTGTTCCTGTGCTTACCTCACCCTTGCCTCGCGTCCCTAAGATGTAGCGCGGACAATACTGGTCAGTGCAGAGATAGGAGCCTCCTCGTTGAACCTTTTTCGGTTGATTAGGCTCGAGTGGATCAAACGAAGTGGCCGGACCCTGGGGGTTACGTGCGACTTTACCGGCCAAAGCGACGTCCCGGTAGTAATCGGGCCGATACCAGTCGCTTGTCCACTGCCAGACATTGCCGGCCATGTCATACAATCCGTATGAGTTCGGTGGGTATTTTGCAACGGGAGAAATCCCAGTGAATCCATCGTCTCCTGTGTCCGTGTCGGGGAAATGTCCCTGATGGGTATTGGCCATCCATTTTCTTTCCAGTAGGCCGAAACTTGTCTCCCCAGAAGAATGGCTCGCCGGTACGTCCCCCTCGGGCCGCAAACTCCCACTCCGCTTCCGTTGGTAATCGTTTCCCCGCCCACTTTGCATAGGCGTCGGCATCTTCGTAGGCGATCTGAACTACCGGAAAACCGTCTTTGCCACGGATATCACTATCGGGGCGCAACGGATGGCGCCACTTCGCACCTGCTACGTAAGACCACTGAAAATGATTGTTGAGCGGAACCGGATGGTTTGGCGGGGAAAAGACAACACTGCCGGCGACAAGATTCTCCGGCGGAGCGCCGAGAAAATCCTCGGCTCGAGGAATCCGTTCCGCGACTGTCACGTATCCTGTAGCCTTAACGAACTTGCTGAATTGCGCGTTGGTTACGTCTGTTTTATCCATGTAGAACCTGTCCACGTATACTCGATGGATCGGGCGGGCATCCGCCGTAGCCTTCATACCGACGTCATCGATATCCGGCGGATCGTTCGCTCCCATGGAGAATTCTCCTCCAGGAATCCACACCATGCCGTACGCAGGGAGTTCAGGAGCGGGACCGCGATTCTCGTTTGTCTGTTGGAATCCAGTTTCCGGCACATTGGAAACAGTATTAAAGGAACCAGACTGGCCGTCGTGGGCCGTGACGGATTGCGCGGGACGGTCCGCTTGGCGGCAACCGGCGAAGAGGAGGATTGCCGTGAGGCTCAACGCAACCCTCGCGATTCGATAGCCAGACTCGATGTATTTGCGTGTGAACATTGTCGCGCCTTTCATTCCGGATGTTGCATAATCAGCGAGAGGCCTGCCGTCAGTGTCCATTTATCGGATCCAGACTCTTGCTTCAGGTTGTATTGGGTTCTCAAGTACAAGTGAATGTCCTGGTGCTTGAACGACAGGATGCGATTTAGTTGCGCGCTCAACGGAAGCAATGTGACGCGGTGCTTTTTCCAATCATAGGTATATTGAGCATCACCGATTTCGGCGCTCCACTTCTCGCCCAACGGATGAGAGAGAATCGGCTGGAGCTCGGTTTGCACAAGACGATGGCTTAAGAAATTCTGGTTCAAAATTCCGTACTTCCACTTCCCCCTTTTGATTACGGCACCCACAGCGGGACCCGGAGCCAGCGTGTCTCTGTGGTTGACACTCTGCGGTTTGAGCAGGGCGGTAATGCCGGCCGCAAATGTTCCCCAGCGTCGTTCGAAAAGCAGCAGGTCAAACAGTTGCAGCTCGGATAAACCGTGCATTCCATCGGAAGCACTCGCGTCGAAGAAGATTTTGATCCGGGTCAGATTCTGCGCGGCGAAGGCTTTGAACGGAACGACGAATACGCCCTTCACCTCATTCTCGTCGCCCCGCGCCTGCCACAATGAAGGCGAATAGGCGTTTTCTGCTGTTATCTTCATGAGGGGTTCGACAGGATTTGTTACTTTCTCCGAAAGGCTCTCCTCAACTACTGGCGGTTGCACTATGGGCTGTCCCAAAGCCGCCGCGCTCAGCGCCATAATCAGCGCGATTTCGGGAATCCCCGGCCAAACCATCATCGCCGAAGATTACAGACTGAAGAACGGCTGATGAATCCGGATTACTTAGCATGAATTGATGGTTTTTCTTCGGGTGACTGGATTCGGTCGTGACGGCTGGAGGTAGTGCAGTGCCTTGTTGGCTCGCAATATGGTGCATAGCTGAGATCATCGCGTCGTCAAGAATTCTCCTGGCATTAAGACGAGATACCACTTGAGCGCGATCGTGAAGTTTCGCAAGCTCCTCGATGGGTAGTCCAACTGCATCCCTGAAAGCATGTTCACCTTGCTTTCGTTAGAGTCACTTCCGCAAGTCCGACAAGGAACGCTTCATAGCGCACCCGCGACAGTGACCGTTCCTTTCGGCAAGAGTTTCAAGGAACGGAATGATGTGGAATGAAGTTGGATACCGGCACGGGGTGCTGATCATCGGAATTGTCGTTGCGTTCGCAATGACGCTGCAGCCGCCACCTCCAAAAACCGCACTAACAGAAGGCCTCAACATCTTGTGGACCGACCCTGGTGACGTGGCGTCTCTTGACTTCCAGTATGGCATCGGTGGTACGGAGGGCCAGCCTCAGCCTCCGTTCCGTTTCCTTAACGAGGACTCTTCCGGTTCAAGTCCAAAGGTAAATGTGAGTGATGGAGGCGGAAGGAAGTGGAATGTCAAGTGGGGTCCCGAAGCGAATCCAGGTACGTTCTGTAACCGGCTGCTGTGGGCCTGCGGCTACTTTGCGGAGACCGAGTACTTCATCGCGCGGGGACGCATCGATGGCGCGCACGACCTGACACGCGCACATCCCTTCATTGCCAAAGATGGTTCATTCGCGAATGCGCGCTTTCAATTACGGACCGATTCGCCGAAGTACCTGAAGGGTAAGCGCTGGACGTGGACGAAGAATCCATTTGTGGGTACGCCTCAGCTCAAAGGGCTAAAGATCCTGTTACTGCTCGTTTCTAACTGGGACACGAAGGAAGCGAATTTGTCGATTTTCGAGGACGACAGCACAGGCGATCGGCGTTACTTTTACGCAGACGACGACTGGGGCGCTTCATTGGGTAAATGGGGCAATATCATTACGTGGACGAAGTGGGATTGCGATGGATTTACAGAACAGACACCGCATTTCCTGAAACGTCTCAGTGATGGATCTTTGAAGTGGGGCTTTAATGGCAAGAATCGCAAACGCGTAACCTTCGATATCACCGTCCAGGACGTGCAGTGGCTGCTGCAGTACCTTGGACAGATCACCGATGCACAGATCCGCACCGGTCTGGCTGCCAGCGGCGCCACGCCCGAAAATGTGGACTGTTTTGCTTCAGCGCTGCGACAGCGAATCGAACAGCTCCAGCGCGTCTCGACAGAGGTTCCTCAGTAAAACGGCACTTTAAGGACTTTTCGCCGGGAAGTCACGTAGTCCACACGTGGCAAGAGCAGCACGAAGGACTCCGGTTTGCATCTTACGCGTCCTGCGCCGCTCTGCGTGACTCTGGATAATAAACTGCTCATCTGTTCTTTCAAATATCTGCCATGGAGAAATGAAAATGCGTATACTGGCCGTCCTTAGCTGTCTGGTCGCTTGCTGCCTGTTTTCTTCTTCTCTGTCGTTCGCCCAAACTTCACGCCAACTGCCGCTGGCCGTGCCCGAGGAGACTGTCGAGTTGCAGCCTCTTACTTTGATCGACTCACGTCTTCCGACCACCACCACTGTGGATGACACTCAACCTTCCGCAGATTCCACTCAACCTTCCGCAGATTCACAAGCTAACGGAAAGGGAAGTGGAAGCGCAACAAAACGCACAAAAGTAACTGGAAGCCCAACTGGGGCGCCGGCATCGACGGCCTACGTATTTCCAACAGACCGGGAAATGGGTGCCTACTGGGTCCGAAATGTTCTTGGCTCCAAGGCCTTTATCGGGGCAACTGTTAATGCCAGCTGGAACACCTGGGTCCATTTAACCCCCGACGAATGGGGCCACCGCCGGGGATGGGGCAAACGCTTTGGTGTCTCACTCCTGGACAACTCCATGAACGAGTCGGCACGGGTACTCCTGTCACTCGCCATGAACCAGGATCCGATGTACTACCGCTGTGACTGTTCCGGTGCATGGGCGCGGACAAAACACGCAATCAAGATGTCGTTCATGTCGCGCAATCACAGCGGTGATTCCGTATTTGCACCACCCAAAATCGTTGCACCCTTCGTGGGCCCTTTGGTGACGAGAAACACGATCTATCCGTCGCGCTTCGACTCCTCTAACGCTGCTTCCAGCGGCGCTTACTACCTGGTCGGCAGTGTTGGGTGGAATATTGTACGGGAATTTATCTGGAACATGCGGAAGTGAGGCCTACGAAGGCCACATCATTAGGACGGCCCGTGCATCATGGTGGTCTTTTGATGGCCTGCGGTTGAATCGAGGGGCTATCTCACTCTGAACCTCTCGTCCGCCAATTCGGTGGACAGCAGATATCGGAGACGAGCAGAACCTAATCGATCTCGCGGTGTCGTCGAAATGCTACTAGCCAACTGGAATAACACTTGCACTCGTTAGGATCCTTGTAAGGAGGACTACAAATGACATCCAAGCTGATCGCCCGGTGTGCTCTGATCCCATTCCTCTGGACAGTGTTTACCGCAACCTTATCGGCGGAGCATGTGGAGATTTATCCGAATGCGGGTTTTGTCTGGCCCCGTCACATGGCTAATGGACAAAATTTTAAAGACCAGGCCATTTGGGGTGTGAAGGGAGGGGTGTTCCTAAATTCGAACATGCAAATCGAAGGTAGCTTTGAATATCTCAATCATTTTCAGCTTCGAGAACCGCCGAACCCGTTCGATCCGGTTTTTGGAGTGGTTCAACTCGCCGTGCGAGGCTTTCTTTATGACGCGAACCTCACGTACAACTTCGGTGAACGGCAATTTGCCGGCGAGCATATTACCCCATTCCTAGCGGCCGGCGCCGGTGGTCTCACCTCCCACATTCCAGATGCCCCATTCGTATTCATTCAAGGTGGAGGCACTGTGATCAACGCGGCGGGCGCAGTGGTGCCAAATCTCGTTCCCTCTAAAATCGTGGACAGCGGTGCCACTTTCTTCACGGTGAACTATGGCGGCGGTATTAAGTTCCTGCATGTTGTGGGCCCAATGGGCTTCCGTGTTGATGTTCGTGGACGTACAATACCGAATTTCCTTGGTCACACAACGACGTGGGTCGAGCCTACGGCAGGTCTAACGTTCAGTTGGGGCGAACGGTAAACCAAACAGGTTGGGGAGTGACTATACATCCGCGCATAATTAGAGGGACATATAACAGTAGACCCGCTTGACGCGCAAAGCCGGAAACTGGTTAACCGCGGCTGGACTTCACGTTGGGATTGAGTGCAGAGCCCGAATGGCTTGCGAAGAACCCCAGTTGCTCCTTCGAGGCATCGTTTTGCCGCGCAAACCAGATTATCCGCAGCTTTTTCATCTCCGGAGTCGAACTGTCCCGCTGATCGCTAGAGTTGCTGCCTGTCTTTTTCCCCTGGTTTTTGCGCAAGGTGTCGAGCAGAAGTGCGGGCTACGCTGAGCAAAAGTACGGATCGTGCTCAATGGAAATGCGGGTCCGAACGTACTGGGCACCTGGGTTGCTTCCTCTCGTGTCGCCTTCAGTGACTTCTTTGCGAATGTCTGCATGAACCACTGGAAACGGAGGATTATGTTAAGGAACGCATCGACCATTCGAACCGTGTGTTACGTCATCTGCGCGGCTCTGTTACTCACCACAAACGCAATGGGACAAGATAGACCCGCTGATGTTCGGCTCATAACGTTGGACGAAGCCAAGGCGAAGGCTGCCGGAGCTGCTACAAGCAGTGTCGGCCAACTCGGCATCAATGCCGCGAAATATCACGTTCAAGCGGCAAAGGCCGACTACTTTCCAAAGCTGAGCGCCGACTTTCTCAACTTGCACAACAACAAGTTCATGGGGCAAACCATCCAACTGTTCCACCGGGAAGCGGCGGTGCCGCTCTTTGGAAAGGATGAGACTGCGGTCGCCCTCACGTTTGTCCAGCCTGTTACACAGTTATTCCAGGTTCGCCAGGCCGTTACCGTAGCACGGGCGGACGAGCACATTGCAAGAGCAAAGGCTGCTCAAATGGCGGCCCAGGTAGCTGATAACGTCGAACATGTATACTTGGCGCTGTTGATCGCTCGACGGCATCAGATGATCGCCGCGAAGAAAATCGAACGAATCGAGAGCGGATTTAAACTGGCAAGCACGGTCGCGATGCCGGCTGGAAACGTTGTAGAACGCCAGACGGCTTTGCTTGAATCCAGCAAAGAACTGGTCACCGCGGAAAGTAAAGTGAGCGAGCTGACACGGTCTCTGAATGCCCTGATTGGCTTCGCCCCGGACACGAAACTCATTCTGGCCGTACCCGAACCGGCGACTCAAACCATCTCTCTGCCGCAGGCCACCCAGCAGGCCGTGAACAACAGTCTTGAAGTCGTCGAAGCTGAGCAAACACTGGTCAAGGCGAAGGCTGCGGCGAAGTTGTCGAAACTTGACTACGTTCCGGCTGTCGCGGTCACGGGGGGTTACGTTAACCAGCCGCAACCAGTTCTACCGTTGCTCCCCCAGGATTTTTCGTTCATCGGCTTCACAGCGTCATTCAACATATTTGACTTCGGCAAGCGTGAGAAGACCATTAGCGAACGCGATACACAAGTTCAGATGGCCGAAGCCGGCGTGGCAATGATGAAATCAAAGGTTGCAGCCAGTGTCCAGAAAAGCTTTCTGGATCTGCAGCGCGCTGAGAAGATCCGCGACCTGACGCGGCGCCTGGCGGCCGGCTACAAGGAAGCGGCTCTGGAAAACCCATCCGCGCAAGCGGCAGAAGAGGCCGAAATGCTCCAGACCGAACTGGATTACCGCGACGCGTACAGCCAATTGAAACGTCTCGTCGACGGACGTTAAAAGGCGTCCGTCAGTTGCCGCGGTCCTAGAATGACGGTAAGTGTGTTGAGCTTGCCGGAAGCGGCACCTGATAGTCGCTATCGTCGACCGGCGTCCGCGTGTCGACGCCGGTCGACAACGTGCCGATCTGGCGCTGCAGTTTCGAGTCGTACTCTTCAGAGAAGGAGTCCCAAGTGTACGTAGCGTCAGCAAGCGCTCTTCGACGCTGTCCATTACGGGAAAGCGCGCGGACCAGGCCGATAAGAACACGACGCCAATCCAGTAGATTTCCATTTGTGTTTTAGCAATTCCGCTCTCCGTTCTGCCTAACTTCACTAACCGCCCTGGAACGCTCTTTGCAGATCACCGAAGTGGGAGGCGTGAAACGATGCTCCGATTATCGATTGTATTGATGCTGGCCGTGGTTACACTCTCTTCCGCCCAGAGTCTCGGGAATCATGACTACAGCTTCAGCGTGAATGTCGAGTTGGTGCAATTGCCGGTATCCGTACTGGACAAACATGGGTTTCCAGTTCGGGGGCTCCGGGAGGAGGAATTCGCGGTTTATGAAGACAAGGTTTTGCAGGACATCACCCTATTTAAACAGGAAGATATCCCGTTGAGCGTTGGTCTTGTCGTGGACACGAGCAGCAGCATGCTTAGCAAAATGAAGCGTTTCAGTTCTGCAGCAATGACTTTTGTTCGAGAAAGTAATCCGGAGGACGAAACCGCCATTGTGACATTTGGAAGCACTGTAACGCTGACTCAGCACTTCACCACAAATACAGATGAACTGACCCAGGCGCTTGCGGGGATCATTCCCAATGGATACACGGCTCTCTACGACGGAGTTTTCCAGGCTGCCGAATACCTCAGGAAGGCTGGTTCTCAAGAAAAAAAAGTCTTGCTGATTATCAGCGACGGCCAGGACAACCGCAGTAAGTACAAGCTCGGGGAAGTCCTCGAAGCTATCCGGGAATCGAAAATCATCGTGTATAGCATCGGCCTGTTGAATTCAGACTCCAGCTATTCGCCTTACGATATGTTCGCTGGCACCGGCAGGAAAGCATTGAAGCAGCTCGCGGAAGTGACTGGCGGCGCTGCATTCTTTCCGAACGGCGTCCAGGAAGTCGAGGAAGTCTGCAAAAGAATCGCTCGGGAATTACGAAACCAATACACGATCGGATACAAGCCGAGCAACGAAAAGCTGGACGGTTCCTGGCGAAAAATTATCGTTCGCGTCAACCCTTCGAAGACTGTTCCCAAAGTTAAAGTCCGTACCAAGCAAGGTTATTACGCGCCCCTAGCCAGAGAAGCAACCCTCATATCACCACCAAGGGCGAAGTGAGCACCTCTCAGCAGCAGGTGAAGCTAATTGCCGGGCCTCCACTCGCAGGCGCCGTTATCCACTTCAACTGTCGATTGGACGCGTTCTAAGCGCACCAGCCGCCATCGTGTTTGACGCGTTGCAAGACTCTACTTTTCCTTCGGGAACAACAATATGAAATCCATTCGCAATTGCCACTGTGGAAACGGAAGCGTATCCGGATGAATCGCGTTGTAGAGGTTTTGAACCTGCGCGTTGACCGATTGTTTGCCGATTTTGAAAACCCGGCCCACTCCGCCGCCGAAAGGCACCAGCCATCTCTCGTCTGAGGGCAGTTTCCAATTAGACGTGATGATCGGCGAGGAGGTGATGTACCAGCCCTTTGCCAAATTGTAGTTGATGAAAGGTTGCATCTAGAACGCATTGACGGCTGAGCGCGAGTCCTGTCCAGCAAACGACCATACATTGTTTGCGGCTTGAACATGCACCAGGATTGAAAAATGCCTCACTTCCCGGCTTGAACGAGGTGCTTCTGGGTCTGCTCGCGGTCCGCGTCTGTTAACTGCTCGTGCCCCAGCTTGATCGTAAGGTTGTTGAGCTTGCCAGTGAAACGGAAAGGAACCTGGTAGTCCTTGTCATCGACTGGCGTGCGCAAGTCGATGCCGACATCGAAGGTCTCGTCCAAGTTCATGACGAATGGGATCGTGTGCGGGACCTGCTTGTTGGCTCCACACTTGAACGCGGTCCATCGACGACAATCCGGTCTCGCACCAGAGAATCTCACCAAGAAACATCGCTAGAGAACTCGAGCAACCGAATTTCTAGAAATAGCGGATCGCCCGGCGCGGCAGCCGCGCCGGGCCTTTCGGACGTTTCGTTTCCCCCTTAAAGACAGTGTGTCGTGAATCCACTTGGTCGTACCGCTATCTCGTGGATGCACTCTGGTCGGCCTCGTTCAAAGCCGACAACCCATGACTAACGCCGCCGGCGATCGTGGAATTAGATCGCCGGCAACGCTTCCGTCCAACGCCAGCTCAACCGGGAATG
>Ga0209470_1001374_pt1 | contig 18157 bp, 8 predicted proteins | sample GraSoiAngelo_125_FD_185882 | JGI IMG/M metagenome (GOLD analysis project Ga0209470, IMG submission 185882) | Grasslands soil microbial communities from the Angelo Coastal Reserve, California, USA - 14_0927_05_40cm (SPAdes) (version 2) | ecosystem: Environmental > Terrestrial > Soil > Grasslands ... | reverse complement strand
CAACGGCGGCGGCGCGTGGTTCGCCGCAGGCATTCCCGATCTCGACGACAGCGACTAGGTAATTCTTTTCCTGACGGTATGCGGGCGCCGGTCACCCCGGCGCCCGTGGTGTCTCTCCGAGCCCACTGCCTACGCAACGAGCACACGCTGTATGATCCCGACCACGACGAACATTCGGAGGCGTCAATGAAGGGCCGGGTTGCGGTGCTCCCAGCGTATGGCGGCAAGTTCGAGCTGCGCGAATATCCGGTTCCGGACCCCGAGCCCGGAGCCATCCTCATCAAGCTGACGCGCGCCGGAGTCTGCGGTTCCGACCTCCACATCTGGCGCGGTGAGATGAAGGAGATCTACGGCTCGCCGCCGCGCGACCTCACCTTCGGCCACGAGATGTGCGGCCGCGTCGAGCGTCTCGGGGCCGGGGTCAGTGTGGACTCCGCCGGCCAGCCGCTTCGCGAGGGAGACCGCGTCACCTTCCTCTACTTCTTCCCGTGCGGCCGCTGCCCGGTGTGCCTGCGCGACGAGATGGGCAGCTGCCCGCGCAAGGCCCGCGCCAACCGCGTGGCGGGAACCGCGCCCTACTTCAACAACGCCTACGGCGACTATTACTATCTGCGGCCGGGCGGCTTCATCTTCCACATCCCCGATGAGGTCTCCGACGACGTCGCGACGCCGGCGAACTGCGCCCTCGCCCAGGTCCTCTACGGCCTCACGCGCGCGGGCCTGCAGCAGGGCGATACCGCGGTAATCCAGGGCGCGGGCGGCCTCGGGCTCAACGCGGTGGCGGTGGCTCGCGACGTGGGCGCCGACCGGATCATCGTGCTCGACCGCGTCGCGTCTCGCCTCGAGCTGGCGCGAGCGTTCGGAGCCGACCACGCGCTGAGCCTGGCCGATCTGACCACGCCCGAGCGTCGGATCCAGGCCGTGATGGACCTCACGGGCGGATTCGGTGCGGACGTCGTGGCCGACTTCGTCGGCTACCCGGACGTCGTGCCGGAAGGCCTCAAGATGCTGCGCGGCGGGGGCTGTTATCTCGAGGTCGGGTCCATCGCTCCGGGCAACGTGTTCTCCTACGACGCGACCGCCCTGGTCCGTGGCAACGCGCGACTGGTCGCCACGTCCAATTACTCGCCGTGGGCGCTCGCGCAGGCGCTCGCCTTCCTCCGGCGGAACCGCGCGCGCTTCCCGTTCGAGCGCTCGTCTCGCACGTCTTCCCGCTGGCCCAGATCAGCGACGCGTTCCAGGAGGCCGACTGGATGCGGCGCGGCGGCGATGGCCTGCGCATCTCCCGCGCTGCGCTCTCGATGGCGAGCTGAGAGGACGGACGCTTCACGCTCCGTCGATCGTCCCGGCCGTAGGAGGCGGGGCGCAAGCGCGGAGGCCCGCGCGGTGCCGTGTTACGATGCCTGAGCGATGGCGCTGATCGTCCAGAAATACGGCGGGTCATCGGTCGCCGACGTCGAGAAGATCAAGAACGTGGCCCGCCGGGTCGTCGAGAGCGCCGGCGGCAATCAGCTCGTCGTCGTCGTGTCGGCGATGGGCAAGACTACCGACGGGCTCGTCAACCTCGCTACCCGCATCTCGAACTCGCCCGATCCGCGAGAGATGGACATGCTGCTCGCCACCGGCGAGCAGATCACGATCGCGCTGCTGGCCATGGCCCTGCACGGGCTCGGCTTCAAGGCGCGCTCGTTCACCGGGCCCCAGGTCGGGATGCGCACGGACACGGCCCACACCAAGGCGCGGATCACCCGCATCAACGCCGAGCGGGCGCGGGCCGCGCTCGATGCCGGTGAGATCGTGGTGGTCGCGGGCTTCCAGGGGCTGAGCGAAGTGGACGAGATCACGACGCTCGGCCGCGGCGGGTCCGACCTCACCGCGGTGGCGCTGGCGGCCGCGCTCAAGGCCGACGTCTGCGAGATCTACACCGACGTCGACGGCGTCTACACGGCCGATCCCAACATCGTTCCCGATGCGCGCAAGCTTCCTCGCATCGCCTACGACGAGATGCTCGAGATGGCGAGCCTGGGCGCCAAGGTGCTGCAGGCGCGGTCGGTGGAGTTCGCCAAGAAGTACGGCGTGCCGGTACACGTGCGCTCGACCTTCAAGCCGGTTCCCGGCACGCTGGTCACCAGAGAGGAACGCGACATGGAAGAGGTCGTCGTCACCGGGGTCACCCACGACCGGAGCCAGGCCAAGATCTCGATCCTTCGCGTGCCCGACCGTCCGGGCATCGCCGCGCAGGTGTTCGGGGCCATCGCCGAGACCAACATCGTGGTCGACATGATCGTGCAGAACATCAGCCGGGACGGCTACACCGACATGTCCTTCACGCTGCCTCGCAGTGACTACGGGCGCGCCGTCGGCGCGCTGCAGGACATCGGGCGCAAGGTCGGCGCCCAGGGCGTGGTGCACGACGAGCGCGTGGCCAAGGTGTCGATCGTCGGCGTGGGGATGCGCAGCCACTCCGGCGTCGCCTCCCAGATGTTCGCCGCGCTGGCGCGGGAAGGGATCAACATCCAGATGATCTCGACGTCGGAGATCGCGGTGTCGTGCGTCATCGAGGACAAGTACGCGGAGCTTGCCGTGCGCGCGCTCCACGACACCTTCGCGCTCGGCCGCGAGCGAGAGGCCGCGGTATGAAGGGCAAGGCCGCCGTCTTCCTTGGTCCCGGCAAGGCGTTCGAGCTGCGCGAGCTGACCGTCCCCGACGTCGAGCCCGACGCGGTCCTGATCCGCGTCTCGCTCGCCAACGTGTGCGGATCGGATTTGCACTTCTGGCGGGGCGACGCGCCGCTCAAGCTGCCCCAGGACGGTTGGATCTTCGGTCACGAGATGACCGGCCGCGTGGCGAAGCTCGGCCGCAACGTGAAGACCGACTCGCTGGGCCGGCCGCTCGCCGAGGGCGACCGCGTCGCGTACACGTACTTCTATCCCTGCGGCCGGTGCGCGGCGTGCCTCAACAAGGAGCCCGCGGCGTGCCTGTTCAAGATCGGACGCCCGCTCGGCCCGTCGGAGTTCCCGCATTTTCACGGCGCGTTCTCCGAGTACTACTATCTGAAGCCGGGCGGCGCGCTGTTCAAGGTCCCGGCCGAGCTGTCCGATGCGCTCGTGTCGCCCGTGAACTGCGCGCTCAGCCAGGTGATCTTCGGCCTGCACAAGGTTGGCCTGCGCTTCGGCGACACGATCGTGATCCAGGGTGCCGGCGGCCTCGGCATCCAGGCCGCGGCCGTCTCGAAGGACATGGGCGCCGCCGTCGTGATCGTCGTCGATCAGATCGCTGGGCGACTCGAGCTGGCAAGGCAGTTCGGCGCCGACCACACGATCAACCTCAAAGAGGTGGCGGAACGCAAGGATCGCGTGAAGCTCGTCCGCGACTGGACCGGCGGCGCCGGCGCCGACGTCGCCTGCGACTTCGTCGGCTTCCCGCAGGTGATTCCCGAGGGCCTCGACATGCTCCGGCAGGGCGGCACCTATCTCGAGATCGGCACGATCAGCCGCGGCGCCAAGATCGAGCTGGAGCCGGCGTCGCTGGTGTGGGGAGCCAAGCGCATCGTCGGTGTCATCATGTACGACCCGTGGGTGATCCCGCGCGCGCTCGACTTCCTCGTGCGCAACCGCACGCGCTGGCCGTTCGATCGCCTGATCTCTCACACGTATCCGCTCGAGAAGATCGACGAGGCGTTCACCCAGTCGGAGTGGCACGCCAAGGACACGACCCGGATCATGCGCGCGGCGCTGACGCCCTGAGGGTCCGCTGAGCGTCTGATTTTTTCGACTCTAGCGTCGCGTGCGACGGCGTGCGTATCGTCGGCGCATGCTCTACACGCGGCCGCAGCTGGTCCTCCTCCTCGCCGTCCTCACCGCGGCCGGCGCCGGCCTCGCCGTCGGCCACTGGCGCGCACACCATCCCGAGCTGGTCGAGCGCCTCGAGCAGCTCGATCGCACACCGGCGGTCGCCGACGGCCAGCCGGGTGGCGCCATCGCTTCCCCGTCGGCCGCTTCAGGTCGTGAGTCGGCCGCCCCGATTCGCGAGCGCCCGCGAGCCCCGTCATCGACCGAGCGGCGTGGGCGACCGGCCAAGCTGACTGCGCCACCCGTCGAGGCGCCGTCGCCTGGACCGCTCGATCTCAACGAGGCCGGCGTGGACGACCTCGCGCGTCTGCCCGGTGTCGGGTCAGGGCTCGCGCAGCGCATCGTCGCGGCCCGTGACGAGGGCGGCCGTTTTGCGTCGGTGGACGATCTCCGCCGCGTGCGCGGCCTGGGGCGTGTCAGGCGCGAGCGTCTGCGGCCGCTCATCACCGTCGGCGAGTGACGCTGAGCTGGCCGCGCGTTCCGCTCGCTCCCCTGGCCGTCGCCTTCGCGGTCGGCGTGGCGGCGAGCGGATGGGTTCGCGTGAGCGTCGCGGCAGTGGTCGTGGCCGTCACGCTCGTCTGGGGCGCGAGCCTCCTCGTTCTCGGACGCCTCGCGCCGGCCACCGGCTGCCTGCTCGCGGGCCTGGCCGCAGTCGGCGCCATTCGGGCCTCACCATGGCCGCTGGCGAGCGATCACATTGGACGGTTCGACGTGCCGGCCGTTGTGCAGGTCACCGGGCGCCTGGCGGCAGAGCCGGTCGTGTTCGCCGCCGAGCGCACGCGTGTGCTCCTCAATGTCGAGCGTGTCGGCGACGAGCCGAGGACTGGCCGCCTGCCGGTGACGCTCTACGGCGTCGCACCACCGCTCACCGAAGGTCAGCGAGTGGCGGGGGAGATGAGGCTCCACGCCGCGACAGGGTTTCGCAATCCCGGCGGCTTCGATTACGGGGAGTTCCTCCGGCGCGAGGGAATGCCGGTCGTGGCCAGCGCTCGCGTCGATCGGTTGATCGCCCTCGATGACCCGGGGCCGCGCTGGAACGTTCGTGTCCGCCGCGCCGCTCGCGAGGCCATCGCCCGCACGTTGCCCCCCACCTCGGCCGCCCTCCTCAGCGGCCTGTTGCTCGGGGATCGGGCCGACCTTCCTCCCGAGGTCGACGACGGCTTCCGTCGCGCGGGCGTGTATCACGTCCTGGCCGTGTCGGGCTTCAACGTCGCGCTGATCGCGGGCGCCGTGTTCTCGGTCCTGACGCTCGCGCGCTGTGGACGGCGTGTGGCCGCCGTCGCCGCCATCGCGGCCGTGCTCGGCTTCGCGTTCGTCGTCGGCCCCGAACCCTCGGTCCTGCGCGCGGTCGTGATGGGCGTGCTCGTGCTGGGCGCCGTGCTCCTCGAGCGCGACGCGTCGGTGCTCAATGGCCTCGCGCTGGCCGCGCTCTTGATCCTCGCGGTCCGTCCCAACGATCTCGCCGATCCCGGCTTTCAATTGTCGTTCGCCGCGACGGCCGGGATCGTGCTGGCTCCGCTGCCGCGCGGTCTCGTCTGGGGCTCGCTCGGTGTGAGCATCGCCGCCCAGCTCGCTGTGCTGCCGATCGCGCTCTGGCATTTCAACCAGCTCTCCACGATCGGCCCCATCGCCAATCTCGGCGTCGTCCCGCTGGCGGGGCTCGCCACGATCCTCGGCCTGCTGGCCGTCACGGTGGCGTTTTTCACCGACGCGGGTGGCGCGGTCTTCCTCGACGCGCTCTGGCCGCTCTTGCTGGCGATGCGTGCGCTCGTCACTCTCGCGGCGCGCGTGCCCGGAGCGCTCGTTCATCTGCCGGCGCCCCACTGGACGGCGATCACCGCGTATGGTCTCGGCCTCGTGCTGGCGCTCGGCTGGTGGCGCTGGCGCGAGACCCGGCCCGAGTGGTCACGCTGGGCGGGCGCCCTCGCGCTCGGCCATCTCGTCGTTGCGGTCACGATCGGCGCGTGGCCGCTCGTCCGTCCGCCCGACGGACGCCTCCGGCTCACCGTGCTCGACGTCGGCCAGGGCGACGCGATCGTGATCCAGGCGCCCGACGGCCGGACCGTGGTCGTCGACGCCGGGCCGGGCGGTGGCATGCGCCTCGACACCGGCGCGCGGGTGCTCGCGCCATTCTTGTGGAATCACGGCGTGCTTCAGCTGGCCGGCCTCGTGACGACCCACGACGATCAGGATCACGCGGGCGGCAGCGCCGCGTTGCGCCGTGAGTTCACGATCGGCGATCAGCTCGCCGGTCCCGAGCGGATCTGGATGGGCGGCGTGAGCGTGCTGCCACTCACGGCCACCGACAAGCCTGCCGGGAGCCGTCGCAACGACGACGCGCTCGTGTTCCGCGTCGATTACGGAGCGGTCTCGTTCCTTCTCACCTCCGACATCGGCGCCGAGGTCGAGTCGCGCCTGATCCGTGCTCAGGCGCCGCTGGCGGTGACGGTGCTGAAGGTCGCCCACCACGGGGCGCGGACGTCGAGCACGCCGCCGTTTCTGGAAAAGGTCAAGCCCGCACTGGCCGTCATCTCGGTCGGGCGCCGAAATCCGTACGGTCACCCTTCTCCCGACACACTTGCGCGGCTGGCCGCCACCGGCGCTCGTATCTACCGCACCGATCGCGATGGCGCCGTGATCTTCGAGACCGACGGGTTCGCGCTGACCGTCACCCGCTGGGCCACGCGCGAGGTCGAGCACTTCTGTCTCGACCCTGATGGAGGTTGTTGAGTCAATGATCGATTCGTTCTATTTCGTTTGCTCATTGAACACGCTTGGCCCTATAAACGGACCCATGCCGATGTGGGGGTGTGCTGGTCTCGCCCTCTTGCTGTTCGTCAGCCTTCCCGCCGTGATTGCCGAGGCCCAGCGCACGGAGGCCGACGTGTATGTCGGCCAGGCCATCGTCGATTTCGACGACAAGCGCTACGACAGCGCATTGGACAATCTCCGTCGAGCCCTCGAGGTGGAGCCCGACCACGTTCAAGCGCTTTACTACACTGGCGTCGTCTACATGGCTCAGCGGCAGCCCGCCCGGGCCGTCCCATTTCTGGAGCGGGCCCGGGCGCGGGTGCCGAACGACAGCGTGGTCGCGTTCCAGCTCGGCCTCGCCTATTTCGCCCAGGAGCGGTACGACCGTGCCGAGCCTCTGCTCGACGAGGCGTTCCGCGGTCAACCCAATTTGGACGGGCTGGGCTATTACGTCGGCTTCCTTCGCTATCGCAGGAAGGACTACCGGGGTGCGCTGCAGGCATTCCGTGGTTCGCGGACGATGGATCCGGAGATCCAGCAGCTCACGCGGCTCTACACGGGACTGTCGCTCGCTGCCATGGGACTGCCCGGTCAAGCCACGTCGGAGGTCGAACAGGCGATCCGGCTGGCCCCGGGCTCGGCGATCACCGGACCCGCCGAACGCCTGCGCGACGCCGTGGTGGCTGCCCACGAACGTGAGCGGCGGTTCTCGGGGGAGGTACGGGTCGGCCTCCTCTACGACGACAACCCGCGCGTGCGGCCAAAGTCCGTGGTGGGCAATGGCGACTCGAATGCCGATCCGCTCGTGACCACTCTTCGCGGTCAGAGCCGTCAGTCGATCGACTCGGTGGGGGAGCTGGTGGGGCTGCGCGGTGACTACGTGTGGTGGCGCACGCCGCAATGGGAGTCGTCGATCAGCTACTCGGGATTCCTCACCTACGAAAACGACGTGCCGAAGTTCAGCGTGCTCGATCACCTCGTCGCGGCCAGCCTCCTGCACAAGAACACGGTGGCCGGCATGCCGATCCAGACTGGGCTCCAGTACGTCTATGACGCGGTCTTCCTGGGTGGGCCGATCTTTCTCCAGCGCCAGACGGCGTCGCTGTTCGGTTCGCTGGTCGAGAACGAGCACCACCTCACCCAGGCCTTCGGACGGTATCAGCGCAAGGACTTCAACCAGCGAGTGCTGACCTCGAGAGAGGAGATCCGCGACGCCGACAACTGGATGGCGGGTTTCCAACATTTCCTGCGGTTCTCCGAGGATCGTCACTATCTGAAGCTCGGCTACCAGTTCGACTGGGAAAATGCCGATGGGAATGACTGGGGGTACCACGGCAACCGGATTCTTGCCGGCGGCCAGGTCACGTTGCCCTGGAAGGGAACCCGCCTGAAGTACGATTTCGACCTGCACCTGCGCGACTACACCTTCAAGAACACGATCCTGCCTTCGAACAATCCCGGGCGCGAGCGGCGCTTCGATGAGGAATTCAATCATGCGTTCCGGGTCGAGGTTCCTCTGGGAACGCTCAAGGTAGGGTCCCGCGATACCGGCTTGACGTTCGTGCTGGAGTACCTCATGACGAACAACCATTCCAACCTCGACGTGTTCTCGTACCGGCGGAACGTGACGTCGGCGTCGGTCGCCTGGTCGTTCTGAACTTCACTGCCCTCTGATCGTCAGCTTGGACGTCGGTCCGTCGACGACGATGACCGCCGCGGCCGCCGGGACGGGGCCGAACTGGACGATCGATCCGAGATTGGTGCCCTTCAGCGCGCTGCCGGTGACCGTGACCTGTCCCGCCGTGGCGCCATTGATGAGAGCCATGGGAATGCCACCAAACGTCGTCGGAGCGCACGTCGTTCCGCACAACGTGTTGCTGACCCGGATCTGGTTGCCCGCACTGCCTCCGAAGATCGCGAACGCGCCGCTGATGTTCACGACCGAGCCTCCGCTGACTCTCATCACGGAGCCGTTGAGAGCCTCCAGGATGCTTCCGTTGTTCAGGCTCAGGAAGTCCCCGACGACCTGGATCAGGCTGCCGCCTGCGACACGAAACGCGTTGTTGTTCGTCACGGTGATGGTGCTGGCGTCGAGCCTGACCACGGGCCCCAGACTCGCGACTTTGGTCTGCGCATTGAGGTTCATCAGCCCGCCGTCCACCGCCGCCGTCGGCGCCACCGTGAGGCGGCTGCCGGCAAGAAGCTCGAAGATGGGCGCGGTCGCCTGAAACAGCGCGGTGTCGATCCGGAAGGCCGTTTGGCCGGACACCGCCGCCCCGGCTTCGAGCCTGAAGAGGCTGCGGTCCCCACCCTTCCAGATCAGAGGGGCGAACGTGCCGAGCGACAGCGGAAGGCCATCGACGATCTCCACCGCGGTCGGCGCCCCGGCCCCTCCGACCAGCGAGAACATCGAAGTGTTGTCGGCGGTGGCCAGCGAATGCGTTCCACCGACGAGCCGCACGAACGAGTCGGCGGCCGAGGCGACGATCTGGCCGTCGGACGCGAACACGAGACCCGAGAGGGCGTTGATCTGGCTGCCACCGTCGGCCACGAGCAGGGGCCCGTTGAGCACGGCGGTCGCCGACGTCACGCCGTCGGGGCCTCCGGTGCCAAAGACGTTCACGATGTGGCCCGTGTTCGCGACGGCGCCGGTTCCCAGGTCCACCGACGTGTCGCGCAGAGCGATCAACGGGTCGATGGTCGAGCTCTCGAACCTGGCGCCGTTCCGGACGCGAAGGATGACGTCGGTCGATGCGATGCTCGCGTTGACGGCGTTCAGAAGCGGCCCGGCGATCGAGACTTTGGCCGCGAGCTCCGCCGTTCCCGGGTTCGTGGACGAGACCACGTCCAGGACGCTCCCGAGGACGTTCGTCTTCGAGATCGGATCGACGCCGCCGACCGCGATCCCCTGGCCTTGAATCTGGATGAGCGGATCGTGGCCGCTGCTCCCGAAGGTGGAGCGGGTGACGGAAAGGATGGACGACAGCGCTCGCACCGTGCTGTTCGTCATGGACAGGAGCGGTCCGCTGAGCGCGACCTGCGCCGCGGCGGCGGCCGCCGCCGGATCTCCGCTGAAGTCGGCCACCGTGACGAGGTCCCCGCCGGAGAGCCGAGGATCGGGCCCGGCGTCGAACGTCGAATCGATGAGCTGAATCAAAGCCGCGGGCGTCGTACTCGTGAGCCGTGCCCCTTCTTCGATGGCGAAGCCGGAGCAGCAGGCGCCCGGTGTCCCGAAGGCCGGGCCGAACCCTTGACTGGTCGTCTGGAACCGGCTCGACGCTCCCGCGAGCAGGGGGCCTGCCAGGTCGATCTGCGATGGCACGTCGGGAAGCGAGCGTCGGAGGGTGACGAGGTTCCCGGCCGTCTCCACGCTCGAATCCTGAAAGACGAGCAAGGCGTTGGGGCTCGTGCTCGCGAGCTTCGCGCCGTCGCCGCCGAAGATGAATGAGAAAACGTTCTTGTTGGGGTCACCTGCCGTGAAGTCCACCCTCGTTGCCGTCAACAAGCCACCGGCCAGGGTCATCGATGCGGGACTCGGAAATCCCCTGCCCGCGTTGCCACCGAGCGCGAGGAAGTTTTGTGCCGACGTCACCCGGCTCCGTTGCTCCGGGCCCGACCCGACGAAGTCGAAGACGGGATACTCGGGGTTGGTGGTCACGAGGCTGGCGCCGTTGAGCAGGGACACCATGCTGAACTGGTCCGTCGAGCGCCAGGCGGGCTCCGTTCAGGATCGACGCGATACCGCTGGCGCTCGTCACCGTGCTCCGATCGATCTCGATCAGTGGGAACGCGCCTGCCGCGACGAGGGTGGCTCCGTTCAGAACCGATTCGCTGAGGCGCGCTCCGGCCACCAGCGCGCCCTCCGTCCGCGGTGCCGGCCCACTGGTCAGCTGCGCCCCATTCGAGAGTGTGAACAACGCTCCATTGCCGTTGATCGTGCTGTCGACGATGGAGGCGAGACTCCCGGCGAGGTTGGCGGTCGTACCGGCCCGGTCCACTTCGACGAACGCGTTGGCGCCCGTGTAATTGATCGTAGAATTCGCGATCTGCACTGCGGCCGACGGATCCCCGCGAACGAAGCTCCCCCCCGAGGCGAGCACCCGGTCGATGTTCGTGAGATCGACCGCGTCGTTCAGGATCTGTCGCTCGGGAAAGGCGTTCGAGACGATCGACACTGCCTCGGTCACGGTGGCGGGCACTCCGGCGCTCGGTGGGTTCACCAGGCCGATGGCGCTCTGGCATCCACCGGAGCCGTTGTCTTCGCACCGCTCGTACGCAACGATCGGCGTTTGAGCCGTCTGCACCGCCGACGACGAGGTGCCCGGGCTCGTGCCGTCCGGAACGACCGCGGGCGCCGGCCGCCCGTGGAGGCCACCCGTCAGCGCGGTCAAGACCGCCATCGTCGCATCGACCACCTGACTCTTGACCTGCTCGTGGTTAGCCGCATCGCGGTGCGGATGTCCCGTGCTCTCGAGCCCGGCGGTCACCTGCTCGTCATGCCCTGGCGGGATGGGAGCCAGCTGCGCGATCCCGCCTGTGACCGTGAACCGGAAGCCTGCGGTCAGCAGTCGGGGCGGGCCGACGGGCGCGCCCGTCGCGGGGTCGAGTTGCCAGACCTCTCCGCGACCATGAAGCATGGAGAAGTTGGTCGTGACTGAGCCCTGGCATGGCCCGTCCCCTGCACATGTGACTTCGGCGACGAGCACGGTGCCACGGATCCCGACGACCGCGTTGGGCGTGCGGATGTCGAGCGATTCGCCCGGAACCATCCGCTCGTGGGCCACCGCGACCCCGACCTTTCCGGACTGGAGATCGATGAACGACCGACCCGGCGCCTCGCTGATCGTCACGGCGGATCGCTCGCGAATCGTCACGATCGACTTGCCGCCCAGCAGCACGCGAGCGAGCGATCGCTCACCCGTGTTGATCGTGTCATGGAAGAAGACATCGTCCTTGAACTTGAGCGAGATCGGTCGCGGCAGCGCGGCGCGCCGAGCGGTGACGTTGCCTTCCAGCGTGGTCACGATGCCGACCTTCGCCGGCTGGCCGGCGGCGAGCGCCGGAGACAACGCGACGAGGGCGAGCATCGCGAGCGTACGTCGGCAAAGCCTTCGCATGTTCTCTCTTGCTACTCCACGTCGGCGGCGGTCGTTGAACGCTGGCAGGCAGAATACGCTGTCGGTCGCGGCGCGCTCAATTCAACGGTAGGTAGAAGGGTCTATCACTTTCGGTATATGCGGAAGCTCGGAGGGCTCTACGTGCCGGCGAAAGTGGAAGATCCACCGACACCTGTCCAGGTCAGACGGCGCTACGGCGTGCCGGCGATCGTGACCTTGCTGTTGCCCTGAATGACGATCACCGCGGCGTTGGGGCTCTTCACGAGCGACCCGGAGGACGGGTTCCGGAACGGATTCGAGCCGATCGACACGTTGCCTGGCGGTGTGCCGCTGAACGCAACGGTGATCCCGCCGGGGAACGTCAGGCACCCGCTCGCGCACAGCGAGTTGGTTACGTTGATGACGTTTCCGCTGCCGAAAAACGCGGCTAGCGCGCCGGCCACGTTGAGGACCGAGCCGTTGGCCACGCGGATCAGCGGGCCGTTGAGGGTCCTGAGCAGGCTGCCGTTGCTCAGCGAGAACAGATCGCCGGATGCCTGGAGCAGGGAGCTCCCGTTGAGATTGAGGATGGCGCCGTTCATAGAGGTCAGCGCGCTGGCGTTGAGGGCCACCACCGGCGCCGCGGTCGTCATCTTCACGTTCTTCGAGAACAGGATGGCGTCGTTCGCGAAGGTGAGGCTGCTCCCGAGCGAAGCGCTGAAGATCGGCGCCGTGGCCTGGAACAGCATCGTATCGAACACGGCGCCCGCCTCACTGGTGATGGTCGCGCCCGACGTCCCGAGCAACGTCCGGCCCGTCGTGATCGGCTGATCCGTCCCGTGTGTGATCTCGATACCGTCGGCGGTCTCCTCGGTCGTGGCCGTCGGCCGCCCTTGCATGAAGAAGATCGAGGAGTTCGAAAACGTTCCGATGGAGTGCGTCCCACCCGTGATGGAGACAAGGGGCGCGTCACCGGTGCCGTTGGCGGTGAGCTGAGCGCCGGGGAGGATCTCGACCAGGCGTCCCGTCACGGTGAGGGCGCCGTTGAGCGAGCTCAACAGCGGCCCGTTCACAGTCAGCGAGGCCACCCCTCCGGGGCCACCCTCCCCCGTGATAAAGAGGGCTCGGCCGAAGATCTCCTGCCCTGGGGTCGAAGATCCCAACCTCACCGTCGAGTTCGTCAGCTGGATCAGTTCGGCGCCCGTGCCCGGCATGCTGGAGACGACGCCACCGAACACCCCGACGAGCATCTCCGTCGCCGTGACGTTCGAGCCGGTTAGCAGCGCCAGAGGCCCGGAAAGAGCGACCGTCGCCGGGACGGTGGGCGACGCGGTGACCGTCAGCATTCGGCCAAGAGTTTGACCGCCTGGCTGAGTCGCATCGCGGCCAAAGGCCAGCACGGAGTTCACGGCCTCGATCAACGCGTTCCGTGTGGTGCTGGTAAAGCTCGAACGGACGACGGCAAGGAGTGAAAACGGTGCCGTGACCGTGCTGCTATCGGTACTCAGGAGTCGTCCCGCGATACTCACGGCCGATCGCGTCGCGCTCAGCGGGTCGGAAGCGACCTCAAAGAAATTGGCCGAAGCCGCGGGGCCCGAGGTGAAGGTTGAGGTCACGAGCCGGATGAGGTCTCGGGGGCTCGTTCCTGTCAGCGCGGCGCCCTGGTCAATGACGAACCCGCTCGCCGAGCTCACGCCGCTGTTGTTGGTCGCGACGAACAGGGGCCCCGTCAGCGTCATGCGACTGGGGACGTCGGAGAGCGAGCCGCGGACGCTCAGGACGTTCCCGGTGGCTGTCACGGTGCTGTTGTCGAGGGTGACGAACGGTTGGTCGAGGCTCGGGGTGGGGATCGGGGGCACGACCTGCGCTCCGTTCACCAGCCGCACGAGATCGTTGCCCGCGACGACGGCGCTGGCCGCGAACGACAAGAGCGTGCTGGAAGTCGAGATCGTGCCCCCGTTGGACACGCCCACGAGATCCGACGTCGTCGTCAGCGTGCTCCCGGTGATCATGGCGAGAGGACCGGCGAGTGAGACTGTGGCGGGAACCGGGGGAGCGTTGACGACCGAGGAGGCGACCACGTGCAGCAGGCCCCCGAAAGTCGCCGGGGTGACGCCAACGCCTTCGTTGAGCACGAGCAAGGAAGCGGCCGACGCGCTGTTCAGCGCGCCACCCGCGGCAACGTCGACGAAGATGCCGGGAACGGTGACCACACCGCCGTTCCGGATCAGGATCGAGCCGCGGGGGCTGAACGTCTCCCCAGCGCCGAGCGCGATGAGATCCGCGACGGCCGTCAGGTTGCCCGACGTCAACGTGGTCGTCCCAGTGAGGCGATACACGGTGCCTGCGCCGAATCGAACGTTCTCCATGACCTGGACGGCGCCGGCGCCGACGAGCGAAGCAGCGGCGGTTAGGTCGAACAGCGTCGCGATTCCACCGGCGTTCGGATTGGGTCCGAGAGCGAGGGTGGTGCCCTTAGCGACGTTGAACCTACCGGAGCTGAGACCACCACCGAGGAGGGCAAGCGTGCCGCTGAGCACGTCAATCGTGCCCGTGTTGTTGAAGGTCGCGGTGATAGAGGTCGTCCCGGTGCCGGGGGTCTTTGCGAAACTCCCGAAGTTGTTGAAGGTCCCGGCGAGGCCGCTGGCAAGAACGATCGCCTGATCGGTCTGATCGGTCTGAGCCTCGAAGCGCCCGGTGTTGTTGACGATCCCACCACCGTCGAACCTGAATTCGCCAGTGCTTCTCCAGGTCGCCGTGCCCTCATTGTTCAGCGTGCCGCCGTGGATCTGTCTGAAGTCCGAGCCTCTGATGTCGAGAGCAGCCTCACTCGCGATGGTCGCTCGGCCGGTGATGTCGCCGCCGATCCAGTCGAAGAAGCGCGTGGTGGTGACGGTGCCCGTGCCCGCCAGGCCGCCGTTCAGCGTGGTGTTGAGGCCCGTCGCGTTGGTGTTGAACAAGACAGTCCCGCTGATCACGGTGTTTGGAACGCTGTAGGGCCCTGCGACCGTAAACCCCGATAACTCCATCGTCCCGGTGCCCGTGATGCTTCCCGTGCTGAAGCCTCCACCACGGAGGGCCAACGTTCCGCTCAATATCTCAATGCTGCCTGTGTTGTTGAATGCCGCGCCGACGACGGTGGTACCGATCTCGGCCGTCTTCACGAATGTGCCTGAGTTCTTGAAGACCAAGTTGGCGCCGGCCCCTCCGCCGATAAATGTGTCGTTCCGGACCTCGAAGCGCCCTCGATTGTCGATGATTGACCCGTCGTCCAGACGGATCGGGCCTGAGTCCCTCCAGATCGTCGTGCCGGAGTTGCGGAGCGTTGCGCTAGCGCCGAACTTCACACCCGTACCGCTGATGTCCAGGGTTGCCCCGTTGGCGATGCTGAGTGTGCCGAGAAGTCCTCCTCCTAATAAGACATTGTCCGTTGACCAGACCGCTTGGCCGGTGACCGTGAGCGAGCCGGTGCCCGCGAGAACGCCTCCGGCGATCAAGGCAGCGTCACGTGTGATCGCGGCGGCGTTGAAGTTGCCGATCCCTCCGCTGATGGTGAGGCTACCCGCGGTCAGCGGACTGTTGAACGTGCCGGTCCCTCCGCTGATGGTGAGGCTACCCGCGGTCAGCGGACTGTTGAACGTGCCGGTCCCGCTCTGGATCGTGAGGCTCCCGCTCACGATGCTGTTCGCCGTATTGAAGGTTGCGTTGCCGCCGGTGAAGAGCAGCGGACCGGTGGCGAGGTACGCCCCGAGGATGTCCGTGATTCCGCCGGCAAAGCGCAACACGCCGCTGCCCGCCACGCTCGAGGCGGTCGTCAGCGTCGACAGTGTCGAGACTCCCCCCGCGAACTCGAGCGTGCCGCCGGCGCCGATCGTGAAGCTGCCACTACTCGTCCCGCCCCCGGCCAGACTCAGCGTGCCGCTCTGGATGTCCACTGTGCCGCTGTTGTTGAAGGTCACGCCGGAGATCGACGTCGTGGTCCCTGCCCCGGTCTTGACGAACGTCCCCGCATTCAGGAACGTCGCCTCACCGCCGAACACGTTCGCGATCCCGGCGTCGCTCACGGCGTCGAACCGACCTGTGTTGTTGAATACCGCCCCCTGCGAGATGCTCAGGGTGCCCGTATCCGCCAAGCGCGTCGTCCACTCGCTCGTCAGCGTGCGCGCCTGGAGGTCTTTGAGCCCCGAAGTCGTGAGATCGATCGCTCCATTGACGAGAAGCGGGCCGGTACCAGAGATCTGACCACTCGTCCACTCCAGCGCATTCAGGACTCGCACGCTGTCCGACCCCTTCAACGTTCCACCGGTGATCGTGACCGTCGAGAACACTTGCTGAGCGCCGGTGCGAAAGTCGTCGATCTCGCCCGTGCCGATCGTGATCGAGAGGGCAGGGTTCGCCCCGAAGCTCAGTTGGCTCGCCGCGCCCTCGAGCACCACGATCGCCCGCTCGGCATCGACGCCGGTGATGGTGTTGTCGGGGCTGAGGCCGACGAAGGCGACGAACGCCGGGTCGACGAAGACGTTGGCGGCGAGTGCGCCGTTGCGGAGCAGGATGGTGAATGCGGTGCTGAACAGACGGAGGCAGGTGCCGCTGCTGCAGAGCGGTGCATTCTGGAAACGCAGCCGGTTCGTTCCCGCTCCGAACGTCGCCAACGATCCAGGCATCGCCTCGAAGACCGAGCGCAAGGCCGAGCCAGAGACGGCGAGGAACGCGCCGTCCAGAACGCTCGCGGTGCTCCCGTTCGTCAGTGAGAGGAGCGACCCGCCGATGATCCTCAGCACGCTGCCGTTGGCGACGTTGAAGACGGGGCCGTTCGACACCGTGAGCTGAGCGGCATTCGCGGCGACGAGCGGGTTCGGTGTCGTGCCCACCACCTGCCCGCCATTCACTATCCGAACGAGATTATCGGGGGCGACGACGTGGCTGCGCGTGAGTGACAGGAGCGTATTCGCCGTCGTGATCGTCCCGCCGGCGACCTGCACGACGTTGGCGCCGCTCGCGACGATGCTTTCAACAGCCGTGAGCAGCGTCCCCGTGAGCGACATCGTGGCGGCTGGTCCGACGAAGACGAAGTCGCCGGGGGCCTTGAAGAACGAAGTATCGAGGTCGATGACGGCGCCCGCCGTGCTCGTGAAGTTCAGTCGCGACAAGCCGGGGTTTCCTGCGACATTCAGCACGGCCCCGGCCAAGACCACGCTGTTGTTGCCCTTCACGAGGCTGCCAGCCAACGTGAGGTTCGCCCCGAGTCGTACTTCGAAGAGATTGTCGGGACCGAGCTGCTGCACCGTCGTGAACCCGAAGCTCTGTGCCGCCGCTAGGATCTGCGCCGGCGTGAACGTGGGCTGATTGATGTTCGCTTCGAGAGCGTCCACCGTCGGCGGGAGCGTGATCGCCGTGCCCCCGATCATCGCGTACGGCGAGAGCTTGTTGCGGATCGTCCTCCCGTCGAAGCTGCGCAACGTCTCGCCGGGCGCCAGTGTGCGAGTTGGGGTGATCGTGATCTCGGGAACGTCAGCGACCGAGGTAAACACTCCCGGCGCCCCGATCGCCACGTTGCTGCCGCCCTCGACGAGAATCACGGCGGCATCCGGCCCGATCATAATCGGCGAACTCGCATTCGGGCCGATCGAGACGTTGTTAACACCCGAGCCGAAGGCGACGGTGATGCCAGTCGCCACGAGGTAAGATATCGGGAAGGTGTAACACGCCAACGTCGCGCATAGCGAGTTCGCGACGGCGATGACGTTGCTGGGCGTTCCCAGAGCTGCGGCCAGCACCCCCGAGACGTCGACCGCCGACCCGTTCGCCACGCGGAGGAGCGGGCCATTCAGCGTCCTGAGCGTGCTGCCGTTACTCAGGGAGAACAGGTCACCAGTGACCTGGAGCAGGCTGGTGCTTGCCAGGTTGAGGATGGCGCCGTTCGTGGACGTCACCGTACTGGCGTTGAGCGCAAGGACCGGACCAGGACTCGTGAGCTTCGCGCTCTTGTTCGACCGGATCACGTCGTTCGTGAACGTCAACACGCTGCCGGGCCCGGCGCTGAAGATCGGCGCCCCCGACTGGAACAGCATCGTGTCGAACACCGCGCCATCCGGACTGTCGATCGTCGTCGCGGCGGTCGCCAGTAGCGTCCGTGCCGTCTGGATCGGCTGATCCGCTCCGAACGTGATCCCCTGCTCCGTCGCAGTCGCCGCCGAACGACCCTGCAGGAAGAAGATCGACGAGCCGGCGAGCGTGCCGATCGAGTGCGTCCCGCCCGTGATGGAGACGAGCGCCGCGTCACCGGTGCCGTTAGCGATGACCTGAGCCCCGGGGAGGATCTCGACCAGGCGCCCCGTCACGGTGAGGGCGCCGTTGAGCGAGCTCAACAGCGGCCCGTTCACAGTCAGCGAGGCCACCCCTCCGGGGCCACCCTCCCCCGTGATAAAGAGGGCTCGGCCGAAGATCTCCTGCCCTGGG
>Ga0209470_1001370_pt1 | contig 18199 bp, 8 predicted proteins | sample GraSoiAngelo_125_FD_185882 | JGI IMG/M metagenome (GOLD analysis project Ga0209470, IMG submission 185882) | Grasslands soil microbial communities from the Angelo Coastal Reserve, California, USA - 14_0927_05_40cm (SPAdes) (version 2) | ecosystem: Environmental > Terrestrial > Soil > Grasslands ... | reverse complement strand
GTTCTCCCTCATCCGGGTGATGAAGAATTCCCGGGGAGGGAACCGTTTGAAGAACTGGAAGCAGTCCGTTCCCGGCCGCAGGACGCCGTTGAACTGGCCGCGGCCTTCGAAGGGGAGCCCGGTCGCTGGTTGATGGCGTTGTTCGGGCATTCCTGCGGCGCGGGCCTGAACTCCGTCACGGCTCGCTGCGGCAGGATGGGCGGAATGCGGAGCGGGTCTATGAAGGGGGCGGTGGGCGGGCTGCAGCCGAGCTGGCACTCGCCCGTGTCGCATCCCCCACTCGCCCAGGCGCTGAGGCCGCTCTTCGCCACCAGGTAGCCGCCGCTGGTGAGCAGCCCCATCTTGAACAGTTCGCGCCGATTCAGGCCCGCCTTGACGATCTCCTGCCGGTTTCGCCTCGCCGTCAGCCAGAGCTTCGGCACACGAGATTTCAGCAGATGCATGGAAGCGCCTCCTTCTCCTGCTGCCCTATACTTGTCGCCTTGCTTGATTGCCTGTTATTCGCCTTGAACCTTCGATGACCGCCCTCCGCATAGCAGAGCAAGGCGTGCAGTGGGTGGCGATTCGCGGTTTCCCGCGAAGGGGCATGGGTTCGCCCAGCTGGCTGCGAAGGCAGGTACAGCGGTATCCCCAACACGCGGCCGGGAATCCCCAAGGACGGGCGATTCTTCCGCCTCCAGCGAGCGCCCGGCAGGAGGGAGGGGACGAAGCCGCTTATGGTCGGGCTGGGAGCCGCGCCCATGCGCCGGCATCCCCACGCCATTGCTGATATAATGGGTACGTGGATCGTGCTGCCGACGCCGAGCGCCTTGCTCGCACCTACGTGTGGTGGCAGGAGCCCGCGCTCACCCTCGCTGAGACCAGCAGGCTGCTCCGACAGATCCTCCGCTTTGGCAGGCCCGAGGACTATGTCCTCGCCGAGCAGATCTGGGGCGAGGAAGCGCTGCGCCGCGCTCTGATCGAAGCGCGACCGGGCGAGATCGACGCCAAGTCAGAGCACTTCTGGCGCCTCCGCTTCGGTTTGACGGACCCATCGCGATCGGAGATCAGGTGATCCACCTCGACGTTCTGCCTCCTGCACAACGGGCCTTCTGGGAACAACACCTGGAAACGATTCCGCCCGGTTGGGTGCTGTACGGAGGCACCGCGATCGCCCTCCACCTCGGCCACCGGCAGTCGCACGACTTCGATTTCTTCTCGTCGGATGACCTGGACCGCAACGCGCTACGGCAGAGCTGCCGACTGCTGGCCGACGCCAAGACACTGCAGGACGAACCCAACACGTTGACGGTCGCAGCCGAGATGGGCGGCGGACCGATCAAGCTGTCCTTCTTCGGAGGGATCGACTTCGGCCGCGTGGGAGAGCCTGTACGCATCGCCGGCCTCGCACGGATTGCCTCGCGCCTCGATCTGCTGGGCACCAAGCTCGCGACCGTCACCCAGCGAATCGAGCCCCGTGACTACGTCGACATCGCCGCGCTGCTCGCCTCGGGGCTCAGCATCAGCGAGGGCGTCGCGGCGCTCCTGGCTCTGTACGGCAATCGGGCCAGTGGACTCCAATCGGTCAAGACAATCGCTTGGTTCAGAGAGGGCGACCTTGAAACTCTTCTCGCGGCGGAGACGAAGGATATCCTCACTCGGGCCGCGGCAGCCTACGACCCCGCCACGCCAGCTGCCGCCAAGCGCTCGACGCGACTCGATTGAATCCGTTCGGTATCGCCACGAGCAAGTCAAGGTCGCTTTCCGGACCTGCCCGGTCGCGGGCCGCCGAACCGAAGAGCCTCAGGTTCGTCGCCCCGTAGCGTGCCGCGACCCGAAGAACAGCGTCGCGGTACCTGTCGAGTAGTGTCATAGCAGCTGTGGATGGTACCGCGGGAGGACCGATAGCGCCACCACGCGCCTTTCTCCAGACCCGCCATCGAGGCCGAGATGGGGAGGGGTGATGGCGTGTTGGCAGGTCACGATGGTGGAGGTGACCCCACCGCGAAGGAGCTGCAGAAGCAGCGGGGGCCCGACGACTTTCGGTCGTCGGGCCCCCGTGCTGTCTCGCTGGATTTGTAACGCCGCGGCGCCTACTGAACGTTCGCCGTCTCTGAGCTGGCGGCGTTCAGGGTGAAGGTGCAGCTCGGGGTCTTGATGCCACCGCTGCTGCACACCCCCGACCAGATCACGGAGCGGCCGTTGGTCGCACTGAGGGTGATGCTGGTCCCGACGGCGAAGCTGGCGGAGCCGGTGGTCCCGACGGGGACGTTCAGCCCGGCCGGGGTGGAGCGGACGCTCTCGCCGGCGCGGCCGGTGGCGGTCAGGGTGAGCAGCGCGGTCGCGGGAGCGGGAGCCCCGACGCCGCAGACGTTCGCGACACCCCCGCCACCACAGGTCTGCGGCGCGGTGCAGACACCGCACGTGAGCGTGCCCCCGCAGCCGTCGGGGATCGTGCCGCAGTTCTTTCCCTGGGCCGCGCAGGTCGTGGGCGTGCACGGAGCGGGAGCGTTGGCCAGCACCCCCGACCAGCGGGTCTCGTGCGTCACCCCGCCGACGGTGCAGCGGACCCGGATCGCGGCCGTGCTGCCGGCGGCCACCGTGCCGTTGGTGACGAAGTTGACCGCCGTCGCCCGCACGAGCGGAACTGCCCGGGCAGCGAACGGGGTCACCGTTGCCGTGCCCGAGATGCCGCCCACGGTGATCGTCGCACCCGTACAGCCGGCCGGGAAGCGGGCGGGATCCATGTTGATGAGGCTCAGCCGCGTCCTGGTTCCATCCGTGCGGGCGTCGCCCGCCGCCGGGAAGCCGGGCAGGCTCGGATTCTCGCCGCCGACGAGGGCGAGCGTCGCCCGGCGGACGGCGCCCATGCACCCGCCGCCCGAGCAGCTGTCGCCGCTGGTGGTGGCGTTGCCGTCGTTGCACGCCAGCGCGTTGTTGAGGTGCCCGCAGCCCACGGCGGGCGGCGTGCAGAAGTCGGTCGTGCACACGTTGGCGTCGTCGCAGGTGTTTGGCGCGCCGACACACGCCCCCAGGGTGCAGGTATCAGCCACCGTGCAGACGTTGGCGTCGTTGCAGGGCGCCGCGGTGAAGTTCACGAAGGCGCAGGTGCCGGCGCCGTCGCAGGCGTTGTTGACGCACACGTCGGGCGCGCCACAGGGCTGGCCGAGGGGCTCGGACATGCAGAGCGGCGAGCAGCAGTCGCCGGCCACGAGGTTGCCGTCGTCGCACTGCTCACCGAGGTCCAGCACCCCGTTCCCGCAGATGTGGGCGATCTTGCCGATGATGGTGCTGAACAGGTTGTTCTGCTGCCCACCCACAGGGAACCCGGGCCCCTCGACGCGGACGAAGTTCTGATTGCACGCGCTTCCGGTGACGGTCTGGTTCGCCGCCGGATTGCCGACCAGGCCCGCCGGCGGTGGGGGTGCCACCGCGGTCATGAACGGCCCCACCCGACCACCGATGGCCAGCTGGAACGCCGTCGGCAGGAGCCCGATCGGCACGATGCCGACATCCGTGGTGGAGTTGACGAACCCGACGCCATCCGCCTGGACGACGTCCACCCCGTAGGGATGGGTGAAGGTGTACGTCGCGTTGGGCGTTGCGCCCAGGATGCGGAAGCGGAGGCGGGCGAATACGACCTGGTCGCCCGCGACCACGACACCATTCGCGAAGGAGCCTTCGAGGGCGGCGACGTATGTCACCTTCATGGCTCCGACGGTCATGGTGTTGATGACGCGGGAATAGAAGAACTCGTCCGGAAAGTTGTTCGGGAACGAGACCGGTAGGGTCGGATCGGGCACCGGCAGGGCCGGGTCACAGACCAGGTCCAGGCAGGGTTGCAGCGCGAGCCCCGTCGAATCCTGGTAGTACTGCGGGAACCCGTGGACGGGATCGACGGGCCCCAAGCCGAACAGCGGCGTCGTGCACGGCAAGACCGCGTGCGCAGGAGCTGGAAACCGTGCAAGGAGCAACAACATACTCGAGGCGATTGCCCATCGAGCTGTCGATCTCTTGCTCAGCGCTCTGAAGATATTGTGACGTGACATTAATGTGTCCCCCCTTGACGAATTTTTGGTCCGCGCTGATTCGTGATGCCACCATGACGCATCATCGCGGACGCGCATGTGCTGCACCATGTTTAGTTCACCAGCGCTTGAGCCGTAAATTCGCAATTACCCACGAGCCGACCGATCCCCGCTCGGGGTTCGACGACAATCGAGTCGGGAAATCGCGAATCGTCGATCGGGACAGTCCCAAGTTTCGGGAGACGCGAGGCCTCGGCGCCGCTCGGCAAGCGAGCTGACGGCTGTACAGAAGGCACACGCCGCGCGGGTACACGGGCTGGCGGACCGAGCGGCTCGGATCCCGAACGCACGGGGAGGCCGGAGGGCTTCCGCCCCGGCCTCCCACGCACTTGGTACTTATTCGCTTCGCCAGATACTCACGCATCAGCTCGGGCCGTCTTTGAGGACGGCCCGAGCTGAGGGCGCGATAGGCGGGGCGCTGCTCGGTGCCTACTGGACGTTCGCGGTCTCGGAGGCGTTCGCGTTCAAGGTGAAGGTGCAGGTCGGGGTCTTGTTCGCGCCGCTGCTGCACACCCCCGACCAGAGCACGGACCGGCCGTTGGTGACGCTGAGGGTGATGCTGGTCCCGGGCGCGAAGGGGGCGGAGCGGGTGGTCCCGACCGCGACGCTCAGGCCGGCCGGGGTGGAGGAGACGGTCTCACCGGCGCGGCCGGTGGCGGTCAGGGTGAGCGTCGGACCGCAGACGTTCGCCGTGCCTCCGCCGCCGCAGATCTGCGGTGCGGTGCAGGTGCCGCAGGTGAGCGTGCCCCCGCAGCCGTCGAGGATCGTGCCGCAGTTCTTTCCCTGGGCCGCGCAGGTCGTGGGCGTGCAGGTGCAGCCGGGAATGGGGGTACCGACGCACGCCCCGGCGGCGCACGTGTCGGCGGAGGTGCAGGGATTGCCGTCGTTGCAGGGCAGGCTGACCGGCGTGTGGACGCAGCCGAGCGCCGGGTTACACGAGTCGGCCGTGCACACGTTGCCGTCGTTGCAGCCGAGCGCCGGGCCTCCGACGCAGACGCCGGCCGTGCAGACGTCCGCCGTGGTGCAGGCATTGCCGTCGTTGCAGGGCGCCGTGTTCGGGGTGGCCACGCACACGTCGGCGCCGTTGCAGGTGGCTGTCATGCACGGGTTCGGGTTGGCGCACGGGCTTCCCGCCGCCTTGAACTTACACGTGGCCGAGCAGCAGGACGCGGGCGTCCCGTTGGCCGCGCCATCGTCGCACTGCTCGCCGAGGTCGACGACACCGTTGCCGCAGGTCTGCGCGACCTTCCCGATGATCGTGGAGAACAGGTTCGTTGAGATGCCGACCGGCAGTCCGGGGCCGACGATGCTGACGAAGTTCTGGCCACAGCTGCTGCCAGTCACGGTCTGGGGCGAAACGGGGTTGCCGATCGTGCCCGCGGGCGGCGGCACGGGGCCGGTCGCGAAGCGCAGGAACGGCCCGACGTTGCCCGTGAGCGCGAGCGAGAACGCCGTCGGCACGAGCCCGACCGGAATCGCGCCGATCGTCACCGTGTCGTTGATCACGCCGAGGCCGTCCGCCGTGAACGTCTTCACCCCGTAGGGGTGCGTCACGGTATAGACGCCACCGGGCTGAAGACCCGCGACGCGGACGCGGACGCGACTGAAGACCATCTGGTTCCCCGCCGCGACCACGCCGTTCAGGAAAGTTCCTTCGACGGCCGCGGTGTAGAGCACGCTGACGGCGCCGACCGTCGTCTTCGCGATCGCCCGGGAATAGAACATCTCCACCGGGAAGTTATTGGGGAAGGAGACCGGGAGAGCCGGATTCGGCAGCGTGGTGAGGAACGCCGGGCCGGCACAGACGGGGTCCAGGCACTGTGCCAGTGCCAGCCCGGTCGAATCCTGATAGTACATCGGGAAGCCGTTCGCCGGGTCGATCGGCCCGAAACCCGCCAGGGGCACCGTGCACGCGACGGGCGCCGGTGGCACGCCGCCTCTCGCAGCCGCGTAATTCGCCACGCCGAGCAGCATGACCAGACTCGCTACAGTTGCTGTGAATCGTTGCATCGTTCTTCCCCTCTTTGCTCCGCCGGCGCCCCCCTCTCGGGCCAGCTTCGCAGGTTCGTGTTGCGTTTTTGTTGTCTCGTTGAGTTGACGTTTCATCTTGATTCCGAACCGCTTGGTGCTGTGATTCGCCCCTCAGCCCGGGCCGTCCGTCATGGACGGCCCGAGTCGAGGGACCGCTCTCGTGCCTACTGGACGCTCGCGGTTTCGGAGGCCGCGGCGTTCAGGGTGAAGGTGCAGGTAGGAGTCTTGGCGCCGCCGCTGCTGCACACCCCCGACCAGATCACGGACCGACCGTTCGTCACCCCGAGGGTGATGCTGGTCCCGACGGGGAAGGTGGCGGAGCCGGTGGACCCGACGGGCACGCTCAGTCCGGCCGGGGTGGAGGAGACGGTCTCGCCAGCGCGGCCGCTGGCCGTCAGGGTGAGCGCCGCGGTCGCGGGAGCGGGGGCGCCGACGCCGCAGACGTTCGCGACGCCACCGCCGCCACAGGTCTGCGGCGCGGTGCAGACCCCGCAGGTGAGCGTGCCGCCGCAGCCGTTGGGGATCGTGCCGCAGTTCTTTGCCTGCGCCGCGCACGTCGTGGGGACGCAGGGGGCGGGCGGAGGCGGAGGCGCCGCAGCCAGGACGCCGGACCAGCGCGTCGAGTGCACGACCGCGCCGACCGCGCAGCTGAGCCGGATCTGCGCCGTACTGCCGGCGGCCACCGTGCCGGGTACCTGGAAGTTGACCGCCGTCGCCCGCACGAGCGGGACAGCCTGGGACGCGAACGGGGTCACGGCTGCCGTGCCAGAGATGCCGCCCACGGTGATGGTCGAACCGGCACACCCCACGGGGAAGCGGGCGGGATCCATGTTGGTGAGGCTCACCCGGACGCTGGTTCCGTCGGTGCGGGCGTCGCCCACCGCCGGAAAGCCCGCGAGGCTCGGGTTCTCGCCGGCGATGAGGGTGAGCTTCGCATCCGCGGTGAAGCCCATGCACTTGCCGCCCGAGCAGCTGTCGCCTGTGGTGGCGGCTTTACCGTCGTCGCACGCGAGCGCGTTGGCGAGGTGCACGCAGCCGACGGCGGGCGGCGTGCAGATGTCGGTGGTGCAGACGTTGGCGTCGTCGCAGTTCGCCGGGGTCCCGAGGCAGGCGCCGAGGGTGCACGTGTCGCCGACCGTGCACACGTTGCCGTCATTGCAGGGAATCGCGTTGAAGCTCAGGAAGCCACACGCGCCGGCACCGTTGCAGGCGTTGTTGGTGCAGACGCTGGCGGCGGTGCAGGGCGAGCCGAGCGGCTCGAACTTGCACGTCGGCGAGCAGCAGTCACCGGCCAGGGTGTTGCCGTCGTCGCACTGCTCGCCCGCGTCGAGGACCCCGTTGCCACAGACGTTGATCGTTTGGCCGGTGATCGTGAACAGATTCGTGCCCACGCCGCCGATGGGGAGCCCCGGCCCCGTCACCTGGACGAAGTTGGTGCCGCAGGGGCTCCCGGTGATGGTGTGGGGAGTCAGCCCATCACCGATGAAGCCGGCGGGTGGAGCCGTATCCCACGTGAGGAAGGTCGAGCCGACCGGCCCGTTGAGCGCCAGCGAGAACGCAGTCGGTAGGAGCGAGATCGGTATCGCGCCGACCGTTACCGTGTCGACGACGGCACCGAGAGCGTTCGTCGTGAGCGACTTTACGCCATACGGGTGGGTCACGGTATAGACCGCATTGGGCTGAAGGCCCGCGAGATTGACGCGGACCCGGGTGAAGACCATCTGGTTCCCCGCCGCGACCACGCCGTTGAAGAAGGTCCCTTCGAGGGCCGCAGTGTAGAGACCGCTGACCGTGCCGGCCGTGAACTTCGCAACCGCCCGGGCATAGAAGGACTCCGGCGGAAAATTGGCCGGGAAGGAGATCGGCGCCAGCGGGTTGGGAAGGGTGGCCGCCAGCGCCCCGCACCCGGCCAGGTTGAGGCACGGCTGCAGCGCCAGCCCACTGGCATCCACGTAGTACAGCGGGAAGCCGTTCGCGGGGATGATCGCCGCGCTCACCTCCGGCAATGGGGCGTTACATACCTGCGCCCGGGCGTTGCCGGCGACTACCGCGCACAGCAGCACCATGACGCCAGTCACGTATCTCGCTATCGGTTTCATGTTCAGTTCTCTCCCTGTTATGTTTTCGCAGCGACAACGCCGCGATGGATCCGAGCTTCGTCGTCCTCTCATTGAGAGAATTTACGGCGCGGGCATCAGCTTCCCCATTCTTTTCCACCATCCAAGACGGCGTCTTCGAGACCGCCTTGGACTCGCCGTGTCTTAATCGGAAGCGATTGCCCCGTAAATTCGCAATTACCCAAGGGACCATTGGGAATTACGCGCAGCGGGATGCGACTCCGTCACCGCTTGCGAGGAGGCGCGAGAGTTCCACAATCCGGGAAATCCCGAAGCATGAGTGCGGAGATTCCCGACATGGCCTGGAGTCTGCTTTCGGGGGCCGCATAGCGCGTGCGCGATCCTCGCTGGATGCCCACCCGGAAGCGGCACGACCCTCGTGGTCTTCGCCGACGACTCAGCGCATCCGCAGTCGGCAAAGCCAGTGCTTATGCCGTGAAGTAGCACGACCATGCAGGCACCGCGACGTCGCCGCAAGACGTTGCGGCTCGCTCGCGCAGCATACTGCGTGGCCTACCGCGATCTCGCAGCCGGCGGCGAGACCTGCAAGAATTAGCATGCTACTTCACAAGCTCTGCGGGTTGATCCCGTATCACCACGGTGTTACCACTTACGTCGATGAAACGCGCTCGCCGTCTACTCGTCGTGCTCAAGGATGCCCACGCAGCGGCCCTCGTCCTCGCGATGAGCATCATCCTCGCCGATCTCGGGACCTCGGACGCCCAAGTGCCGAGCCTGCCGGACGTCGGCCGGCCGTTCGCGGGCGATCCCCGGCTCGAGCCCATCCCCGACGGTCCGGTTCACCTCGTGAACTTCGACGTGTTCGCAGACGGCAAGGTCGTCACGATGCGTTTCCCGCCGCGCGTGAACGGTCAGTCGCAGTCCAACGGCGACGGGCACGCGGATCTATACGTGCTCTTCGACGCGACCACCGGCCTGCGCATCGCGCAGCCGCCCATCCTCGAGGCGGTCCCCAAGAACGCCGCCGGTCCCGGCGTCGAGGTGGGCGACCTCACCGCCCGCCTGTTCAGCCCCATCTGGGAGATGCACGTGGTCACCGTCGACTCCTCGTACGACCCGACGGACCCCGCCACGCGCCTCGACTCCGAGGCGAAGCTGCTGTCATCCCCGCTGATGCGGGCCAACGTTCAGACGAACATCTTCCTCAACTGCCCTGTGGTCCCCGTCGGGTCGACGATCGATCCAGGCTCCTCGCCGGTGGAAGAGGCTCTCTGGGAAGGCCACGTCGTCAACATCGTGCCCTACGACATCGAGGATGGGCCGTTCAATCCGCAGATCCTCTTCAAGTTCGAGGACTCGGCCGGGAACGTCCTCGGCGCGCCGCACCTCGTCGCCTCGCGCGCGCCGGGCACGCCCTTCTACAGCTCGATCTGGGAGCTCTGGACGGTCCACGTCCCGGACGGCTTCGACGTCACGAGCATCCGGTCGGCCGCGGACGTGAGGAGCAGCGGCTTTCCGATCACGTCGTCGGGGATTCGGCTCGACTGTCCGGCCGTCGCGGTCGACGGCGTGCCGATCCCGCCCGAGGACGCCTTCGCCATGTTGCTGAACGACAACGGCCGCTTCAACCTGGAGAAGCCGTTCCAGTTCGACGTCCCGGAGAAACGCTTCACCAAGTCGCGGACGTTCCTCATCACGGAAATAGACTTGGGCGGCGCGCCGGTCGCACCCGTCATTCCCGCCAACAGCAGCTTTCCGCCCATCGACCCCGACGGCAAGGGAAACGTGATCCCGCTGATCCTCACCGATCCGTTCGCCGTCAACTCCTCCGGGCCCAATACGACGGGTGACATCGTCCGCATCGATCAGGAGGAGCTCGATACGGCGCGCACGAACAACGCTCCTCCGCTGCTGCCGGCGGCGATCGAGGCGAATTTCACGCGCCTGATCCAGGCAGGGCTGCTGTCGCCCGACTGGGGTCCGTGCGGGCGGTCGTACCAGGACCGTCTCGCCGTCGTCGGTCGGGCACTCTTCGAGCTGGTCTGGAAGCCGGAGCAGGGCGCCAACCAGAAGGACGTCACCCGCTGCCTGGCGTGCCACACGCAGCCGGCCCCCGGGGCGGCCGGGCGAGGGCTCTACACGCGGGAGCTCCCGGGAGGGATCAAGATCAACCCCGGCTCGTTGTGGGGCTCGGGCGGCGCCGAGGAGCTCGTGAAGGAGAAGAAGGCACGGGGCGAGAACGTCACCTTCGCGCACGGGTCACTCGGCCACCTCGCCTCGATCCGGACGACGCTCAACAACGTCTCCAACACCTTCTTCGGCATCCAGTCGGCCGAGTTCGTCCGTTCCCAGGCCAGCGCGCTGGCACGGTGCGATACCGACGGTAACGGCGCCGTCTCGCTCGCCGAGGCGATGGGATGCGACCTCGACGGCGACGGCGTCGTCAACGAGCTGAGTGTCGGGGAGGTGACCGCCGAGACGGCCTTCTTCATGACCCTGCCCGCACCCGACCAGGCACCCGAAGACTTCCTGCCGCTGATCGGCGTGACGCATGAATCCGTCGAGGGCGGCAAGCGCCTCTTCCGCCGCTCGATCGACGACGGCGGCGCCGCCTGCGTGTCGTGCCACACGCCGTTCCATCCGCTCGAGCACACGGAATTCGTGCTCTCGAACCCGCAGACGAACGTCGGCCTGCCCCTTCGCATCTCGCACCACGTGTCCGATGCGGACGACGTCGCCGAAGGCCTCGCGTCGTTCGTGGGACAGCCGGGTCTCCGCACCTGGGGCGACTTCAAGCTCCACAAGATGGGGGCCCGGCTCTTCAGCAACAACACCGATCGCGCCAAGACCGCCGAATTGTGGGACGCCGGGAGCGTCTTCCCCTACGCGAGGGACGGCAGTCTCGGCTCCGACCTGCGCGCCGTCATCCGCGCCCACGGCGGCGTGTCGCTCGACAGCGTGACGGTGGATTTCGGCCCGCAGGCGGACGTGCCGGCCGGGGCGTCGACGGTCAGCACCCAGACCGTCACGCTCACCAACACTTCCGCGGATGCGATCGCCGCCAGCCCGAACGCACCGATCCGGGTCGTGCTCACCGGGGCGATCACCAGCGGCGTTCACGCCCTCAATGCCGACGGCAGTGGACCCGGAGGCGGCTCGCGGCAAGGTGCCTTCTGGCTCATCAAGGCGCCGATCCCGGCGGGCGGGACGGTCGCGCTCGAGCTGCTCTTCGACAATCCAAATGCGCTGCCGCTCGTGTACGACCTGGCCGTCCAGGACAATGCCGGCTACTCGGAGGCAGTCGCCGCGGCGCAAGCATTCGAGGCGCTCGATTCCTCCTTGCAGGACGACATCGTCGCCTTCCTGCGCGCACAGATGACCGGCGCCAAGTTCGGCGAGGGCAGTGGGGGGCTGGGGGTGGGCGCCCTCTGCGGCAACGGCGTGGTCGACCCCGGCGAGGAGTGCGACGACGGCAACACCGTGAGCGGCGACTGCTGCTCGGCGATCTGCTTCTTCGAGCAGGGCGGCTGCGCCTGCAATGACGCCAACGTCTGCACCGACGATGGCACCTGCAACGGCACCGGGACGTGCCAGGTCGTCGGCTTCAATGCGAACCCGTGCCAGGACGGCAACGCCTGCACGACCGCCGACACCTGCGCAGCCGGCGTATGTGTGGGCGGGCCATCGCTCGACTGCGACGACGGCAACCCCTGCACCGACGACTCCTGCGACTCGGGCAGCGGCTGCGTCCACACACCGAATACGGCCCCCTGCGACGACGGCAATGCCTGCACGGCGGGGGACGTCTGCGGCGGCGGCAGGTGCATGGGCCAGCCGCGACACTGCGACGACGGCAACGTCTGCACCGACGACTCCTGCGACCCGGCGACCGGCGACTGCGTCATGACGCCCAACACGGCCGCGTGCGACGACGGGAACGCCTGCACGACGCGCGACACGTGCTCGAACGGCGCGTGCCACGGCGGACCGCCGCTCGCCTGCGACGACGGAAACGTCTGCACGACCGATTCCTGCGATCCGGCCGTTGGGTGCATGCACGCGCCGAATACTCTCGCCTGCAACGACGGCAACGCGTGCACCACGGGCGACGCCTGCTCGAATGGACGGTGCACGGGTGGGCCGGCACGCAGCTGCGACGACGGGAACGTCTGCACCATCGACTCGTGCGACCCGGCCACGGGCTGCGTGCACGCCCCCAATACCGCGCCGTGTGACGACGGCAGTGCCTGCACCACCAACGACACGTGCTCGGGAGGAACGTGCGTGGGCGGCCCGCCGCTCATCTGCCCCACGGGAGTGCCGGTGGCCGTGGTCGAGGCGGACACCTACGTATCGTCGAGCAGCCCGGGCACCAACTTCGGGACGAGCACCCTCGCCGCCGCCGACGCCGGCCCCACCGTGCAGCGCGCCTTCTTCCGCGTGCGCGTGAGCGGCGTCGGCACCCGCCAGGTGACGGGCGCCCGCGTGCGGCTGCAGGTCGCAAAGGTGACCAATGCCCAGAGCGTCTCGGGCGGCCGCATCCATCCGATCACGGACTGCGGATGGAACGAGCGCACCATGACCTGGCAGACGCAGCCCGCCATCGATGGGCCGGTGCTCGCGACTGCCGGCGCGGTGGCGCAGGGCCAGGCGGTCGACTTCGACGTGACCGGCGCCATTCACGGCGACGGCGTCTACTGCTTCGCACTCGACACCCCCTCGACCGACAGCGCCCTCTACAACTCCCGCGAGGCGACCGCCGGGAAGCCCGAGGTCGCCGTCACGGCCGTCTGCCCGTGCGGGGCCGGCCCGACGATGACGACCACGACGTCGACCACCACGAGCACGACGCTGCCCGCGATCGCCCCGGTCGCGGCCGTGGTGGCCGACACCTACGTCCAGTCGGACAAGCCGACCACGAACTTCGGCACGAAGACGTACCTCGCCGTGGACAACGGCTCCCCGTCGGCGCCCGGTGGCGCGGGGGTGCAGCGTGCCCTCCTCCGGGTGAGCGTCAGCGGCGTCGGCACGCGCCGGGTCTCCTCGGCGCACCTACAGCTGCAGGTCGCGAAGGTGACCAATGCGCAGAGCGTCGCGGGCGGCACGCTGCACGCGATCACGGGATGCGGCTGGAACGAGCGCACCATCACCTGGAACACACAGCCTGCGATAGATGGGCCGGCGCTCGCCACGCTCGGCGCCGTGGCGCAGGGGCAGACCGTGGACTTCGACGTCACCGCCGCCATCCCGGGCGACGGCACGTACTGCTTCGCGCTCGACACATCATCCACCGACAGCGCCATCTACAACTCGCGCGAGGGCAGCTCGCAGCGGCCCGCCATGGTCGTCCAGGTCGCGCAGTAAGAAAGGGAGACGGACATGAGGACCCTGCAGAGCGTCGCGCTGATGAGCATCCTTGCCCTGGGGTCGGGGGTGACGGCCCGGGCGCAGTCGTGCCCCCACCAGGGGCTGGCCAGCTTCGGCCCGATCAGCGAGGCGACGTTCGGGTATCCCGCGTACTACGTCGATCAGAACGGCCTCGGGCTGGGGCTGTGCCTCGATCCGGCGGATCGGCTGTGCGGCCTGCCTCCTTTGCCGCACCCGTCCGAGCCCCTCGACATCGCCACGGGCAACTTCTTCGCCGAGCACCTCTACACGTTCGTGACCGCGGACGTGACGATGCCGGGCGGCGGGAAGGGGCTGCTCGTGTTCGCGATCACGGGCACCTTCGGCGCCGCGGCAGTGATCCCGGGCGACCAGGCGGTCTTCAGCCGCGTGCGCTTCCGGATCGACACGCCGGCCGCCGGCACCTACACCATCACGCACCCTTTCGGCGTTCACACGCTGACCGCGGGGGCGGCGGGACGGCGCAGCATCAACTTCACCGACGACTGCCTCCTCTCCGTTCCCCCGACCTGCGGCCCGGCGGGGCTCAACGCCTTCACGACCCCGCTCGCTCCGTTCTCCTGGATCAGCACCTGGCTCCAGTGGGACACGACCCCGCCGGCACCGCCCGCCGGCTTCATCGGGGATCCGGCGATCCTTCACCCGATCGCGGGCAGCCCGTGCGGCACGAACTTCTTCCGTGTCGAGGGGCCGGGGCTGCCGGCCGGCGGCGTCCAGACGAACCTCTGGTCCGTCCTGGGCAAGAAGGCCTCGGTCTGCGGCAACGGCATGGTCGAGCCCGGCGAGCAGTGCGACGACGGCAACACGGTGGCCGGCGACTGCTGCGATCCGACGTGCCAGCTCGAGCCGGCCGGGGCGCCGTGCACGGGCACGAACCCCTGCTTCGCCGAAACCACCTGCGACGGCGCCGGGGTGTGTGGGGGCGGCACCCCCACCATGGCGACGTGCAACGACGGCAACGCCTGCACCACGGCCGACACCTGCGCCGGCGGCGTCTGCGTCGGCGGCCCGGGCCTCAACTGCAACGACGCCAACGTCTGCACCGACGACGCCTGCAACCCGGCGTTCGGCTGCGTGAACACGGCGAACACCGCGTCCTGCACCGACGGCAACGCCTGCACCACGACGGACACGTGCGCGGGCGGAACCTGCGTCGGGGGCCCGCCGCCCAACTGCAACGACGCGAATGTCTGCACCGACGATTCGTGCGACCCGGCCACGGGCTGCGTCCACACGCCGAATACGGCGCCCTGCGACGACGCCAATGCCTGCACCACGGCCGACACCTGCGCCGGCGGCGTGTGCGTGGGCGGGCCGCCCCCCTTCTGCCCGACCAATGCGCCGCTCGCCGCGGTCACGGCCGATGCCTACGTCCAGTCCGACCTGCCGGACACGAACTTCGGGACCAGCAGCCTCCTCGCCGTGGATAACGGCGTCGCCGCGGCGCCCGGGACCACCGGCGTGCAGCGCACCTTCCTCCGGGTCAGCGTCGGCGGCGTCGGCCCGCGCCGCGTCTCATCCGCTCACCTCCAGCTGCAGGTGGCGAACGTGACCAATGCGCAGAGCGTCACGGGCGGCGTCCTCCACGCGATCACGGGCTGCAGCTGGGACGAGCGCACGGTTACCTGGAGCACGCAGCCCGCGATCGACGGGCCGGTGCTGGCGGTGCTCGGCGCCGTGGCGCAGGGCCAGACGGTGGACTTCGACGTGACCCCCGCCATCAGCGGGGACGGTGTCTACTGCTTCGCGCTCGACACCATCTCGACCGACAGTGCTCTCTACAGCTCGCGCGAGGCGACGGTCGGCACGCCCCAGGTCGCGGTCACGGCCGTCTGCCCCTGCGGGCCCGCGCCGACGACCACGACGACGTCCACGACCACCACCACCGAACCGCCGCCGACCACGACGACCACCGTGTCCGAAACCAGCACCACGACGACGACGCTCGCCTCCCCGGCGCCGGTCGCCACCGTTCTGGCCGACACCTTCGTCCAAGACGACCGGCCCACGACCAACTTCGGGACCAACCAGCTGCTGTGCGTGGACGCTGGGTTCCCGAAGAAGAAGAAGGGGGGCGTGCAGCGCACCTTCATCCGCGTCGGCATGAGCGGTGTCGGCACTCGCCGGGTCACCTCCGTACGCCTCCAGCTCCAGGTGGCGAGGGTGAGGAACGCGCGGAGTGCCCTGGGCGCCCGCCTCCACGTGGTCAGGGACTGCACCTGGAACGAGGGGACCATCACCTGGAAGACGCAGCCCGCCATCGACAGGCCGGTGCTGGCGAAGCTCGGCATGGTGGTGCCGGGGCAGACCGTGGAATTCGACGTCACTCCCGCCATCCACGGCGACGGCGTCTATTGCTTCGCGATCGACACCCCCTCGACCGACGGCACGGACTACAGCTCGCGCGAGAGCGCGGCGGGCCGTCCGCAGGTGTCGGTGCAGGTGGCACCGTAGGGCAATGGCCGTCCTCGAGAGCCGCAAAGCGTGGCGCACGTGATCGAAATGGCAGCCGTGCATGGGCTCTGCTCGGGCGGAATGCGCAGTCTCCGCAGCCCACTGCGACATCTTCTCCTTCGCAGCAGCGAGCGATGTGTCGCATGCGCATATTTTCCGCTCGACCGCCTGGCAAGCATGTTGCTCCAGACGCACAGCGGATGATCGGCCAGAGCCGAAGGATTCCCCCAAGTCCACCACCGTCAAAGGAGCGTCAATGAGAACCCGCTTGGTGATAGCAGGCATGTTGATTACAAGTTGTCTAGCAATGGCGGCACATGCCGCCGCGCCGACGACGTGCTTCACGCCGCTCTTCGGCTTCGGGCCCGTCGATCCCGTCAACGGCTTCCCGCAGTACTACCAGGATTCGAACGGCCTCGCCCTACAGGCCTGCCTGGACCTGGTCTGTGATCCGGCGTTGGCCGTACCGGATCCGACCAAGCCGGTTTCGTTCCCGGACAACTTCCCGCTCGAGCTCTTCTATTCGAGAGCGATCAGCACGATCACGGTCGGGACCATCAAGGCCGTGTTGAACGACCAGTTCGAAGGCTCCTTCGCGAACGGGAGCCTGGTGATCCCGGGAGATCAGGTCGTGTTCGGCCGCGTCCGTGTCCGCATCCTGGGGGGGACCCCCGGCGGCACGTATACGATCACGCACCCCTACGGGGTGGAAGTGCTCCAGGCGGACGCCGTCGGGACGGTCAACTTCACCCAGGACAGCACTCGCATTCCGCTGGTCCCGGGGGGGCCGGCGCTGGCCTTCGGGACGCCGCTCGCCACCGGTCGGATCGGACCGTTCCTGACCGCGGTGGCACCCCCACCGCCGGCAGGCTTCGTCGGCAATCCGGCCGCGCCCCAGACCGTCACCGGCAGCCCCTGCGGCCAGAACGTCTTCGGTGTCCAGGGGCCAGGCTTCCCGGCTGGCGGAGTGCAGACCAACCAGTTCACCGTCCTCATCGGCAAGATCGCCCACGTCTGCGGCAACGGCGTCGTGGACCTCGGCGAGCAGTGCGACGACGGCAACCTCGTCGCCGGCGACTGCTGCTCGCCGACCTGCCAGTTCGAGCCTGCCGGCCAGGCCTGCGCCAACAACCCCTGCATCAGTGGCAGCACCTGCGACGGCGCCGCCGCGTGCGTGGGGGGTACCCCGAACACGCTGCCCTGCAACGACGGCAATGCCTGCACCACGGCGGACACCTGTGCGGGCGGGGTCTGCGTCGGCGGCCCGCCGCCCAACTGCGTCGACGGCAACGTGTGTACGACCGACACGTGCGATCCGGCGACCGGCTGCGTGAACACGCCCAACACCCTGCCGTGCGATGACCTCAATCCCTGCACCTCCGGCGACACCTGCGCGGCCAGCGTGTGTGCCGGCACCCCGAACACCCTGTCCTGCAACGACGGCAACGCCTGCACGACGGCGGATACCTGCGCCGGCGGCGCCTGTGTGGGCGGGCCCGCCCTCAATTGCGACGACAGCAACGTGTGCACGACGGACTCGTGCGACCCGGCGACGGGCTGCATGAACACCGCGAACAGCTCGCCGTGCGACGACAGCGACGACTGCACCACCGCCGACACCTGCGCCGGCGGCACCTGCGTGGGCGGCCCGCCGCCCGTCTGCCCGCCGGCGGCGCCGGTCGCGACCGTCATCGCCGATGCCCTGGTGAATGCCGGCAGTCCCACGACGAACTCCGGCGCGAGCAAGGTGCTGACGGCGGATGCGAGTCCCGTCAAGCGCACCTTCCTGCGCATCAACGTGACCGGCGTCGGTCAGCATCCGGTCCACTCGGTCAAGCTGCATCTGCAGGTGGCGTCGGCGACCGGCTCCAACAGCAACTCCGGCGGGCAGATGCACGCCGTCAGCGACTGCTCGTGGGGTGAGAAGACGATCACCTGGAAGAACCAGCCTGCGATGGGCCCCGTGCTCTCGACGGCGGGCAAGTGCGGCTTGAAGCAGCCCGTCGAGTTCGACGTCACGTCCGCCATCCACGGCGACGGCGTCTACTGCTTCGCGCTCGACAGCACCTCGACCGACAACGTCAACTACAACTCCCGCGAGGCCACGACCGGCAAGCCGTCGGTCGCCCTCGAGGTGGAGCCCGACTGCGGCTGCGGGCCGGC
>Ga0209470_1001368_pt1 | contig 18204 bp, 14 predicted proteins | sample GraSoiAngelo_125_FD_185882 | JGI IMG/M metagenome (GOLD analysis project Ga0209470, IMG submission 185882) | Grasslands soil microbial communities from the Angelo Coastal Reserve, California, USA - 14_0927_05_40cm (SPAdes) (version 2) | ecosystem: Environmental > Terrestrial > Soil > Grasslands ... | reverse complement strand
TAAGTGGCACCGCAGGTTCCCTGGTGCGCGGCAGTATACCTGAGCCATTGGCGAGACGCCGAGGCGCCGCGGAGCACATGCGTTGGGTGATCCCTCGCCAGCAGGTTTCGACACCGACCGGTAGTGCCGGTCGCCTTACCACCCAGACTGTGGGCGAGGGATTTCGCCGCCACAACTCACCGTGACGGCGGGCTTGGCACTGCGCTTGCCCGGCTGGCGTATGGGGCCGCGCGGCGCACGAAACCAACCTGACCAGCGGAAGGAACCACCATGCGACGCAGTGGACTTAGTGGGGCACTAGCGTCCCCGAAGCTGGGCGCGAGGAGCGGGCGACGCGCCGGGGTACGCGCCCTGGCGTTTGCCGCTCTGGCAGTGCTCACGCTCCTCGCCGGCTCGGCCGCGCCAGCCCTGGCGGCGAAGGGGGCGCCCCCGCCCGCACCCGCACCTGCAGCGCCGAGCCTGTTGTCGGTGAGCGTGATCCCGGCGAGCGTGGTGGGCGGCCCCACCCAGCTTCTTCCCTTCCCCGTGGTCATAGCTGGCGGGATCACGTTGAGCGGCCCGCTGCCGGCGACGCCTATCGTCGTCAGTTTTTCAAGCAGCAACCCCGGCGTGGCCACGGTCCCGGCGAGTATCACGTTTGTTGGGCCAAACGCGAACACGACTTTCGGCTTTAACGTGACAGTGGCGGCGGTCACCGCGCCGACCCCTGTCACGATCTCGGCATCCCTCGGCGGCGTGACCAAGACGGCGCTGCTCACCGTCTTGCCCACTCCGCCCCCGGTGCTTACCTCCCTGTTCGTGACAACGATGCACGGGTTCGCGAGGGTGACGGCTATGGCTACGTCAGATGTAACGGTCGGGCTCTCCGGCAGCGACCCTCTGGCCGCGACGGTTCCCGCAACCGTGACGGTCCGGGCGGGCTCCACGCTGGGGCAGTTCGACATCACACCCTTGCCGGTGAGCGCGCCCACGCCGGTCACCATCACCGCGACGCTTCCCACGGGCAGCATGTCGGCGGTGATGACGGTTGTACCGCGGCCGCCGCAGAACGACTGCGGCACCGGCGCCGACGCCGGCAACACGCTCGCGACTGCGACGCCGATCACCCTGCCGGTCAGCTGCACGGGCAGGCTCCTGGGGCTGCCGCTGGGCGGCTCCGTCCTCGACGTCGACGTCGATGCGTACAAGTTCACCGTCCCCCAACCCTTCCAGCAGTTCTCGGGCTCGGTGACGATGCGGCCCGGTACCTTAGGCCCTGCAGTCCTCATGGTCTTAAGCCGCATCGACCTCTATGACCCGGCCGACATCCTCCGCGGCTCAATTGACACATTTGAACCTTGCCCCGGGTTCATCTGCGAGCTCAACCCGACCGAAATCTTCGTGAACGATCCGCTGCTTGGCCTTCTCAACTGGGTCGGCGAGGGGTTCAGCGCGACTCTGGACATCGTCGGCGACTGGAAGCTCGTGCTCCGCGGCCGCTGCGATGCTGTACTCGGTTGTAACACGGAATGGCTGGACGAGACCTATGCGCTCAGCGCGAATCTCGGCGGTCCTCCTCCTCCTCCTCCTCTTCCTCCTCCGGTGCCCTTCATCCAAGCGGTGTTTCCTTCGAGCGGCCCGGTAGGCACGCTCGTGACCATCTCGGGTTACCTGGGCGGGGCAAGCCAAGTCACGTTCGGCTCCGGAGGCCTCCCCGCGCTGTTCAACGTGACTGGGAACGCACAAGTCACAGCCACGGTGCCCGCTGGCGCTGCAACGGGCGGCGTCACGGTCACCACCCCTAACGGGACGGCCACGAGCGGCGGGTTCGGCGCTGGCGGAGTGCTGCTTCCTGGCAGCTTCACCGTCACCACCGCGGCTCCGCCGCCTCCTCCGCCGCCGGTGGCGAGCTTGTCTTCCGTCAGCGTGACCCCGACCTCGGTCGTAGGCGGTAACTCGTCACAAGGCACCGTGACGCTCACGGCCGGCGCACCTGCCGGCGGAGCCGTCGTGGGCCTGAGTAACGCGAACACCGCGGTTGCCACCGTGCCAGCCAGCGTCACCATCGCGGCAGGGGCGACGAGCGCGACCTTCTCGATCACGACGACGAGCGTTACCGCGACTACTGCGTTGTCGATCTCCGGGACTTTCGGCGGCGTGACACGCACGGCCGTGCTGACCGTCAATCCCGTGCCCCCGCCCGCCAGTCTGAGCGCGATCACCCTGAATCCCGCCACGGTGACCGGTGGCGCTTCTGCGACCGGCACGGCGACCTTGACCAGTGCGGCGCCGAGCGCTGGACTCCTGGTGAGCCTCGCGAGCTCGAACTCGGGGGTCGCCACCGTCCCCGCGAGTGTCACGGTCGGCGCCGGTGCGACCAGCGCGACTTTCGCAGTCACGACCAGCGCGGTCGTGAGCTCGACGGCGGTCACTATCACAGGCTCAGGCGGCGGCGCCATGCGCACCGCAACCCTGACGGTCAACCCGCAACCCGCGGGCGCCGTGTTGACGCTGACCGCCACCGGGCGCACTGGAGAGACGGTCTCCTCGAGTCCGATCGGGCTCAAGGTCAACGTCGGTACGACCGGCAGCGCCAGCTTCGCGACGGGCACGGTGGTCACGCTGAGTGTCAGCAACGGACGCGACGCCATCTGGTCGGGCGGCTGCTCGAGCGGCGGCGTCAAGACGAAGACGTGCAGCGTCACCATCAACGCGGCGACGTCCGTCACCGCGAACGTGCAGTAGTAGCGTCTCGGGATGTATGGCGGTTGATTGCGACGTAAACAGATCGCCCTTGCGCGAACCGCGATGAGCAGGGGACAGTAGAGGGGACAACTACCTCCAGACGAGGAACGACGAAGCCAGGAAACACGCCCCGTTGCTCTGCACGGTGGTCCGGCTCAGCCCCTCCCGCCGGGGTCACCCACGAGTGTTGGACCAAGCTTCCCGGGCAGGATCTGTTCATACGATTCGTGCCAAGTAAACGACGCACCATCGCGGTCGGCAGGCTATTCGAGCCTGCTGCCGATCTCGGTGGGTCGGCTGGCCCGGGTCGTGGCCGACGCTCGCAGGAAGGGCCGGTGGGTCAGGGTCAGCGCGTAGAGCAGCGGGAAGATCAGGAGCCAGGACAGCGCGGTGGCCGTCGCCAGTCCCCAGCGCGACCGCCACCATCTCCGGTCGCCGGCCGCCCGGGGCTCGCCATCCAGCTCGTTCGACAGCTGGTTCGAAAAGGCGAGCAGGAAGAAGGCCCCGATCGGATAGAGGTGCGGGATCTCCGGCCAGCCGAAGTCGACCACCATCAACTTCGTGAAGACGTAGACCAGCTGCAGCGACCATGCCCGGCTGAACACCCCCACCATCACGAGGAACCCGCTCAACACTTCGCTGAGCGCGAAGGCCACGAGCCAGCAGCCGGTCTTCAGCCGCGGATCGGTGCCGCAGTAGAACAGCTTGATGAGGACGTCGTCGGTCACGGTCGGAAAGTTCTGCGCGACGCCGATCACGTCGTCCGGGTTGTAGATCTTCATCCAGCCGAGCGCGAAGAAGCTGAAGCCCAGGACCAGGCGCACCAGGCGAATCTGACGACGGCTCAGCGAGGTGATCAGCCGCGCGTGCGAGTTCCAGGGACAGGTGACGTAAACGATGGCGACGCTCAAGACGGGCAGGACGTCGACGGCCAGCTTCCAGTCATAGGCGACGACGATGTAGCCGAAGATCGCGAAGATGGCGGCGCCGCACAGCGGAAGCGCGAGCTGCGTGATGATGGCGATGCCGAGCGCGACGGAGGCGTACTGGAACAGGGCCTTGGTCGGCTCGGCCAGCGGATAGGTCGGCATCACCAGCGAGGAATTGGATGCCGCGTACATCAGCACGAGGCCCGGACAGCGCAAGAAGAGGATGACCGCCCACTCACCGATCCGCTCGAAGCAGCGGCTGGCCAGCGGTTGGTCGGTGACGAAGCGCAGGCCCAAGCGGATCAGGTCGGCTCGCCGGCCCGTCGCGCCGGCCCGGAGCTTCGTCTCGATGAACGCCTCGATCGCGTGCCGCCGGAACCAGAGAAACAGGACCGCGGCCATGGCCAGGCAGACGCGGACCGCGATGCTCACCACGTTGTGGTCCACGTGGAAGAAGAAGTCGTGGGGGAACGGCTGCAGCACGTCGTGCTTGACGAACCGCTCGTGAGCGAGCGCCGCCGTCGGAAGCGCGACCGCCGCCGACAGCGCGCCGATCGCCGGGAGTCTGATCGAGCGGGCGAGACGCTTCCGTGTCGACAACCTCGGGGCGGCAACCATGGACGGCGGAGAGAGGGAGCAACGCGTGTGCCACACGCACGGTCCGCTGATTCGCCAGCCGTTTACGAGCGAAGAGTTTTCCCGCCCACGCCGAGACGGCAGCAGGCTCGACTATGTCGGGAAACGATACGTCTCACGACCGCGCCCGCCGAACGCACACTAGGCCGAACGCGCTATAAATATCCCGTGAACGAGGGCACCGTCGACGTCGGAGGGCTGCGGTTGCACTACGTCGAGTGGGGTGAGCGGACGCGTCCGCACGTGCTGCTCGTGCACGGCTGGGACGGCACGGCGCACTACTGGGATCTCGTGGCGCCGGCGCTGGCCGACCGTTACCACCTCGTCGCGCTGACGCTGCGAGGGCGCGGCCAGAGCGACGCCGATCCCACGGGGCGGTATCGCTTCGTCGAGTACGGCCGCGATATCCACGAGGCCACGCGCCGCCTTGGTCTCGACCGGCTCTCCTTCGTCGGGGCCTCGCTCGGCGGCATGATCGCGCTGCCGTACGTGGCGGAGCACGAGGCGCAGGTCGATCGTCTGGTGCTCGTCGACATCGGGGCCCAGCTCGGAGGCGACCGGCCGAGCAGCTACTACGCCGGCATGCTGGCGGCGCCCGCGGAGTTCGAGTCCACGCGCGCGATCGAGGACTGGCTGAGACAGTGGAGCCTCTACGCGAAGATCCCCGCCGCCGGCCTGGCCATCGTCATCCGCGAGCACTTCGCGCCGGCGCCGGGCGGGCGCTTCACCTGGCGCTTCGGCGAGCGGCTGCGCGAGCTGCAGCGACGCGAATCGCGCGACACGCTGTTCCCTCGGCAGTGGGAGGTGCTCGGCAAGATCCGCCGCCGCGTGCTCATCGTGCGTGGAGGCCGGAGCGAATCGCTGCTGCCCGACGTGGCGGAGCGGACGCGGGCGGGGCTGCCCGACGCGCTGCTCGTCGAGATCCCCGACTGCAGCCACTTCCCGTTCCTGGAGCGGCCGCGCGAGCTGACGGTGCTGCTCAGCGGTTTTCTGGCGTGACGCGCACCTGAACCTTGGCGCGCTCCTCCTGGAGCGTGAGGAAGATGGATGCATCGCGCTCCGCCCAGCCGCGCGCCATCGCCTCCACCAGCTCCTGCTCGCAGAGCGCGCCCAGGCGCATCGGCGTGTCGTAGGCGCGGGCCAGCTCGAGCGCGAGGCCGAGGTCCTTGCGGGCGAGCTTGAGAGAAAAGCGTGGATCGAAATTGCCGCGCAGGTAGGTGGCGGGCAGCCGCACCTTGAGGCTCATCATGTTGCCGAGCGCGGCGTTCTTGAAGACGTCCACGATGGTCTCCGGGGCCACGCCGGCCTTGACCCCCACGGTCCAGCACTCGGCCATCGTGAGATCGAGGGTGAAGCTCGCGCAGTTGTGCATGATCTTGCAGACGGAGCCGCAGCCGATGGCGCCCACGTGGATGACGCGCGCCGCCAGCGCGTCGAGCACCGGCCGGGCCCGCTCGAACACGCGGCCCTCGCCGCCGACCATGACGAGCAGGTCGCGCGTCTGGGCGCCCTCGGTGCCGCCGCTCACCGGCGCGTCCAGCATGTCCACGCCGCGCGCGGCCAGCAGGTCGTGCACGCGGCGCACGAGCAGGGGCGAGTTCGTCGTGTGATCGACGTAGAGCGAGCCCTTGCGCACGCCCTCCAGGATGCCCTTGGGGCCGAGCACGACCTGCTCCATCTCCTTCGGCCCGGGCAGGCAGGTGGCGACGATCTCGGACGCGGCGGCCACCGCGGCCGGCGAGTCGAGCCAGGCGGCGCCGCGGGCGAGGAGCGACGCGGCGGCCTCGCGCCGGATGTCGTGCACGAGCAGCTCGTGACCGGCGCGGAGGAGCTGACCGGCCATCGGGTTCCCGATGCTGCCGACGCCGATGAACCCGACTTTCATCGCGTTACCATGTGACGGCGTTTGCCGTCACAACGCGTACAACTTGAGCACGTTGTCCCACAGGATCTTCTTCTTGCTCTTGTCGCTCAGCGGCAGCGTGAGGAAGCGATCCATGGCCTTCGGATACTTGGAGTCGCCGTGCGGGTAATCGGTGGTGGTGACGAGGTTGTCGTCGCCAAAGGCCTCGACGACGTGCTTCACGAACTCCTCGTCGCACTCCACCGCGCAGTAGCCCTGGCGACGGAAGTATTCCGACGGCGGCATCGTGAGATGCGTCATCTCGCCGTAGGGCTCGCGCCACTCGTGGTGCTCGTCCATGCGATGCAGCCAGAAGGGCAGCCAGCCGCACTGCGCCTCCAGGAAGGCGAAGCGCAGGCGCGGAAAGCGCTCCATCACGCCGCCCATGATGATGTCCATGCAGGCGAGCATCTGCTCGACGGAGTGTGAGGCGATGTGCACGATGCCGAGCTGCTTGAAGCGATCGGCGCCGGCGGCGCGCATCCGGGAGCCGGTCGTTTCGTGGAAACCGACGGGGACGTTCAGTTCCTGACAGGCCGACCAGAGCGGGTCATAATACCGGTCGTGCCACGGCCGATTGTTGAAGATGTTGGGTCGGAGGAAGATCGCCTTCATCCCGAGCTGCCGCACCGCGCGTCGCGTCTCCGCCACCGCGCTCGTCACGTCGTGGGCCGAGACGGCGGCGGCGCCGAAGAGACGCTTGGGGTCGGCGGCCTCGATGTAGTCGTGCAGCCAGTCGTTGTAGGCGCGGCACGCGGCGTCCGCGAAGCGCGCGTCCATGGTCTCGAAGGCCGTGATGTACATGGCCGACGTGGGGAAGAGGATCGCGAGGTCGAGGCCCTCCTTGTCCATGGCCCGAACCTGCGATTCGGGATCGAAGTCGCGCGCGATCTCTTCGGCGTAGCGATCACCCAACGTCTTCTCTTCGACGTCGGTGAGCGCCGGCCAGTCACCGCCGGGCATGGCCGCCATGACCTCGCCTTCCACCATCGTGCGGATGTCCCAACGGCGCTCGTTCAACCGCCGGGGCGCGCGGGCCTTGAACTCGGGGTCGATGTAGCGGTTCCAGAGGTCCACGGGCTCCATCACGTGCATCTCGGCGTCGATCATCTTGAAACCGTTCTTGGCCATGGCTCACTCTCCCACCGGCCGCCTCTCGGACCGGCGCAGGCACGATAACACGATCTACTACGAGCACGTCCTCGTGATCTGTCTCGTCTACGTCGTCCTCGGCCAGGCCTGGAACCTGGTGGGCGGCTACGCCGGACAGTGGTCGCTCGGCCACGCGGCGTTCTTCGGCCTCGGCGCCTACACGTCGACGCTGCTCCTGCTGCGCGTCAACGTCACGCCCTGGCTCGGCATGATCGCGGGCGGGTTCGTGGCGGCCGCCGTGGCGTGCGCCATCGCCTTTCCATGCTTCAAGCTGCGCACCCATTACTTCGCCATGGCCACGCTGGCGATCGGCGAGACGGTGCGCGTGCTCTTCCTGGCCTTCGACTGGACGGGTGGGGCCAACGGGCTCGTGCTGCCCGTGCAGCGCATTCCGAGCACGCGCGACATGCTGTGGGCGGGCAAGGAACCGTATCTGGTGATCATCCTCGCCATGGCCATCGCGATGACGCTCGTGATCGTCCAGGTCGAGCGCTCGCGCCTCGGCATCTACCTGCGCGCGATCAATCAGGACGAGGAAGCGGCGGCGCGGCTCGGCATCGACCTGCGGCGCTACAAGCTGGCCGCGCTGGCCGGCAGCGCGTTCGTCACCGGGATGACCGGGACGTTCTACGCGCAGTACACGACGTACATCGATCCGTTCAGCGTGATGCCGCCCATGCTCTCGGTGCGTATGGTGCTCGTGCCCGTCTTCGGCGGGCTCGGCACGGTGGCGGGGCCGATCATCGGCGCGTTCGTGCTGATCCCGCTCTCCGAAACGGTGCGCGTCGTCTGGGGTGGCCGCGGAATCGGCATCGACCAGGTGGTGTACGGCGCGATCATCGTGTCGCTCACGCTCTGGATGCCGGGCGGCGTGGTCGCGCTCTGGCGGCGCCGGCGTCGAGCCCGGCTCGTGCCGCAACCGGCATGAGACATCCTGCGGCAAGCCCGAGGCGCGCCCCGGGTTTGGTCCAAGCCGAGAGGGCTAACGCCCCCTCGGACTCCCCGGCGGGGCGCGTCCGAGCGTGGGGGGTCTGGGGGCCATGTCGGGGCCCCCAGCAAGACAGGTGAGCCTCCTCGAGGTCAGCGGCGTCGCCAAGCACTTCGGCGGGCTCACGGCGCTGGCCGGCGTCGACATCACCGTCGAGGCGGGGGAGATCGTCGGGCTGATCGGGCCGAACGGTTCGGGCAAGACCACGCTCTTCCACTGCATCGCGGGCGCGCTCGCGCCGGACGCGGGTGACATCCGGCTGCGCGGCCAGAGCCTCGTCGGCGTGAGACCGGACGGTGTCTGCGCGCGCGGGGTGGGCCGGACGTTCCAGCTCGTCCGCGTCTTTCCCCAGCTCTCGGCCTTCGACAACGTGCTCGCCGGACAATCGCATCGTGCCGAGAGCGTGGTGGCCGCGTTCGCGAGCGCGAGCACGTCGGCGGTCAAGGCGCGCGCTCGCGCGCTGCTCCAGTTCATGGGCCTCGCCGATCATGCCGCAACGCCCGCGAGCGAGCTTTCGTATGGACAGCAGCGGCTGCTCGAGCTGGCCACGGTCCTGATGGGTGAGCCCGACCTGCTCCTGCTCGACGAGCCCACGGCGGGCGTGAACCCCGTGCTGATCGAGCGGCTGCTCGCACGGCTCCGCGAGATCAACGAGCGCGGCACCACCATCGTGCTCATCGAGCACAACATGGAAGCGGTGATGGGCCTGTCGAGCCGCATGTACGCGCTGGCCATGGGCCGGATCATCGCCGAAGGCACGCCGGAGACGCTCCGCAACGACCCGGCCGTGCTCGAGTCGTACTTCGGTCCGCCACGCGCGACGGGACGCCGGTGACGTCGGTCCTCGTGGTCGACGACGTGCACGCGAGCTACGGACGGTTCGACGTGCTGCGCGGGGTGTCGCTCCGCGTCGCGTCGGGCGAGCTGGTGGCGGTGCTCGGCCCGAACGGGGCGGGGAAGTCGACGCTGCTCAAGACCATCGCCGGCTTCCTGGCGCCGCGTCAGGGATCGATCACGCTCGACGGTGAAGCGATCGGCGGCCTACGCCCGCCGGCGCTTCTGCGCAAGGGCATCGCCTACGTCATGCAGCGATCGAGTCTCTTCCCCAAGATGACGATCCAGGAAAACCTCGAGCTGGGAGCGTACGTCCGGGAGACGACGGACGAAGTGCGCACCGACATCGAGCGTGTGCTCGCGCTGTTTCCTCGGCTCGCCGAACGACGGCGCCAGCGCGCCGAAGGCCTGAGCGGTGGCGAGCGACGCATGCTCGAGATCGGGCGCGGGCTCCTGCTCCGGCCCCGGCTCCTGCTCCTCGACGAGCCCACCATGGGCCTGGCCCCTCTGGTGATGGACCTGATCTTCGACAAGATCCTGGAGGTCCGCGCCACCGGGACCACGGTGGTGATGGTCGAGCAGAACGCGCGCCGCGCTCTGGAAGTGAGTGACCGCGCGTACGTGCTCGAGCAGGGCCAGACGCGCGTCGAAGGCCGTGGCGAAGAGCTGCTGAGGAGCGAGGCGGTGCGCCGCGCCTACCTCGGCTCGGGCACGGCGGGGCGATGACCGCGGAGATCGTGCTGCAGTCGGTGGTGAGCGGGTTGATGTTCGGCGGCGTCATCGCGCTCGTCGCGGTCGGCATCAGCCTGATCTGGGGCGTCATGGACGTCATCAACTTCGCCTACGGTGAGTATCTGATGTGGGCGATGTACCTGACCTTCTTCCTCTACGCGGGCGCCGGCCTCGACCCGCTGGTGAGCGTGCCCGTCAACGCGCTCGTGCTCTTCGCGGCCGGTGTGCTGACCTACCGTCTGGTGATCGAGCGCGTGATGCGAGGCCCGATCTTCGCCCAGCTTCTGTCGACCTTCGGGCTGTTCGTCCTCTTGCGCTACGCGGCCTGGCTCCTCTTCCGTCCCGACGATCGCCAGGCGCAGAGCCTGGTGTCGAACGGCGTCGTGAAGCTGGGCGAGCTCCGCGTGAGTACCGGCGAGCTCGTGGCCTTCGTCGGCAGCGTGCTGGCCACCACCGCGCTGTTCTGGTTCCTCACCTGGACGAAGACGGGAAAAGCGCTGCGCGCGGTCGCCCAGGACCGCGAAGCGGCGCTAGCGCTCGGCATCGAGCCCGACCGCCTCTACGCCATCGCGTGGGGGATCAGCGCGGCGGCCGCCGGCGTGGCGGGGAGCCTGGTCTCCTCCTTCATGTACGTGAACCCGCTCGTGGGCGACGTCTTCCTGCTGCCCGGATTCGCCGCCGTCGCCCTTGGCGGGTTCGGCAACGTCTACGGCGCGTTCGCGGGCGGCCTGGTGATCGGCGTCGTCAACGTGACGGGAGGCACGCTCACCATGCCCAAGGTGAAGCTCGCGCTGGTCTACCTGGTGTTCCTGGCTGTGCTATTCATGCGGCCCAGAGGTCTGTTTGGAGGGAGGCGGCAATGAGAGGACGCGTGCTCGGCCTGGTGCTCGCGATCATCGGTGTGGTGGCGCTCGGGGTCTTCGCGCTCGACGCCCAGACGCCCAAGGAAGTCGTCGTCGGTGTCATCATCCCGCTCACCGGCTCGGCGCCGGGCACGGGCCAGGACTGCAAGGTCGGCGCGGAATTCGCCGCCGACATGATCAACGGCGGCGTGAAGGCCGCCGCCGGCAGCGCGCTCCTCGGCGCGGGCTGGAACGGCATCCCCTCGCTCGGCGGTGCCAAGGTCAAGCTCGTCTTCGCCGACAGCCAGGCGAGCCCCGAGGTCGGGCGCGCCGAGGCCGAGCGTCTCATCACGACGATGAAGCCTTCGGCCACGATGGGCGCCTGGCACAGCGGCGTCACCGTGGCCATCGCGCCGGTCATCGAGCGCTATCGCATCCCGCACACGACCGTCTCGACGGCGACCGAGCTGACCCAGCGTGGCTTCCAGTACCTCTTCCGCGTCGGCGTGAACGCGCATCAGGGCGGCGAGGTGCTCTTCCAGTACCTCGACTGGGTCGCCCGGGACGGCAAGAAATGGAACAAGCTCGGCCAGCTCCACGAGGACACCGCGGCCGGCGTGAACTTTGCCAACGCCATCGAGGAAATGGCCAAGGCCCGTGGGATCACGCCGGCCCTGCGCGTCCCCTACAGCCGCGAGCAGGCCAACATGGACAGCGAGATCTTGAAGCTGAAGTCCGCGGGCATCGACGTGCTCGTGCAGACCTCGTACACCTCGGACGGCATCATCATCAGGAAGACGATGCGCAAGCTCGACTACGCCCCCGCCTTGATCTTCAGCCAGGGCGGGTTCGACGACGATCCGAAGTTCTACGAGGCGATGGGCGACGACGCCAACTTCGGCTCCAAGCGCCAGCTCTGGAGTCCCGCGCTGTCGACGAGCAAGCCGATCCTCAAGGCGATCAACGACGAGTTCAAGCGGCGCAACGGCCGCGACATGAACGACAACTCCGTCCGCTACTTCACCAACGTCCAGGTGATCGCCGACGCGATCAACCGGGCGCGCTCCGCCGAGCCGTCGGCGATCCAGAAGGCGATGGTGGGGACCGATCTCAAGGCCGAGCAGGTGCTGCTCGTGCACGGGGTGAAGTTCGACGAGAAGCACGACAACGTCCTGGCCAAGGCGATGGTGGCCCAGGTCCTCGATCGTCAGTTGAAGATCGTGTTCCCGGCGGAGGCGGCGACGGCCAAGCCCGTCTGGCCGATCCCCGCCTGGAGCACTCGCTGAGGCTGATTCGTGTCGCGGGCGCTCCTCACCCGGCCACGCGTCGGGGGAGGAGCGCGGCGGTCGCGCCGCGGACGACGATGCCGACGAAGGCCCGGACGTCCCGGGCGCCGGCCTCCTGGATGCGCAGGGTCAGGATGGAGGCGGCGAGCCGCGCCAGCGCCGAGAGCATGAACAGCACGTGCAGGTTGGTCCACGTTTCTGCGAGATCGAAGCGCGTCGGCAACTGCGAGGCCAGCAGCCCGGCCAGCATCGACGCGACCGCGAAGCCCAGACCACCGGCGGTGGCGAAGACGGCCAGGTAGAACGGCCGCTCGGCGCGCGGCGAGAGCTGGAAGGTGAGGTCCATCGCGGCGATGCCGTGGCCGCCCCAGAGCGTACCGGACAGCACCGCTTCCAGCGCGAGCGGCCACAGGAAGGCCGGCGTGGGCAGCAGCCACATCGCCGGCACCGCGGCGATGCCGAAGGAACAGAGGACGAGCACCGGCCGCGCGCCGAATCGATCGACCGCGCGTCCCCAGAACGGCGCCGAGATGATACGCACCGCCGCCACCGCCACGCCGTGCAGCGCGGCGATCGCGAAGCCGGTGCGCAGGTTGCTCAGCATGTGGAACGAGAAGAAGCTCGCCGACAGCGCCACGGCGCCGTTCCAGGCGAGCAGGTACCAGAGGAAGGGGCGCGCCGGCGCCGCACGCATCACGACGATCAGCACACGCCAGTCGCGCCGCTCGCGTGGGCGCACGGGGTGCGGGTCGTGCTGGTAGCGGAGCAGGTAGACGCTCACGACACCGGCGAGGCACGCGACGGCGGCCAGCGCGCCGAGGCTGGGGCCCTTGAAGCCGCGGGCGCTCAGCGCGTCGAGCGCAATGCCGGCGGCGAGCGAGGCGACGGTGCCGGCGATCGTGATGTACACGGTGCGGCGGCTGAAGAACCGGCCGCGGATCGCGCTGGGCACGAGCTCGCCCATCCACGCCGTCCACGCGTTGTTGCCGACGACGCCGAAGACGGCCGCCAGCGCCACGACGGCGACGAAGACGTGAAGCGCCGTCCCGGCCGACAGCGGCACGAACGGGAGCGCGATCATCGGAAGCCACACCAACCGCGACGCGGCGATCGCGCTGACGGCCACGATCTTCGGGCCGAAGGCCTGGGTCAGCCAGGCGCCGGGGAGCTGGAGAACCTGCGCCGCGAAGGGCAGTGCGCCGATGAGGCCGATGGCGAGAGGGCTCGCTCCGAGGTGCAACGCCCACGCGATGAGGATTGCGCCGCCGGCGCAGGCGCCGAAAAACTCGGAGACCACACCCTCGGCATAGGATGCGCGAAACGAGGTCCGGAGAGCCGACGGATCAGAGGCCACCGACGCCAGGGAGACAGTAGCAATGTCAGTACCAAACCGAACTGGGCTCCGTTGCGTTGTTCTGACGTGTGTTCCGGCTGGCGGGGATCGCGCCGAGAGACGGCTCGCGGGCGCGATGGCACGAGAGGGATAGGGCCGCGCGCCAAGCTGGCCGCGGCGGAGCCTGGTGGAGTGCGTGACGACGACGTCACGCGTTACTCGTCGTCGGTCCGGGCTTCTCGTCTCCTCGCGTACTGGTGCTCGAAGAACTCGTTTCGTCGCTGGAGCCGCGCCTTGCGACGCTGACGTCTCACGCCGAGAGGGCCGGCGGTGAGCAGCCACCACCCGGCCGTCACCCCCATGACGCCGAGCACGATGCCGAGAACGGGCGTGTCCATAACAGACGTGTTATCGGCTGCCCCAAGGCCGAAGCGGAGCCCATGACCGTCGGCCTGCGCTAGCGGCTGACGACCGGCGGCTCCGTCCATCCGCGCCGGCGTCGGATCTCGTCGCGCCGCGGGCGCGCGACGACATCGCGCAGCACCCAACGGCGTCGAGGACATTACAGCCTCCCGGCTTCGAGGAGGCTGCCCTCGACCCTCGCCACACCACTAGGGTGCTTGGATGGCGTCCGGCCCCGTCACGGGCGTGTCGGGGCGATCGGCCCACGAAACACCGATACCTCTGGCGGCCACGAGGGCCAGCAGCAACGCGATCGTCAGCTTCTTCATCTCCTCACCTCTTTGTTGAGCCCTGCGTGCTCACTCTTGCCAACGCTGAAACCCTTCTCGCGTTCCGATCTCGGCGGGAGTGCCAATCGGGGAACTCGTCGCGTGTTCGTTCGCACGCGATGGAACGAAGAGCGATACACGACGTTGACACGAGCGAGCGATACCGCCGCTCGATGTCGGTGCGGCGATGAAAGGAGTGCGCAACGTGAGAACACGCATTCAGTCCACAGTCGCCGGGGCCGCGATCGTGCTGGCCGTGATGCTGTTCGGCGCCGCGGCCGAGGCTCGAACATGCGTCCCGACGAGACCGGCGTTGCATGTGGAGTCGCTCCTGCGAACGTAGGGGCCGGCCCCCGCCGTCGAAGGTTTCTTCTCCAGCGAAGAGATCCTCCGACTGAGTAACGTCCGTCTCAGGGTGGATGTGGTCGACGTCGTGCGTGTGGCGACAGAGGAGGCGTTCGGCTGGGTCTTCGGCGATCTGGCCCCGGCGGGCGAGGATACTTCGTCGTGTCTATCGAGAGATGCGGAGCGGACTACCGAGTGAGTGTCCTGTCGTTCGACGTGGACTCACGAGGTGGCGCGACCGGGGAACGAATCGCCCGAGCAGGCGTTGGCACAGGTGAACCATGTGAATGCTTCTCGGAGGTGACGCCATGCTGAAGCGCGTGATGACAGGGTTGTATGCGCTGGTCGTGATGAGCGGGTGGGTGGTCGGGACGGGTTCTCTCTCGGCCGCCGGAGCGCCCAAGGTCTATGTGGGTCTCTTCAAGGACGATGCGGTGGCCGTCATCGACACCGCCCAGAACAAGGTGGTCAGCACCATCTCGGTCCCGAAGGGGCCGCATGGACTCGTGATGACGCCGGACGGCCGGAAGGTCTACGTCAGCAGTGACGGCGCCTCCACGGTGAGCGTCATAGACACGGCAACGGATCGTGTGGTCTCCAGCATCGACGTGGGCACGAATCCCCACGGACTCGCCATCTCGGCCGACGGCAGCCGAGTCCTCGTCTCGGGCTGGGGCTCGAACCGCGCTCTAGTTCTCGACACGGCTACGGACCGTGTGATCGGCGAGGTGCCGGTTGCCCAGCCCCACAACGGCACGCTGAGCCGGGACGGCCGCACTGGATGGGTGGCCTCGCAACAGCAGGGCGCCATGGCGCTCGTCCGGCTCGACCTGACGACGTGGAAGGAAGTGGCGCGGGTCCCGCTCGACAAGACACCGCGCGGCCTCGAGCTGAGCCCGGACGGTCGACGGGTCTTCTTCACGCTGGCTGGCGTCAACGCGATCGAGGTACTGGACACGACCACCAACCGGGTCATCACGCAGGTCCCGGTAGGCGCCTCGCCGCACTATGCACCCTTCACGCCCGACGGTCGCTGGGCGCTGGCCGTTGTGCAGGGCCCCGGTGAGCTGAGCATTCTGGACACTGCGAGCAACACGCTGGCCGGCAGCGTTGCGGTGGGCAAAGCCCCCCACTGGAGCACGTCAACCTCCGACGGCCGCACGGCGTACGTGACCGACGAAGGCTCTAACGACGTCGCGGTCGTGAAATTGGCGAGCCGCATGGTCACCGCCACCATCCCCGTCGGCAACGCCCCGCGCAAGATCGCCGTCCAGCCGGTCCCGAGCGCGGCCGTCATAGCCCCGGCACCGGTGCAGCCCGCCGCAGCGCCCTCCGGAAAGAACACGTCGATCACGCTGGGCGGCGTCACCTACGCCAACCACGGCACCAAGGACGTGCGGAACCTGTCGAAGCTCGAGCTGGAGGCCGACGACTACTATTTCTCGCCGACGTTCCTGCGGGGCAGGCCGGGGCAAAAGCTCACCCTGCTCGTGGAGAGCGAGGCGAGCACGCTGCACAACATCAGCATTCCCGCGCTCGGCATCGACCGGAACATCCCGCCCAAGGGCAAGGTAGAGGTGAACGTCACCTTCCCATCGTCGGGCGTCCTCGCCTTCTTCTGCAAGTTCCACGGGGCGCTCGGGATGAACGGCCAGCTGTTGACCAGCGACGCCGCGTTCAGCGGGGCGCGCTAGCCGCCGACGAAAATGCGCGACTCGACTGGTGGCCGCGCGTGTGGGTCGGCACTATGATGCGTCATGGCCTGGAGGAGCGAGGGGTTGGACGCCGGAGCGGCGCTGGGCAGGGAGGCTCTCGCCTACGCCGACGCGCTCCACAATCTGGCGCACTATCTTACCGGCAACGCCGCGGATGCCGAGGATCTCGTCCAGGAGACCTACGCCCGTGCCCTCAAGGCGGCCAGCCAGTTCACACCCGGAACCAATCTCAAAGCGTGGCTGTTCCGCATTCTCCGCAACACCTTCATCAGTCTCTATCGCCGACGTCGCAACGACCCGACGGTCGGAGGCCTCGACACCGTGATGCCAGCGATTGCCGCACCGACCGACGAGGCCTGGCTTCGTGGCGACCTCGAGCTGGATCGATTGCGAAAGATCGTGGGCGAGGAGATCGAGAGAGCGTTGATGGCTCTCTCGGAGGAGGCCCGGACGGTCATTCTGCTCGATCTCGAGGGTCTGACCGAGATCGAGGTGGCCGAGGTCGTCGGCTGTGCGGTGGGCACCGTGAAGTCCCGCTTGTCCCGGGCGCGGACCGTGCTGCGTCAGCAACTCCGAGACTACGCCTGATAATGATGCGATGAACTGCGAGGACGCCCGCTCCCAGCTCCTCCAGTACCAGCAAGGCCGGCTCGAGCTCGACGCAGCCGATGCTCTGCGCGCCCACCTGGCCGCGTGCGCAACCTGTGGCCACGAGGACGCCGCCGAGCGAATGGTGACCGAATTGCTCGAACACCGCTTGCCGCAGCATCCCGCCTCTCTTGCGCTGAAGCGGCGGCTCGCCGCGGGGTGGCCTGCGTCGGTGCCCCAGCGTGTGCCCTGGTGGCGTCAGTGGGCGCGCCCACTCGTCCCGGCGTTAGCCGTGGCCACGGTTCTGCTGGTGGCGCTCCCGGTCGTCTACTATCAGCGCACGACGGTGCGTGACACAAATGGGACGAGCCGGATGGTAGGCGAAGCGATCAGCGATTACTTGCGAGTGCTTTCCAGTCAGCACCCGGTGGAGATCCAGAGTGGGGGCATCCACCAGGTGAAGCCGTGGTTCGAGGGCCGATTGGATTTCGCTCCGGTGGTCTCGTTCGCTGGCGACCAGGACTTCCCACTCGAAGGCGGTGCGGTCGGCTACTTCCTCGATCGCAAGGCGGCGGTCTTCGTGTACCGGCGCCGGCTGCACGTGATTTCTCTCTTCGTCTTTCGCGCCGACGGGTTGCCCTGGCCGACCCAGGGGCTCACGCCGCTCGGGAGGGTCCGCGCTTACACGGAGGTCGCCCGGGGAATCAACACGATCCTCTGGCGGGATGGAGACCTCGGGTACGCACTGGTCTCCGACGTCGACTCATCGGAATTGCATGCGCTGGCGTCAAAGCTCGCCGGCAACACGTAGAAGTTCCACCCACGCTCGCGGCCTCCTGTTCTTCCTCCGGTCAGGTGCGCATTCCCGGAGGGCTTCCTGTTTGTGACGGAACGAGGCGTGTGACGAGACACTAACGGAGCTGAGCAGGAACAACGAAGGCCAGAGAGCGACATTCTCGGAGATCGCGTGCTGCGGATCAGGAGAGTTGCCGAGAGCCGTCAGAGACGACGCTAGGAGTTGAGGGTCGCATCGTGGCCGAATGCGTGCCGCGGTGTGGCGGCGTTGAGGCGAGTCGGCACGAATAACCTCGAGATCATCAACTGCCCGGGGTTCATCGTGGCGTTGTTGCGCACACCGTGACCAATCTGAGACAGGAAGCCCTGGCCTACGTCGACGCGCGGCACAACCTCGTCCGCTCCCTCACCAGTGGGAGCTGACCGCGTCTCGTCGCCATCACATTTCACGAAGATCGCCAGCCGCCAGCCATCACTTCGTCGCTGGAATCCTTTCGCGCGCTCCGATTCTCAGGGGAAACAGTCAATCCCGGGGAAGGATTCGACTCGTCGCGCGTTTTCTTGCGTCCTCGAGGAACACGTTCGAACTGGAACGAACGGCGACGCAGCGCGTTGGCAGAGGTGAAGGACAGCAGAAGGAGGCACGAGATGAGCCGTTACAGCAGGACACC
>Ga0209470_1001367_pt1 | contig 18208 bp, 15 predicted proteins | sample GraSoiAngelo_125_FD_185882 | JGI IMG/M metagenome (GOLD analysis project Ga0209470, IMG submission 185882) | Grasslands soil microbial communities from the Angelo Coastal Reserve, California, USA - 14_0927_05_40cm (SPAdes) (version 2) | ecosystem: Environmental > Terrestrial > Soil > Grasslands ... | reverse complement strand
CAACTGCGGAGCGAATCAGTTCTCGCCCGACATGGTCTGCGCCTTTCATCTCGCCTTCGTATTCCAATTCGAGCTTGCCGGTAATTGCAGGCATGGCGGCGTAAACATCGCCGATGCGAGGCACCACAAGCTTCTCGTCGTGGCGAATCGTGCGTCGCTCGGCGTTGGAGATCACATTTTCCATACAGGAAATCGGGAGCCGCTGGCTTACTCCGGAGCGCTTGTCAACTTTCTTGTCTTCGCGAGCGGCGAACGCGATGCGCTCGATCACCTGCTGCACATACTTCGGAATGTGCAGCTTGTAGCCATCGCGCCGGGTCCACGCCTCTTGCGCAGTAATCGCAATGCCTTCGTCGAGCGTAGCCGGATAGTGCGTGCGAATTTCCGAACCAATGCGGTCTTTCAAAGGCGTAATGATCTTCCCACGCGCGGTGTAGTCCTCAGGATTGGCGCTGAATACAAGGGCAACGTCAAGCGGCAGGCGCACCGGATATCCCTTAATCTGCACATCACCTTCCTGCATGATGTTGAACAAACCCACCTGAATTTTGCCGGCGAGATCGGGCAACTCATTGACGGCAAAAATGCCTCGATTGGCGCGCGGCAGCAGCCCATAGTGCACCGTCAGCTCGCTGCTGAGTTCGTGCCCTCCACGCGCAGCTTTGATGGGGTCGATATCGCCGATCAGATCCGCAATCGTGACATCGGGAGTCGCCAGCTTTTCTACGTACCGATCCTCGGGAGTGAGATAAGCGATGGGCGTGCTGTCGCCGTGCTTGGAGATTTCTTGATGGCAGCCGCGGCAGATCGGCGAATACGGGTTGTCATGGATCTCGCAGCCGGCGATGTATGGCATTTGAGGGTCAAGCAGCGTTGTAAGGGCGCGAAGGATCCGGCTTTTTGCCTGTCCACGCAAGCCCAGCAGAATGAAATTGTGGCGCGAGAGAATAGCGTTGACGATCTGCGGTACGACAGTGTCTTCATACCCCACAATTCCAGGAAAAAGCGGGCCACCCTCGCGCAATTTGCAGACAAGATTGTCGCGGAGCTCATCCTTTACACGGCGGGCAAAGAGACGTTGTTCGGAGAATGGACTTTGGCGAAGTTCGCCGAGCGTCCGCGGGAAACTCATGGAGACAACCCCCAGGGGAAAACGGCTTTCTTGACGTGATTATACGCCCGCGCGAGTTGCGGGTTCGGTGAGGCTGATTTCATCGCTGCAGAAAAAGTTGCTTTGAGTCCGCTGGAAGCCGTGCTCTCCCGCGCTGTTGGTACCACGCTTGCACCAGCCTGACCGGCGCTCAACCCAATCTTCCATCCAACCCCAGCGCCTGCGCCACGCCCTTCATCGCTTCGATGCAGAACGCGATGTGCTCTTCCAAATCTATGCCCAGGTCGGCCGCGCCCTGAACTATGTCATCCCGGCTCACGCTACGCGCGAACGCTTTGTCTTTCATCTTCTTTCGTACTGATTTCGCCTCAACTTCCGACAGGGACTTTCCGGGTTTCACCAGTGCGCACGCGGTGATGAATCCGGCTAGCTCATCGCAGGCAAACAGAGCTTTTTCCATCGGAGTGTCGCGGGTCACGCCAGTGTATTCGGCGTGCGACATGATGGCGCGGCGAACTTCGTTCGAGTAGCCGCGCTCCTTCAAGATTTCATTGCCCTTGTAGGGGTGGTCGTCCAGGCTCGGCCACTTCTCGTAATCGAAATCATGGAGCAGGCCGACAACGCCCCACAAATTTTCATCCCCACCCATTTTCCGCGCGTATGCTCGCATGCAGGCCTCAACCGCCAACGCATGTTTGCGCAAACTTTCTGACTGGGTGAACTCAGTTAGTAAACCCCACGCCCGTTCGCGATCACTCATGAGTTATTTCCTGTTTTCTCCTGGTTTTCTCCGGCCTATTTTGCTTTTTGCATAAGAGTTTTCCAGCTTGGTCCCAGATTTTCCTTGACATCCACAGGCTATCTCCCGCAGATTACGTCGCAGGTTGGAATCAAGGGTAACTCAATTGGTTCCAGGAGAGGCCCGCTCTGGCAACTCCCAAACCTAAATGGCCACGACTCTTGCCCCGGTAGATTCCAGGGAAGTGGTTCGCTGTGATCGCTGCCTGCTGGTTCAATTCCGCACATCCAACAATCTCTGCCGCCGCTGCCATACGTCTTTAGACGAGGACGAGCCTGAAGTAGCCGCTGCCCCGCCGATGCCGGTCATGATGCCATCGAACGGCCACAGGCCAGGGCATCTGAATCTAGCGGCATCCATCCGTTCGCTTCGCCTACGAAACGGGCTCAGCCAGCGGCAACTCGCCGGGCGCATGTCGGTGCCACGAACCTACGTCTCGAAAATTGAGAACGAGAAAGCCACGCCAACGCTCTCTTCACTGGAGCGGCTGGCGCGAGCGCTGGAGGTGACTGTGCCCGATCTGCTTTCAGGCGGCGAACGCAATCGCCAAGAAGAAATCAGCGACCTGATAAAAGATCAGTTTATCGCGGAATTGCTGCCATTCGTCTCGCAATTGAATGGGATGCAGATGTCGAGCATTCTCGCGCAAGTGCGGGACTTGACTTTGCGGCCGCGCAGGAGCGCGTAGAAATTCCCGCAGCGGGAGAATTGGCCCGCGGTGCTCCAGCGTCTCACAGTCTTCGAGACGTTGGGCGCTTCTTGAACGCATTCTGGACCGCAGCGTGTGGCTGGACACCCCCGGCTGCTCTTGACCGCCCATCCCCGGCGGGGCTAGGGTTGTACCGCTCTTCGTTTGCAAGCATCCAGCGTGGCAAACACTTCAAGGAGGCAACCATGTACTCGCGCATTGTCAATTGCACGATCGATCCAGCCAAGGTAGGTGAATTCAAAGCCGCCCTCAACAACGAATTCTTACCACGGATCCAGGCGCAACCCGGATTTATCGACAACATCGAGTCGCTGGACCCGGCGACGGGCCAGTTTTCCTGCATGACTCTGTGGGAGTCGGCCGCAGACGTCGAAAACTATGACAAAGGACTTTTCCAGGAGGTTGCAGCCAAACTCGGTCCAGTAATGCAAGGAGCTCCCACGGTGCAGACGCTGCCGGTCGAGAACTCCTCAGTGCACCATGTCCGGGCAGGCAAAGCGGCGGCGTAGATGGTCACCCACCCTTGCAGAAAAAACAGCTCGGGTGGGATATCCCCTTTTTAGAGATCAATCGCTCTACAACTTTTCTCGGGCGAGAGACTGCTTCTGCCCGAGTGAAGCCGACCTGGTGCCCGCGCCCCCGTTCACCCTTGGCGACGGCCGAAATTCCAGAAGCTTGATTTCGAGTCTTCGCCTGAGGATGCCGCGCCCGCTACTTGCGCACTGGAGACCGGTTTGCGATCCGGCTCAAATCCGGGTCGTTCATCCTCCAGCAGAGGAATCACCGCGTGAAGCGACTGAATTTCCTTTCGCACGCGCTCAAGTTCGCTTTCTTTTTCCGTCAGCAATTCACGTATGTCTCTCATGGATTTCTCGTCATATGTGTTCTTCTGCCCTGGGGGATGGACCGGGAAAGGTTACCAGTCCATCTACTTTCGCTCAAGGACAAAAATTGGCGGTTTATCGCGGACGTCGTGCCCCTCGCGGCTTTCAGAGGATAGGTTATTACAAGCAGGCGGAGGCCCACGTTTCGCGTTGTTCCAGGCGGGGGCCAATAGAATCAATGATATCTCTGGGAAATAAACTCCCCAATTCCCTGATATGCCTTCGCCAGCGTCTGCTCATCCGGCAGGAATACGATGCGGAAGTGCTGGGTTCCGGGCTTCTGGCCAAAGCCGGAGCCGTGCACCACAAGTACATGCTTTTGCAGGCAAAGTTCTTTGACGAAAACATCGTCAGTTTCCGGGATATCGAGCCGAGGGAAAGCGTAGAACGCGCCACGCGGCGCAACACAACTGAGACGCGAAGTGGAGTTCGCCCACTTCACGGTAAGATCGCGGCGGGACCGCAGCTTGCGGCGAACCTCCATTAAATGATCCTGCGGGCCTTCCAGTGCGGGCTTGATCGCGTACTGCTCCGGATGGTTCGCACACAGCCGCGAGCGCAGGAGGCGGTGAATGCCTTCGATGTACGGCTTCACGGCGGCTGCTTCCCCGCTGACAATCCCCCACCCGATGCGCCAGCCGGGAGCGAGATAATTCTTTGATAACCCTCCAAAAGTTACAACCGGTACATCGGGCGCAACGGCCGCCAGCGAAACGTGCTGGTGGTCATCGTCGAGAATCAGCTTGTCGTAAATTTCGTCTGCGAAGATGACCAAATTGTGGCGGCGGGCGAATTCAGCCAATTGCCCGAGCATGCGCTGCGAGCAGACCGATCCGGTCGGATTATTCGGATTGATCAGGACGATCGCGCGCGTACGCGAACTGATCTTCCGCTGGATGTCGACGAGATCGGGTTGCCATTCGTCGTGCTCATTGAGGTCGTAGGTGGTGATTGGGATGCCAAGCTTCGAGAGCACCGCGGAATAGAGCGGGTAGTCAGGACTGGGCGTCAGTATGTTTTCCCCAGGATTGATCAGCGCAGTCAGGCAGAGATCCACCGTCTCGCTTACACCTGTTGTGACAAACACGTCCTGAACTGAAGAGATGCTTTTGCGCGCGGCCTCGGCGCGAATCGCATCAAGCGCCTCTGTGATCCCTGGCGATGGCGCATAGCCGTTTTTGTTATCTCTCATCGCCCGGTAAACGGCTTCAATCAGATGCGCAGGGGTTTGGAAGTCGAAGATGTTCGGATCGCCCACGTTGAGCGAGAGAACAGTGTGCCCTTCTCGAGTAACTTCGTCAGCCACGAGCGCCAGATCACGGATGGCGTAGCGGACGTTCTCGAGCCGCTGGGCGGCGGCAATCTCACGGATTTGTGCGACAGCCATGAAACGATTTTACCCGGCTCCGACAGAACGGGTGCAGGAAAAGACTGACGGGTGCGACGCGCTTCGAGAACAGCAGATTCCTCGGGCCTGAAAGCCCTCGGAATGACAAGTGATCTAATTACGTGGCAATGCCCTCACGCCTGTGGAAAACTCTGTTTAGGAACCTATTCTTGAAGCGGGCATGAGTTACTAATCCGCTAAACTCTTTATTTTTTGTCATTCCGAACCGCTTTATGGTGAGGAATCTGCTCTGAGTTTTTCCGCAACTTGTGAAGTCGTGTTCGATCGTAATCCGCGAATAGTGCTTTTCAGGAAATGCCTACTCCGGCCTGTCGATCTGCGCCCTCTGCAAGGTATCTGAATAATCCACATATACGCTTTTCCATTCGCTATAAAAATCAATTGCGCCGATACCGCCTTCGCGGTGGCCATTGCCGGTGGCCTTCACGCCGCCGAACGGAAGGTGCACTTCTGCGCCAATAGTTGGAGCATTGATATAAGTAATACCGGCGTGCAAGTCGCGCATAGCCGCGAAGGCTTTGTTGACGTCTTTCGTATACAGAGCGGATGACAGACCGTATTCGATGTTGTTGGCGATCTCAATGGCGTTCTCCAGATTGTCGCAGGGAATAATCGACACCACCGGGCCAAAGATTTCTTCCTGGGCGATGCGCATCTTGGGATCGACATCGATGAATACCGTCGGTTCCATAAAGTAGCCGTTGGCGTACTCGCCTTTGGTGAGCTTATTTCCACCACATTTCAACTTGGCGCCTTCGGAGCGGCCCACTTCGACGTAATTGAGATCGGTGCCAAGCTGGCTGGCATTAATGGCTGGGCCCATGTCGATAGCTTCATCCAGACCATTGCCAACTTTGAGTGCCTTGGCACGATTGACATAGCGCTCGACGAACTCGCCGTAGATTCCTTTCTGTATGATGATGCGGCTGGTAGCAGTGCAGCGCTGGCCGGTGGTGCCGAACCCGCCCCAGAGGCCGCCTTCGATGGCGAGATCGAGGTTGGCGTCATCGAGCACAATCATCGGATTCTTGCCACCCAGTTCCAGCGAGCAGTGCTTGAACGTCTTTGCGGCAGTTGTTCCGACGATGCGGCCAACTTCGGTAGAACCGGTGAGCGAAACGGCGCGAACGTCAGGATGCTCGGTCATCGGCGTGCCCACGCTCGAGCCGAATCCGGTCACAATATTAATCACACCTTTGGGTACGCCGGCATCGGCGAGCGTGCGAACCAGATTGAAAGTGGAAAGCGGGGTATCCTGCGCGGGCTTGATCACGCAGGTATTGCCGCAGACGATGGCGGGCAGCAATTTCCACGATGGAATTGCCATAGGAAAATTCCATGGAGTAATCATCGCGCAGACGCCGATCGGCGTGCGCACAGCCATTGCAAACTTGTTCGGCAGTTCCGACGGCGTGGTCGGCCCGAACATGCGGCGCCCCTCGCCAGCCATGTAATAAGCAGTATCGATCGCTTCCTGTATGTCGCCGCGAGTTTCCTTCAAAATCTTCCCCATCTCGCGAGTCATATCGCGCGCATAGTCTTCTTTACGCTCCATCAGCATCTCGGCGGCGCGATAGACGATTTCAGCCCGGCGCGGCGCCGGCACCAGGCGCCATTTGCGAAAAGCGCGCTTGGCGGCGTCAACCGCCGCTTCGACATCTGCTTTGCCGGATCTCTGGAAGATGCCGACTACATCGCGCGTGTCGGCAGGATTGCGATTTTCAAATGTTTCTCCGGTTGAAGCCTCGACCCATTCGCCGTCAATAAAATTCCTATAAATTTTGGGACGGCTGGCGGTGCCCATAATGACGGGAGCAGTGAGAGTATCAGTAGCCATGAGTGCCTCCTACGCAAGTGAAGTATCTATGCTACAGGCGGGTGCCGGTGGTTGGCAAAAGCTGATGTGACGTGTGTGGAGCGGACACTCTTGTCCGCTAGCAGGCTGCGGAAAAAGTCTGAATCGAGACGATTCGCCGCCTCAGGGGCTAAAGCCCTCGCTGATTTTGCACGACTTACGCGGCGCTAAAGCGCCGCTCTACCACAGTGCAGCAGGCTTTCGTGACTTTTTCCGCAGCCTGCTAGAGCTTGCAAACTGAGCGATCGGGCGGGTGCTGTTCTCTGGCGCAGAGGTCTCGATCCCTACCGTACTGCCAGCCCATATTTTTGCGTGGAAGGCGGTACGATCCCGTTCATCCTCAAATACTCCACGATTTGTCCATAATGATCGGCTATGTGCCACACCGCCGCGACCGCAATCCCCAGCCGCGTATTCGGCCCGGCGTAAGGCCCCTCGACACGCGCCAGAGCGTTTTGCGCATTGATGGTCGCAAGCACGCGGTCGCCATAGTCGAATGAATCGCGCAGATATTTCACCAGCTCCGCCTTGGTTTTCGCTGCAGCCGGGCCACCCTTTTCGCAATGCTCCGGCGGAGTCTTGCCTTCAATTTCATTGAAGAAGGCAAAGTTGGAACAAGCTACGTGCTTCACCTGCTCCGCAAACGAGCGCACTCCCTTGAACTCACCCGCGCTCGGGACGAAGTCGTACTTGGATTCCGGCATCGCCTCCGCCACGCCCAGGAACTGTCCCTCGGTCCAATGCAGGGCTCCTCCTACGCTGTCGGCAATGTTCTTGGGGACGTCGCCTTGTTGCGCGGCCGCAGAAATCGGGATCAGAAGTAACAGGAAGAGCGAACTAATCAGCCACAGGCAACGGCGGGAAACGGGCGCGGTCATTTTCGATCCACTCCTTGGACGTCTAGCCAAAGTTTTCGAAGTTTCCTATTCCCATTGGGGGAAAGTAACTCAGCTTGCTCTTCACGAACTGCGTAATCTCAGGTGTGACGTATTCCGGCGGATGGATGTAAAAAACCAGCCGCCCCGCCACCGGCTTCAATGAAATCCCCTGCCACACGATTTGAGCTGCCTCATGAACGATCACCGCGTCCGCCCGATCGAGAAATTCTTGGGCTGATTTCTTAAAATCCGCAGTCGCGGGATCGAGCACAGTGATGTACAAGTCCGGCCGCAGGAACTTCAACAGGCTGTTCGACTCCAAAATCGCGTTTTCAGATTCTCGCAGCCTGCGGAGAATCGTTGGCATCGCCTCTGCCAGCCGCCCCTGCTCAGTTCGCACCCACCACGCGCGAGTCGCTCCAGCCACGAGGAAGCGCGAGGTATCGGACTCGCCTGATCGGTCTTTCTCCTCCGAGATTGCCCACGAATGATCCGCGGCGGCGCAGTCACAAGCCTCGCCACTGCGCGAGCAAATGCCGTGGCCGTACTGCGTGATCTTGAATGCGGTCCAGTTATGTGCGGGCATCGCCGCGATCAACCCAGCGACAACACTGGTCTTGCCCACGCTGCGCGAATGCCCACCAATCACAATGATCGCCATATATGAACGTGTGGCACGGGCACGCTTGCCCGCGCCTTGACTCGAGGCTCTCGCGGACAAGAGTGTCCGCGCCACACTATTCTTTCTTCGCTAACCTTGCCAACACCGCCAATTGTTTCAAATACTCCCGTATCGGGCGCGCCGGCGTCCCCCAGAACACAACTCCCTTGCCGCGAATGATTTTCTTCGAGGGGATGCCGCTTTGTGCTCCCAGAATCGCACCTTCTTCGATGCGCACATGGTCGGCGATGCCTGCCTGACCACCGATTACAACATTATTTTTCACCACGGCGCTGCCGGAGAGCCCGGTTTGCGCCGCGATGACCACATCTTCTCCAACCTGTACGTTGTGGCCAACATGCACCAGGTTGTCGATCTTCGTCCCGCGCCCGATGCGCGTTACATCCAGCGCTCCGCGGTCAATGGTTGCGTTTGCTCCGATCTCGACGTCGTCTTCAATTTCCAGTCTGCCGATTTGCGGGAACTTCTCATAGCGTCCGGTCTTCTCATCGCGCACATAGCCGAATCCGTCACTCCCCAGCACCGCGCCCGCGTGAACAACTACTCGATCACCAATGCGAACGCCAGAATAGACGGTTACGTTCGGATACAGTTCGCAGTCTCTTCCGATCACGACGTTGGCTCCCATCACACATCCCGCCCCGATTCGCGTGTTGTCGCCGATCTGCACACCCTGGCCGAGCACCACATAAGCGCCCACATTTACACCTGTGCCGGCCCGAACTGAAGAGGGCACAATGGCAGTCGGATGAACTCCAGCCTCATGATGCCCCGCTGCTCTGAACAAACGCGCCGCGCGAGCGAATGCCAGCCGAGGTTGCGCACAGATAAGTACCGGCCTTGAACTGGTGCTTCCCGCCGCGAACTCCCCTGCGATCACCGCAGAAGCAAGCGATTGAGATGCCAACGCGAAATTCTTTTCCTCTTCCGCAAAAATCAGGTCGCCCACCGCGGCAGACTGCAAGCTGGCAACTCGGCTGACCTCCACCGTGCCGTCTCCCATAACGCGCGCGTCGATCAATTCGGCGAGCTCCCGCACCGAACGTTTCATGGCACCTTTGTATACGTTTGCTTCCGGAAAGAAAAGTGTGACGCGGACCCCTGTGCGAAGCCGAAGGGTCCCTCACCCGCGAAGCTATCAATTAGGTTTCGCGGAGAGAAAATCGGCCCAGACTAGAATGGCGTCATGGAGCGCAAGATATTCTGGATCATCTTTGTCGTGCTAGGCCTGCTGGCAGATTTTGTTCTGCCCATCTGGTGGGCCTTAGCGGCAACCATTCCAATCGCTGTCGTGAGCTGGTGGGTTGCGTACCGGAGCGATTGGTTTTGAAGATGGCGCGGGCCTCGCCCGCGCCAGTGGTCGCGATCCTATCTCAAAACGCTACTGCTGTGCTGCCAGCACGATCTGCGGCAGCGGATTGCCGGCTGTATCTTTGGTTAGCGTATCGTCCGTGTAGATCACAGCGGCGCGGCCATCTACCGGGTTGATTGCAACCTTGAAGAGATCGAGCAAGTTCCGCGTCCCGGGCGCGCAGCCCGTGCCGTTTGTGCAGATCACGCCCATATGATTCGACGTGTTGCTAACCACACTCTGAGCGAAGCTGGCTCCGTTATCCGCCGTTTGGGCAAGATACACATTCCAGACCGCGCTCGCGTCATTCTTGCTGGAAGCGGTCGTCGCATAATAAACGACGTCCACCGTGCCTGCATGTGCGGCGATCCAGGGAAATATCGCGGTGGTCGCAGGCGCAACATTGACCACCACGGCTGGCGACCACTGTACCCCCTGATCGCTCGACATCGAGAAGAAAATGTGATGTCCCTCGGAAAAAACCGCATATAAGTTGCCGTTCGTCGAATCCACTGCGAGTGCAGGGAAAACATTGTCGAACTTCGCAGGGGGTGGGAGCTGAAACACGAGACTGGCGGTCCAATGCTTTCCGGCATCGGTGCTGCGTGAGACGAAGACATGGTTTGGCGTGAAAGTCCGCCCCTTCAAGAACCCAGTTTGACCCGAAGCAAAAATGTCGTACACGTTATGGGTCACGGGGTCGGCTACAATCGGCCCTTGAATGTTATTGAAAGTGGAGCCGGCCGTGATTCCATCTTGGCCAACGATCGGGTCGCCAACTCTGTGCCAAGTGAAACCATCATTGTCGGAACGCTGGACGTGAATGAGCGAACTAAACCCCGAATCGTGGTAACTGAGATACACATGCGGGCCATCCGAAGTAATCCAATCCCGGTCTGACTGGGTCCTATCGACGAAATGCCTGGTACAGTTCTGAAGAGTGAAGCTGGCCGAAGTTACGTTCGGGCAAATAACCGCCGAAACCCCGATCTGCGCGGTGCGGAAGGTCGGGTTGATAAAAAACATGAGCGTAGTGGCGTGAAGCGTGTTATTTGATCCGATGTCGAAGTCCGCATCGCCACTGCCAAAGACTATCTTGCCGGGTTGCCGCAGACCTGAGTCCAGCAGTCCTTGGAAAGTCGGCGTTGCGCCAAACGGCCCGGTCCAAAAGTGTGTGCCGAAGAAGCTAGGGTTGAACAGCCACTGCAGTCCAGTAACAGCTACCGTGCCGTCATTGGCCACCGCGACAGCTGGCTCGCTCTCTCCTTCCGGGCGAAGCAATGGCGTGTTAGAAAAACTCAGGCTGCCGGATACCGTGCCGGCAAAAGCCGATGCACCGGCCAGGATTACAACAAGCAAAGCCTTGCGCATAAATCCTCCACTTTCCTGGGGAGTCTGGAACGAGTTCCTCGGCCGGGCTGAATGCGGGAATTGGCTGAGCGAGGGTCCTCAGCCGAGGTCGAGTATGCGTATCAGTACTCCAAGCGAAATAGCGCTGTCAAGCTGCAAGATTTTGCAGCTTTCAGCTAATAAAGCCCCGGATCGCCCACTGGGCGCGTCTTCCAGCGCCGGTGCACCCATAACCACTGATCGGGATAGCGGCGAACAAAATCCTCAATAATCTCAGTGAACCGTTGCGTGTTAGCAATAATGTCGGCCTCGTCATTGCCCGTCCGGATCAGTTCAACAACAGGATCAAATCGAAGCCGGTACTTTTGCAGCTTGGGATCCCATATTGTGAATCCGGGGACAACCGCCGCATCCGTGCGCAGCGCGATCCTTGCCAGCCCACTCGCCGTGCACGCCGGAATACCGAAGAAATTCACGAACACGCCTTGTTGCGGTGTCATATTCGTGTCCATAAGAATTCCGACCGTCTCACCCGCCTTCATCGCTGAGAGCAGCGCGCGCACAGGCTCATCTTTATCAATCATCGAATTGCCGTGCATGGTGCGATATTGACGCGAGAGCTGGTCGAGGTAAGGATTATCGAGTGCTCGCATCACCACGTGCAGCGGATGCCCATATAACGAATGTGCGAACGCGGAAAGTTCCCATCCCCCTAGATGTCCGGTGAGGAATAGCACCCCGTTGCCACGCGCGACCGCGTTTTCGAAATTCTCGAATCCGTCGTACACCACAACCTTGTCAATATTTTCGCGAGTATATTTTGGGAAAAGGCAAACTTCCGCCAATTGCCGCCCGAGAGAAGTGAACACACCTCGCAGGATGCGGGTGCGTTCGCGGCGGCTCTTTTCCGGATACGCAAGCACAAGATTACGGATCCCAACCGATCTAAGCCGGTGATGGAGAAGGTAAATGACCCAGCCGAGACTGATTCCCGCAGCACGCGCCAGCGGGCGGGGTAACGCCCCCAGAGACTTAACAATCAGCCACGCAAGCGCGTACTCGAGCCGATGGCGCATTTAGAGGAACGCTGACGGTAGCATCCTCGAAAATTTTTTGTCAAACGAGGTGGATTTCTGAAAGTGCATCTGCCGCAGGATCCCGGCACAGATGAATGTCCTCAGTTGAAAGAAGTTCGGAGGCGTTTGTTGACGTTTACGAATATTGGAATCGCAACCATCTGCGCAAGCACCGAAAAAACGATTAATGCGAACACTGAGACGTCGTACAGTCTGCCGATGATCACGCTGCCGATAAACCAGCACACTCCGTAGCCGGCGGTGAAGATTCCATAAGCCGAGGGCCGACGAGCCTGCGGAACCATGGTGGCGACAGCTGCCGGAATGATCGATTCGTGTACTCCCATCCCAAGGCCCCACAGCGCAGAGCCGCCGAGCGCCAGCCAAAATCCGCCAAGGAAAACCAGCGGAGCCGAGGCAGCCGCAATCACCGTCAATGGAATTAGGATCCAAATGCCAACGCGATCAAACAGATGTCCGAAGAGCAGCGATCCGATGCCGCTCACTCCCATCGCGACTGAATAGAACACGGGAACCCAAATATTCGGGATGACCGACGCTTTTTCAAAGTGATAAGCCATCAAGGAGAAATCGGCGAATCCAGCAGCAACGAGGCCCGCTCCGATGAGATAGATCCAGAATACCGGTGGCAATCCCGATGCTTCGACGTTGGAAACACTTACCTCCAGGTCTTCTGGCTTGGGATATGAGAATCTTGCGAAAACGAGGAGCAAAAGCGTCACGATTGCGGGCACGAGTAGGATTGCAAAAGCGGTCTTGTAGTTTCCCCGCGCAGCGAGTACCGCGGCTACAACAAGCGGACCGAACAGGGCACCAAACTGGTCCAAAGCCTCGTGAAGTCCGAAACCCCATCCATAGCCGATCTGCTTGGCAGCATGCGAAAGCATGACATCTCTGGGAGGATTGCGAATGGCTTTGCCGATTCGCTCCACCACAATGAGCAAGCCAGCGATCCGCCAATTCGGAGCCAGCGCCAACAGTGGGACGGCGCTCATTTGAACGACATAACCGAATAGCGTGATTGGCCAGAATTCACCGGTTCGCTCACTGAGGCGGCCTGAGACCAACCGCAGACCATACCCAAGAAGTTCGCCGAAGCCCGCAATAAATCCGACAAGCGTCGCGCTCGCACCAAGAATAGCGAGATAGGGGCCTGTGATGCTGCGGGCGCCCTCATAGGTGAAATCCGCGAAGAAACTCACCACGCCAATAAGAACCACAAATTTCAGCCCTCTGCTCTTTATGGCCTCCTTTCCGACTGTGACCTGATCCGTCATTGGTTTGATTTTGAGTTGCAGGCTCAGATGAGGTTGTATCCCGTCCCGTGGAGCTTGACAAGATGCTGCTCACTTAACGCCTGTGGCCTGGCGTCTACTCTGCCCGGCCTAGCATGATAAGACGCGCTCCAGATCGCTAATTCGGTGACAGATTAGGAATGGTGCCGAAGAAGGGACTCGGTAGCCGTACTCTTGAGAATCTATTGAAAAGAAGAGGTAAGCACCTGAAAAAGCTTGCCCAAACCCGACTTCCGCGTAAGAGCGATTCTAGATTTCCCAGTCTCACTGAGATATTCCACCCGCCGTGTGCGGGTAGCTTACCTGAGCCGGGAGAGAAGTAAACGAGAAAATTACGATTGTTTCCTCGCCATTAGCACCGCGTTTACCCGGTATTGAGTAGAAGCCGTCCCACATGCGGTAGAAGCGGGGTGGGAAGATGGTGAAATCGCTGTTTACGTCAGCAATGGGTGCTACGTGTTGTCCCGAAATTTGCCATGAATACGATGTGCACTTCCCGGTTGTCCACCGCCAACCGTGGCGCAGATGTCACGTGAGGGCTGAGGTATAGTAGGTTGTGCAATTCCCATTGCCAAATCAGGGGTACAAGAACTAGGTGTCGCCCCGGCAAAATGTTCCGTCTTCCTGGCATGATCCCGCTGGCTTCATGATCACCGAAGATGGCCTGTACAAGCGGGTCGTGACTCAACGGGGTTCCGATGATCACGCGTTCTATGTAGCGTGCGGCTTGCACGAGGAACTGGTCAGCGCAGGGATGGTTCTGGATTTTCAGGAAGAACCAGTGCCGGTAGAGCAGAGAGATTGGGCGCGTCTGCTGGTGCCCGAACAACTGGCGTTCGTGTCGTATCCTTGGGAATGGTCGTTCGACGAATTGAAGGATGCTGCGCTGCTTACTCTGGAGTTGCAGAAGAGGGCGCTCGCGTATGGCCTTTCCCTGAAGGATGCATCCGCGTATAACGTCCAGTTTCGTGGAGCGAAACCGGTCTTCATCGATACGCTCTCATTCGAGCGCAATGCCGGCGGCCCATGGATCGCGTATGAGCAGTTCTGCCGGCAGTTCCTGGCGCCGCTGCTGATGATGAGCTACGTCTCGCCCACCACGAACCGTTACCTGAGGGTAGACCTCGATGGATTCTCTCTACCGGAGGTGTCCCGGCTCCTGCCTGTGCGCACATGGGTACGCAGCGGACCGCTGCTTCACGTGCACCTGCACGCGCGAGCGGCTGGCCGCAGCGCGGGTCCGCCAAGTGGCACAGATTCTCACGCTGCGGATCCAAAGCTCCACTTGGTCGATTCTTTGCGGAACTCAGTTGAACGGCTGCCGGCACCCACTTGGCTATCGGCGTGGACCAATTACTACGAAGAGACGCGCTTCTACACGGCAGAGGCAGCTGAGTCGAAACAAGCGGCGGTGCGCGAACTGACTTCAGAACTTCGGCCCGCCATGGCCTTCGATCTGGGAGCCAATACCGGCCTACTCGCACAACTTCTAGCTGCAGACGGGGTCACCTGCATTGCCTTCGACCGCGATGCGGGTTGCATCAACCGCCTCTACGTGGAAGAACGCAGGCGGCCAAATTCGCGGATTCTGCCGCTGGTGATGGATCTGGCCAATCCCAGCCCGGCTCTGGGATTCGGACTGAACGCCACGCTTAGCCTGTTCGACCGTCCGCCGGCAGACCTTGTTCTCTGCCTTGCACTCATCCATCATTTGCACTTCACCGAGAGGCTTCCCCTGCTGCGCATCGCAAGTTTCCTTGCCCGGCTGGGGCGCTGGCTCCTTATCGAATTCGTGCCGCGCGAAGATCCCGCGGCCGACATACTCCGGCACGGGCGCGACGATTTCGAAGATTACACGCCAGCCCTTTTCCTCGAGAGCTTCGGCGAGCACTACCATCTCCGCAAGCAGAAGCCGGTCACCAGCTCGATGCGCATACTCTATCTGTTTGAGAGGCGCGCATGATATGTCTGGCTGACTGGCGCATTCGCGCGAGCCTGCTCACTTGCTTCATCGTGGCTCCATTCCTGAAGTTCATTGCAGAAAATGAGTATGGATTTTTGCACGCCGAAGTGGCGGCAGGCGCGGTTCTGCTGCTGATTCCTTGTCTCCTGCTCGGCTGGCTCGCGCGCGGCAAGGCATTCTACGTAGTGGCAGGCTTCTGTATCGTGATGGCCGGGACCTATCCTCTAGTACATCTGGTTAAACCGCTCTTTCGAATGCGCCTTTGGGAAGGCGCTGCGCTGCTGACGCTGGGATCCGCGGCTCTGATGAAGGTGATGCGCGAGCGCTTCTTTCCGGTGATCGCAGTTTTTGCGTGGTCCGGAGTCCTAGCCGCTACCGGCCTGCATGCGCACGTGAATCTTCGAGGGGCGCTGGGCCTGGATGGGAACCGCAGCGGAAACGTGCTTTGGCTGCTGCTGGATGAAGAAATGGGTCCCGGGGGGTTCCCGGCCCGCCCCGAATGCGATGCCGCCCGTGAGAAGCTGTCGCAGACGCTGCTCAAATATAATTTCACCCTGTTCCCAAACGCGTATAGCAATTACGCTGGCACCATCGATTCGGTGCCCAGCATCCTGAATGGCCGCCTGCTCCAAAGCGCCGGAGAGTTGATTGTGCAGACCGGGGAAGGCAACCTGCGGCAGTACCAGATTCGTGCCAATAGCACCTTCGAGGGCTTTGCCGCCCAGGGTTACCACGTGATCGGCTATCAGCACTCTTCGATGCGGATGTGCGACCCCTCATTCGCCTCCGCGGAATGCCGGGAGTACGCCGAAGGGTTGCCAAGACTGCACGACGTGGGAACCTGGCTCGACCGTTTCCAATGGCTCGTGGGAAATTACCAGGCCAGCGATCCGTGGATGGTGAAGGCCCGAGGCTTCTTTCCCTTTCATCTGCGCATGAGGATTACTGGCCCTCTCGGGCTTGCCGATCTTTGGCCTGACCGCTTGGCTCGCGAGATTCTGAAGGAAAAGAAGCGGACTTTTTTCTTCGTACACCTGATGACTCCACACTCGCCTTACCTGTACCGTCCGGACGGCAGCATCCGCCACATGAAGGAATGGATCGAGGACCGTGCTGACGAGCGAGTGATCGGCAGTGAATACGATCACCGTTATGGCCGCTACTGCGAGCAAGTGCAGTTCGTGGCAGGACAACTCGACTCCTTCCTGCGAACGCTCAAGTGGAGTGGCGATCTCGAAAGCATGACGGTTGTGATTCACGGAGATCACGGCTCGCGCATCCGCCGTTTGCTGCGGCCCGCACCTGGAAATGCCTCATCTGAAGATGTAGATGCGGAGGAAATCGATTTCGTCGACCCGCCTCCAACACGCGACCTGCTCGACCGCTTCTCCACGCTTCTGGCGGTAAAGCGCGCTGGAGCCAAGGCAGCCGCTGTCGATCAGGAAAAACATAGCGTGCTCACCCTGCTATCACGTGTGCTTTATCATCGCGAACCGCGTGATGGCGCACAGGCCAGTGACCGCGTTTACCTGTTTGACAGCCAAAAGCGCTATCGCCCTATTGATATACTGAAGTACTGGAGGTAAGAATGGATCCGCTAACTGCAGTTTATCTGGATCCGGCCACTGGAAGCATGGCCTGGCAGGTTGCTATCTCGAGTATTCTGGCCATCGCGGCCACCTGTCGTATCTACTGGGGTGAGCTAAAGCGTCTGCTGCACCTCGGCAGCACCGACGCCCCCGCCGACGCAGACCGCCCTCGTCCTCCCCAGCCGTAACCTGGAGTGGGCCCGGGAAAACTCGGTCCGTGTCCTTCCCGTCCTTTTTGCGTTACCGTGACGTGTGTTGCCGGTCGAGAACATCCTTGCGTTGTCTTATCAGGGACTCATTGCCGATGGAAAGCTTTTCTACGTTGTGCTCTTGAGTTGAGGGTCAGAAAACGTCCAGAATTTCGGGCAGGGAAGCAATGGTAGCTTGCTTCTAATCCGTTGGCTCTAGAGAGCTGGTGCCGAAGAAGGGACTCGAACTTCCGAGTTTTCGGCAGCTCTTTTAGGCTCAGCAAAGTACCACTATTCTCTGAATACAACAAAGTTGCGCCGTTTTCAATACTGTTAATCACCGCGACAGAAACAACGCAGCGTTGCGTATTTTTGCTAGTTCCGGACACTAAAAGCGTCTTCTGACCCCTGGGCTTGGACACCAATCTATTCATCAACTTTTCGCCGATGATTTCTTGGCCCGATTCCATGCGCGTTATAGGTGTTAGTTGATTCGGAACCGAGCATGTAAGTGATGATCGTGGTATATGTGGGAGAGTGCGTAGACAGACCTCTGCCCTGTCACGGCACTTTCGGGCAGTTTCGGACAACAGCTGGGGAAGCGGAGAGAGCGGAAAGGGAACAGTCCGGCAAGAACAATATATGCGGGGGCGTGGTTCAGCTGGTTAGAACGCCTGCCTGTCACGCAGGAGGCCGCGGGTTCGAGTCCTGTCGCTCCCGCCAGTTTTTCGACCTAAAAACAGTTTTTGCGGTCAAGAAGTCATCGGGGAGAACTTCCAAGCGGCCCATCCGAAAAGCACCATGGATTCGCGCTGAAGTGTTCAAAGGAGTAGCTATGCCAGGCGCTACAGGACGCCCGCTTCACCAGCCCATCTAGCGATATACATCTTCAGGAAGGCACTGAATTGCGCCGCTTCTGCCGGGAGTTTCCTCCCCCTGTTGCTAATACCGGTTCAAAGTCTCACAGAACGCCTGATTCGAATCTATCGGCCGCTTTTTCATCCTTTTCCTCGCCACACAGGAATTCCTCACAATTAGGGACAGCTTGC
>Ga0209470_1001363_pt1 | contig 18247 bp, 17 predicted proteins | sample GraSoiAngelo_125_FD_185882 | JGI IMG/M metagenome (GOLD analysis project Ga0209470, IMG submission 185882) | Grasslands soil microbial communities from the Angelo Coastal Reserve, California, USA - 14_0927_05_40cm (SPAdes) (version 2) | ecosystem: Environmental > Terrestrial > Soil > Grasslands ... | reverse complement strand
ACTTCGCGTCCTCCTTTGCGGATCGGACTCTTCAGCTTAGGCAACTCGCCTCCTGATAGTGTTAATCCGACGAACCGCCGGTTGACATGGCCGATGTATTTCACTTTAGCCACAACTTCTTGACCAATGTAGCAGCCTTTTTCATAGCTGATTCCAGCTTCGCCGATTTCAGGCATCATTGTGGTCTCATCGATATCAACGCCATAAACAGGAATGCCCGCTTCGGTCCGCAACACGTCCCAGGTACCATGATCAATCGGGGTTGCGCCACTCTGGGCAAGAAATCGCAGGACTTTGTCCGCTCTCCCGCGAGGGACCCAAACGTCATATCCGAGATCGGACACTACAATCCGCGAGTCATCAATTTTCCGATGAGCGTATTTTCCGGCGATTTTCAGAGGTTCATCGATCCATGATTCCAGCGCGGCGGCAGCCTTCGGCCCAATTACGGCAAGAATCGAATAATCGTCCGAGACGTCGAACATTTGCACGTCTTCCATGATGAGCAGCTTGTCGAATGCGGCAAGCAGCTTCGGAACCACTGCACGCTCCAGGCACAACCAAACCGCATCATCGTCCACGAGCACTTGCATGTGGGCCACAATCTTTCCTTGAGGCGTCAGATGCGCGGCATAGCAGCCGGACCCGGACAGAAGTTTTTCGACATCGTTGGTCAGCATCCCTTGCAGCCACGGCACACGCTCGCCACCCGTAAGCTTGATCATGCCGAACCAATCCTTCTCAGCGAGCGCTGCCGCGCGCGTGGCGGCTTGATAATATTCCGATAGCATTATTCTCTATTATATAGGGATGAAAATCGCAGCTCTTGTCGACGACTTGTTTTTTTCGTCCAAGATTTCCGCCGCGGCCAAACAGTTGGGCTCTGAAATTTTGTTTTGCCGCTGCGCTGAAGACGTACCGCAGGAGGTCGCACGGATTTGCGTGGATCTCAACTCAACTGCATTCGACTCCATCAGTGAAATCAAAAAACTGAAAAGAACACATCTGGCTCCGATAGTGGCCTTTGTATCGCACGTTCAGGTAGACCTGAAACGCAGAGCGGAAGAGGCCGGTGCCACTGAGGTGATTCCGCGTTCCAAGTTTGTAGAAAGACTCCCCGAGTTACTTTCCTAAGGTCGCCTGCGATACCGATTGCACGAACTTGCGGGCTGGCTGGGGAACCGGCAAATCGCCCTTTTCCACAAGTTCTCGAATGTCCACCTGCCGGCTGTAAAGGTTCTGATTCGCGTCCTTATCGGGGCGCAGGACGGCGCCCTGCAAAGAAATGCCGGCAAAGACGCCGCGGGCTCGCGAATAAACGAGAATCTCCGACCGCATGGTGGCAGACGTATCGGCGGATGCTTCCCTGCCTTTCGGCCCGGCAGCAGCGGAAGCGTCAACCCCTAACGTGACCTTGTCTCGCAGAAGGTGCTTCAGACTATCGGGCGTCATGAACAGCATCACGATATCGGTCTCCTGGCCACCGATCTGAAATCCGAAACTGCCGCCCGTTATGGAAATCATAGCCGGCGGTCCGAATGGTCCGTTCCCCGCATCCTTCTTACACGAGACGGCTCCCCGGCCAAGCTGCCCGCCGAAGCCAAACGCTGCCTTTTTCAGACCTGGAATCACAGCGACACACTCGGCTCGTTTGAGAAGAGGCTTGGGGATCTCGGAATCGGGAGCCTGGATCAGCTCGTCGAGGACTTTTGAAGATTCCCAAAGTCGATCGGCAATTTTGTCATCGATCGCCACCGCGGGAACAACGAAGATCACAAGGAACACAACCGCCAGGAGAACACGCATGGACACCTCCTATCTCAGAACCGGGATCACTTCGGATTGTATCGGTGGACCCGTCACAATAGCTTCTTTGTCGGACAAGTACATATCCACCTCGCTGCGGACGCCAAAGGTCCCTTTCAAATACACACCTGGCTCGATGGAGAAGCAGGTTCGCGCCATTAAGCGCCGGTTGTCCTGAGTTTCGAGATTGTCAATATTAGCTCCATTGCCATGGACCTCCTCGTGAATGGAATGACCCGTGCGATGCAGAAAGTACTCGCCAAACCCGGCCTTCGTGATCGACCGGCGAGCCTCCTCGTCAATTTGCCACCCATAGAGAACTTCGCCCGACGAATACCGGGACTGTACGGCCTTTATTGCTGCGTCGCGGCCATCACGGACCACATTGAATATCTTCTGATGTTCCGCGGGAACCGTCTCACCAATGAAGAACGTCCATGTGATGTCGTCATAGACGGCATGCGGTGTCCGCCGCTTGGACCACATGTCTACCAGCAAAAAATCGCCTTTTTTCATTGGAAGATTGTCACCAGCATTCGGTGCGTAGTGCGGATCGGCGCTGTGGGCGTTAATCGCCACAATCGGAGGGTGTCCGGCGGTCAGGTCGCGGCGATCAAACTGCTTGAGTATGAAATCCTGGATCTCGAGTTCATTGATGGCGGCGTTGTCCCGAACGCGCCTGCGCACCTCTTTCGTGATTTCGTCGACGATCTCGCGCATGTGTTTGGCGGCATACAGATGGCTTTCCAACTGCTCGTCGCTCCACACCGCTTCGAAGACCTGAACGAGATCCGCGGATGAAACGACCTCGATACCAAAGCTCCGGACCAATTCGATCGTTCCAGCATCAACGCGCGAGATGTAAGGGATCGTGTTCAGCGGCGAATACTGCATCGCAATTTTTTTGGCGCTGACAAGCGTCTCACGCAAGTGTTGATGCAGTTGCTGCCAAGGCAGATAGACGCGTTTGTCGCCCGGCAAACTGTCGAGCGTACCGGTCTCTATGGCATGGACAATCTTCTCGGGTGTGCCCGTTGCTGGAACAAAGTAAAACCAACGGCGGGTCGTGAACTTTGCATGATCCAATCGCAAGATGTTTTCTGCGATCGGATCGCTTCCCCTGAAGCTGTAGAACAACCACCCATCGAGTTTGTGCAGCTGCAGTGCCTCTTGTATCGACGCTATATGTCCTTCGTTTGCCATCGCCACATTATATGCAGGTAAAATGGAGTCGGGATGAAGAATAAAAGTCGATTCCTGCGTGGACAGCCTATTGAACCGCCTGCCATTGACGCGAATATTTCGATAGTCGACTTGATCGACAACACCTTCAACGCATATAACGCCGCGCGTTTTCGCGAAGCATGCCAGCTTTTCGCCGGGCGGATGCTGGCCGACGATGTGACAGTCGGTATGAGTCTTTCAGGCGCAATGACGCCGGCCGGAATCGGGATGGCAGCCATCATACCTCTCATGCGGGCCGGGTTTATCGACTGGATCGTTTCCACCGGTGCCAATCTTTATCACGACACGCATTTCGGGATAGGACTTCAGATGCAGCGTGGGTTGCACAATTTGGACGACCGCCTTTTACGTGAGGAAGGCGTCGTCCGGATTTACGATATTTTCTTTCAATACGACGTCCTTCTTAAAACCGACGAGTTCTTTCGCGAGACGATCAGCGCTCCCGAATTTCAACGAACGATGAGCACCGCCGAGTTCCATTACCTGGCAGGCAAATACGTTCTGGAACGCAGCCGCCTGCTAGGACTGAAGAACAAATCGCTCCTCGGAGCGGCATATGAATTAGGCATCCCGATCTATACGTCTTCTCCAGGCGACAGTTCGATCGGAATGAACGTGGCGGCAAAAGCTCTCCACGGCAACAAACTTCAATTTGATGTGAATGCCGACGTGAATGAAACTGCCGCGATCGTCTACGGCGCAAAGAAGAGCGGTCAAAAAAGCGCGATTCTCATCATCGGCGGCGGCTCACCGAAAAATTTCGTTCTTCAAACCGAGCCGCAGATCCAGGAAGTGCTTGGGCTTGATGAGAAGGGTCATGATTACTATCTGCAGTTTACGGACGCGCGCGTGGACACGGGAGGACTCTCCGGAGCAACTCCGGCAGAGGCCGTCACATGGGGTAAAGTGGATCCTGAGCGGTTGCCCGACGCTGTTGTCTGTTACGTGGACTCGACTATAGGCTTGCCTCTACTGACCGCATACGCGATTGCGAAACGAAAAGCGAGACCTGTAAAGGGACTGTATCATCGGCGAGGCGAGTTGCTCGGTTCGATGAAGAAAGCCGTTGCTGAGGTCGCGTACCGAGCTGGAACTGGAACTAAAAATGTCTAACCAGATCATTCGAGCCGTTTGCCCTCACGATTGCCCCGATACGTGCGCCATGCTGGTGGAACTAGACGGCAGCGGACGCGCCGTTCGTGTCAAAGGGGATCCGGAAAATCCTTACACCCATGGCGGCTTATGCGTGAAGGTTGCCCACTATGAGAAGCGTACCTATCACAAAGACCGCCTGCTTTATCCAATGAAACGCGCCGGCCGCAAAGGCGAAGGAAAATTCGAACGGATCTCATGGAACGAAGCCCTCGAAACGGTCACCGCCAGGCTGAAGGCGATCGCGGAGCAAAATCCTCAGTCGATTCTTCCCTACAGCTACGCAGGCACCATGGGCCTCCTTCAGGGCGGAAGTATGGATCGGAGGTTCTTTCATCGGCTTGGAGCATCTTTGCTGGATCGAACGATCTGCTCGACAGCAGGCATGTTCGGCATGCGCTACACCGTGGGCGCTTCGGTGGGAACCAACCCGGAGACCGTCGATCAGGCGAAGTCCATCCTGATCTGGGGATCGAACATCATCACTTCGAACATTCACTTGTGGCGTTACATCCTTAAAGCCCGCTCGCATGGGGCGAAGATTGTCACGATTGATCCGCTGCGGACCAGAACGGGTGAGCAGTCTGATGAACACATTCCGATCATGCCCGGTACTGATGGCGCCTTGGCGCTAGGGATGATGCACGTCATCATTCGCGACGGTCTTCAGGATCAGGATTACATCGACCGCTACACCATCGGCTTTGACGCTTTGAAACAGCGGGTCGAGGAATATCCTCCTTCACGCGTCAGCGAGATCACCGGAGTTTCCGAAACCACAATCGAACGCATCACACGCGAATATGCCACTCATTCGCCGGCGTTCATTCGTGTGAACTACGGCCTGCAACGGCACGCCGGCGGCGGTATGGCGGTTCGAAATATCTTCTGTTTACCTGCCTTGATCGGATCGTGGCGCTATCCGGGTGGCGGAGCAGTTTTGAGCACGAGCGGATTTTTCAAATACAACTATGCGGCTCTCGAACGTCCGGACTTGATCCAGAGCCGTCCCAGAACAATCAACATGAGCCGATTGGGCGAGGCACTCACGAATGCAAATCCGCCGGTGCGGGCCATCGTTGTTTACAACACCAATCCGGGAGCCATAGCACCGAACCAGCAACGCGTGCTCGAGGGCTTCAAACGTGAGGACTTGTTTACAGTTGTTCTCGAGCATTTTCAGACGGACACCGCGGATTACGCGGACATTCTTTTGCCGGCGACGACACAACTCGAGCATCTCGACATTCACCGTGCCTATGGACACACGTATGCAATGCTGAACAGCCCCGCGATCCGGCCTCTTGGCGAAAGCAAGCCCAATACGGAGATTTTCCGTCTTCTCGCGAAACACATGGGCTTTGACGATCGATGTTTCCAGGATTCCGATGAAGATCTAGTGCGTCAGGCTTTGGCCGGAGTAAGTGGGATTACTCTTGATGAATTGAGACGGAAGGGTTGGGTCTCGCTTCGGATTGGCGATGCGCCCTTCGCCGAAGGCAACTTTCCAACACCATCAGGCAAGTGCGAATTCTATTCCGAACGCCTCAAGGATCTGGATCCGCTGCCGACTTACATCCCTCCCCGTGAGGACCGGATCTCCAATCCCGCGCTCGCCCGGGAATTTCCCCTGGTATTGATTTCGCCTCCCGCGCATCACTTTCTTAATTCGACTTTCGTGAATCTCTTTCAAGAAAAGGAATTGGGACCGACGCTCGAGATTCATGCGACGGATGCTGCGGCCCGGCATATCGCCGATGGCTCTCCGGTACATATCTTCAATAACCGCGGCAGTTTCCTCGCGCGAGCCGTGGTGACCGATCGCACAAGATCCGGCGTCGTGTGCGCACCATCCATCTGGTGGAATAAACTTGTCCCCGGCGGGCGTAACGCCAACAGCACAACATCCGAAGAGGTTACCGACCTTGGCGGGGGAGCCACGTTCTACGACAACCTCGTCGAAGTTCGTTTGGCAGACTGATTCCCCTCCTCGCAGAGGAGGGGAATAGGGTTAATCCAGTGCGTACATCGTCAGACCGGACAGCAGCTTCGGGTAAAAGTCGGTTGATTTTTGCGGCATGACACTGCCTTCCAGTGCAATATCACGTAACTGATCCAGACGGGTTGGATTGAGCAAAAAAGCGACTTGAGCTTTTCGATCTCGCACCGCGCCGATGGCCTCCTCGCGCCCACGCACATACGTGATGTAGCTTTCGTTCTTCACGGCGTCTTCTCTAATCCCGAGGCATTTCTCCAAGAGCAAACGGTGCAAAATAAAAACGTCGAGCGTGCGCTGTTTCTCCAACAGATCCGGCATCAGCGAACGCAGATCCACGGAAGGCCGAAGCTGCAGGTAGGATAATCGATCATCCACGAAAACGCCGACGGTACCAGGTTCCGGTTTTGACGATTCGGTCGTGTAAAAAAATTCTCCCGCCCGCTTAAAGAAAATGCTCGGCTCGAATTCTGGTACGTTCGCAAGCACGCGATGGGTGGCCAAAATGGTCAGTCCCGGGCTGCTCATATTGAAAAATGCCATGGGCAGCCGATCGCTTCCCTTTTCTCCGCGCATCTCGTCTCGATAAGCCAATGCCGTTTCATATCGGTGATGCCCGTCGGCGATGATCAATTTTTTATTCTCCATCTGTCCCTGAATGAACCGCATCCTTTCACGATCGGTGACAATCCACATCGAGTGTTCCACGCCATACTCATCTTTCAGACGAATGTCTGGAGTTCGCCGGGTGATCTCTTCCAAGACGTGATCGATTCGCTGTTCCGGATCCTCGTAAAGCATGAAGATCTGTTCGAACTGAGTTCGTGTGTAGCGCAACAGCTCGAGGCGGTCTTTTTTGGGCCCCGTCAACGTCCGCTCATGGGGAAACACGACCTTATTCGCGTAATCCTCCAACTGGCCAAGTCCGACAAAGCCCTTTCGAACCCGAATTTCATTTTGATCCGGGACCTGGAATCGTTGGAAGTAAACGATCAAGGCCGCCTCCGGAAGCTGCTGCAGGATTCCTCCTGACCGCCATTCTTTCAAGTAAGCTGCGGCGCGTGTGTAAACATTGTTGTCCGGTGAATCTGATGGATCTGTTTTGCCAAATACAATGCGCACAATGTTGTTCGGATGCGCTGCATAATAACGGGCCTGCATTTCCCTCGAAATCTTGTCGTATGGCTGCGTAACAACGTTTTCTATCGGAACCTTGTCCGGCGCGTATCGCAGACTGCGAAAAGGATAAATCTTTGCCATATTGCGATAGAATACTGCGCCTCTATGAAATTGGAATGGATTTCTCGGTTGGAACAGTTCCTGGAACGTAATGATTTCGGCAAAAATTGGGACGGCGCTTACCAGGATGCTGTACCTACCCTCCGTCAGTTTTTTCATCGGGAAGGTTTCCGCACGTATATCACGAGCGAATGGGAATCGCCTTCCCGGCATCCGGAATTGGTCGCGACAAAGCAATCCCTGGTTGTCCGCATCCCCTGGGCTGAAGACTACAACGGCAAATCGCTGGTTGATCTCAACGCACTCGAAGTCCAATCACAACGCCATTACGCAGCCGAATGACCGGCCGGAAATTTCGCGCCGTGCTTTTTGATGCGGCCGAGACGTTGTTTACAACACGCGGCACTGTTGGCCAAATCTATGGCAGCATCGCGCGCCGGTACGGCTCGACGGCCCCGGTTGAGGCTATCCAGGCGGCCTTCGCCCGGCAATTTCGCGGTGCCGGTCCACTGTCAATCGAAGATCAGAAAGGATGGTGGAAGGACGTCGTGCATCGCGTCTTCAGCGAGGTTGGCATGGTTTATAACTTCGACCAGTTCTTCGATGAAGTGTACGATCGGTTTCGGAGTTCCGAAGGTTGGGTCCTCTTCCCAGAAACCATCGAAGCATTGACAGAACTGAAACGGTCCGGACTCAAGCTCGGTGTCATTTCAAATTTTGACAACCGAATATATTCCGTTATGCAGAACCTCAACATTCGGCACTTTTTTGACACTGTCACGCTCTCGAGCGAAACGGGTTACTGCAAGCCGGACCGCGAAATTTTCGATGCGGCCGTCCAGGCACTCGGTGTCCCTGCATCCGAGGTCCTCTTGGTAGGTGACAGCCTTCGCGACGATGTCGAAGCCGGAATGAGAGCCGGTTTGCATGCTGCATTGCTTGATCGGAATAAGCGCTATGGAACCCTCACGCAAGTGCCTCGTATTTCTTCGTTGAAAGAAGTAGCGCCTTTGGTTCTATCCCCTCCCTAACGATGCCGAGAAGAGGTTTCACTATTTCGAGTCGGTCGCATCATTAAGACTCGATTCTCAAGATCACGCTTGATTTTTCCCCCGCGAGTCCTTACATTTATAAGAAGTCCGACCGAAAAGGTCGGAATTAGTCGCAGAAGGCGGTGCTGGATGTTTCGGCTATCGAAGAAGTCCGATTACGGTCTGATCGCTTTGAAACATTTAGCTCAACACAATGAAGAATCTATCAGTGCCCGAGAAATAGCTGCTCAGTATCGCATTCCCGCCGAGTTGCTGGCTAAGGTGTTGCAAAGATTAGTGCGAAAGGGATTGCTGGCATCGCACCAAGGCATCAACGGGGGATACATATTGGCGAAGGATCCGGCGACGATCTCCATTGTGGATGTAGTCGAGGCCCTGGAGGGACCGATCTCCATTACGCCCTGTGAGCGCGGTGATGATTGCCAGCAATTGCAGATGTGCTCGGTAAGAGATCCGTTATTGAAAATCAAAGCAAAGGTCGTGCGGGTGTTGGGAGACACTTCGATTTACGAGCTTGCGACCAACTAGAGGGCTGCCAAAAGAGGAAACCAAAATGGTTAAGTTGCCTGTCTACATGGATAATCACGCGACAACCCCACTCGATCCGCGGGTGCTCGAGGCCATGATGCCTTTTCTGAAGGACCGGTTTGGGAATGCCGCCAGCCGGAACCACAAATTCGGCTGGGAAGCCGAAGAAGCTGTGGAAGAAGCTCGAAAGCAGATAGCGGCGTTGATTGGCGCCGATGCGCGCGAGATTGTCATCACCAGTGGCGCCACCGAATCCGACAATTTGGCCGTCAAGGGCGTTGCGTGGATGTATCGTGAGAAGGGCGATCACATCATCACCGCGGTTACCGAGCACAAAGCAATCCTCGACACCTGCAAGCATCTGGAAAAGGAAGGATTTCGGGTCACATTTCTGCCGGTCGACAGTAAAGGACTCGTTGATCTGGATGATCTCCGTAGAACCATTACGGACAAAACGATCCTCATCTCGATCATGACCGCCAACAATGAAGTCGGCGTCATTCAAGACATCAAAGCAATCGGCAAAATCGCGCGTGAGCGGGGCGTCCTGTTTCATACGGATGCGGTCCAGGCCGCCGGCAAGGTGCCGTTCAATGTGAACGAAATGAACGTCGACATCGCGTCGCTCTCCGCCCATAAGTTTTACGGGCCAAAAGGTGTTGGCGCTCTCTACGTGCGCCGCCGCAACCCGCGCGTTCTGCTGACGCCGATCATCGACGGTGGTGGCCATGAGCGGGGCATGCGATCCGGCACGCTGAACGTTCCCGGAATTGTCGGCTTCGGAAAAGCTGCGCAGATTTCTCGGGAAGAATTGCCGCAGGAGTCGGCCGAAATGTTCCGGCTGCGCGAAAGACTGCGCACGACGCTGGAACGGGAACTGGACGAGATCTACATCAATGGGGACCTTCAAAGGCGCTTGCCGGGCAATCTGAACATGAGCTTCGCGTATGTTGAAGGCGAATCACTGTTGATGGGCATCAATGATGTCGCGGTGTCCTCCGGGTCCGCGTGTACCTCCGCGAGTCTCGAGCCGTCTTACGTTTTGAAAGCGCTTGGCGTTGGCGAGGATCTGGCACATACGTCGATCCGCTTTGGGATCGGTAGGTTCAACACCGAGGAAGAAGTGGATTATGTTGCCGGCCGCGTGATCGAGGTTGTTCGCCGGCTGCGTGAACTGTCGCCTTTATACGAAATGGCGAAAGAGGGTATCGATTTAAAGTCGGTTCATTGGGCGACTGAGGCATAGGAGAAGAAATGGCATATTCAGACAAAGTAATTGATCACTACAACAATCCGCGCAATGTCGGTTCTCTTCCCAAAGAGGATCGCAATGTGGGCACCGGCCTTGTAGGAGCGCCGGAGTGCGGCGACGTAATGAAGCTTCAGATCAAAGTTAATGAAGAATCCGGACTCATCGAGGACGCCAAATTCAAAACCTTTGGCTGCGGCAGCGCGATTGCCAGCTCCAGCCTGGCGACCGAATGGGTCAAGGGCAAGACTCTGACTGAAGCTCTGGCGATCAAAAACACGGATATCGTCAAAGAACTTAGTCTTCCACCCGTGAAGATCCATTGCTCAGTTCTCGCCGAGGATGCGATCAAAGCCGCGGTCACGGATTGGAAGAGGAAGCAGGGAGACGGGGAAAAATTTTGAAATCGGACGATTTGAGATGGGCTTTTGTCCGATTTTAAATTTCTCCCTACGAAGGAACGGGACTTAACTAGTAAGCAATGGCAATTGAGATCACAGACAATGCCGTCGAAGAAGTTCGGCGGATGATGCAGAAGGAAGGCGTCCAGGCTGCCGGCCTACGCGTCGGTGTGAAGGGTGGAGGATGCTCGGGTCTTTCCTACAATCTCACGTTCGAAAGCCAATCACGTACGGGCGACAAGGTGTTCCAACGCGAGAACGTTAAGCTTTTTTGCGATTTGAAGAGCTATATTTATTTGAACGGAACGGTTCTGGATTACGACAGCGGACTCATGGGCAAGGGATTCGTCTTCATGAATCCCAATGCTAAAAAGAGCTGTGGCTGCGGCAGCTCATTTTCGACTTAAGGCGTCTCATTAAGTCCCGCTGCGAGGAAATCCAGAACGGGACTAAAAATCCTCTTTCAACATGGATTACTTCGAGGTGTTTGGTTTGCCCAGACAGCTGGGCATCGACACCTTAGCTCTCGAAAAAACGTTTCACGAATTGAGCCGTAAGTACCACCCGGACTACTTTACGACTGCATCTCCATCCAAAAAAACACAGGCCGTGCGGCTGACCGCTCTGCTGAACGATGCCTATCGGACCCTACGCCATCCTGTGCATCGGGTCGAGTACCTGCTCAGCCTTTATGGCTACAAACCCGACAGCAGCAAAGTATCGCAGGTGTTGTTGATGGAGGTTTTCGAGATCAATGAACAGCTTGAAGGAGTCAAGGGTGGAACAGCCTCCGTAGAAGAAGCCGATTCGCTGCGCGCCCTGATCAAAGAAAAACGCGAGCGCTTCGATGCGGAACTCCGACAAGCCTCGCTCGAATGGGATGAGCTGTTGAAAAGCGCCAAGGCCGAAGCGAAGCTCAAGGAGCAATTGGCAAGACTGACCGAAATTTTGTCGGAGTCATCATATATAAGAAATCTGGAGAGAGAGCTGGAATAAACAATATTCCCCTCCTCGCAGAGGAGGGGAATACAGGAACGAATAATGCCGAAGATTGTAGGAATCGATTTAGGAACAACGAACAGTCTGGTCGCGATTGTGGAAGATGGCACACCGCGTGTGGTTCCAGGACGCGACGGCAGCATGCTCGTGCCGTCGGTGATTTATTTCGACGAAAGTGGAACAACATTTGTCGGAAATCCTGCGAAGGAAAAGATGGTTGAAAGGCCCAGAAATACGGTCTTCTCGATCAAGAGATTCATGGGCAAAGGCATCGAAGATGTGCGTGAAGATTTGCCTTTGCTTCCTTTCCAAGTGGCACCCGAAAGCGAACATATCCTCCGGTTGAACATCTTCGGCCGCGACTACACGCCACCGGAGCTTTCCGCATTCATTCTTCGTGAACTGAAGCGCAACGCCGAAACGGCCTTAGGTGAGGAGATCAAGAACGCAGTGATTACGGTTCCAGCGTACTTCAATGACGCGCAACGCCAGGCGACTAAGGATGCCGGACGTATCGCCGGCCTGGACGTTCTGCGCATCGTCAACGAGCCAACCGCAGCATCGCTCGCATACGGTCTGGATAAACGTAAGCAAGGAACCATTGCTGTCTATGATTTCGGCGGCGGGACGTTCGACATTTCCATCTTGAAGCTGCGGGACGGCATCTTCGAGGTGCTCTCAACGAGCGGGGATACGCATCTTGGCGGCGACGATATCGACGAGATTCTCATTCGTCTTGTCCTGAAGGAACTGGACCAAAGGCCGGATGTTCACCAGCTCCAAGCAATTCGAAGGGCTGTTAATACGGCGAAGGAAGAACTCTCAGCAGCCGATCGTGCAGATATCACAGTCGAAGAACTGCACTATGGCCGTTCTCTCACGCGCGAAGAATTCAACAGGCTCATTGATCCCATCATCGAACGCACGCTCGGTCCCTGCCGCCAGGCCTTGCAGGATGCGGGTTTAAATGCTGCAGACATGGACGAAGTGGTGATGGTCGGCGGCTCCACTCGAATTCCTCTCGTCCGCCGGCGGGTCCAAGAACTGTTTGGCCGGGTTCCACACACCGAGTTGAATCCTGACGAAGTTGTCGCGCTCGGCGCGGCTGTCCAGGCCGATATTCTTGCTGGGAGCAGGCGCGACATGTTGCTGCTGGACGTGACGCCATTGTCGCTGGGTATCGAGACAATGGGGGGGGTGATGTCGAAAATCATTCCTCGCAACTCGACCATTCCCGCGTCTGCTACCGAGATGTTCACAACGTTCATTGACGGCCAAACGAACGTCAAGATCCACGTCCTTCAGGGCGAACGGGAACTCGTCAAGGACTGCCGCAGTCTTGCGCAGTTCGACTTGAAGGACATTCCGCCCATGCCGGCCGGTCTGCCTCGGATTGAGGTGAAGTTTCTGATCGATGCCGACGGCATACTCAGCGTGTCTGCTCAGGAGCAACGGACGAATAAGCATCAATCGATCGAAGTGAAGCCGACGTATGGCCTGACCGATGAACAGGTCGAACAGATGATCCTCGAGTCGTTCGAGTATGCCGAGGTAGATATCGCGGCACGACTGGTCATCGAGGCACGCAATGAGGCGGAGACAGTCCTGAACGCAACAGCCAAGGGAATTGCGGACGAACAGTACGCGAACCTATCCGAAGAAGAAAGGGCGGAAATCGCCGCCGCAAGCGCCCGCCTGCGCGAAGTGATGCGGACGAACGACCATGAAGTCATTCGGCAATCCATTGAACGGCTGAGCAACGCCACGATGCATCTGGCGGAACTGATTATGAATGCCGCCATTTCAAAAGCGCTCAAAGACAAACGCGTGAGAGAAATCCAATGAGCCAATCATTGATCTGGACGAACCCTGAGGACATTGCCATTGCCCTCGCCGACAAGTTCCCGGATGTCGACCCATTAACCGTTCGATTCACCGACTTATATAAATGGGTCATTAACCTGGACGGATTCAAGGACGATCCCAAAAACTCCAATGAAAAGAAGCTAGAGGCGATCCAGATGGCCTGGCACGAAGAATGGCAGGACCGGAAAGGGTAGCGTGCCCGAGAATTCTATTTAGCATGCAGGTCGTCGGAAAGTAGCCAGTCCAGAGAGTAGGGCAGGCCCTTGAAAATTTTTCAACCGCTAGTCCCGTTTCGGCAGCCGCCTGCTTGACCGCCCCGGCGTAGCACCGCGCCAGCACTTCCTCTGCGTACCGGGGAACGTTGTTGATTTGTTATTTCAACGAAACGGGGTCCGATTCATTCCGGGGAGATGCCTTTTGCAACACACTGACCAGCTGGCCTCCTCCTCCCTTGCCGCCCCTCACGATTTCTTGCGCTGTGATCTTGTGCCCATAAAGGGTTTCGTTAGATTTGCTGTCCTGACGCAGCGTGGAGCCTTCAAGCGATACACCAGCAAACAGACCGCGAGAACGGGAATATGTGAGGATTTCGGCGCGCATGTATGCGTCGGTGGCAGCCATGGCCGCGCGTCCTTTCGGACCGGCTGCGACGACAGCATCGGCGCCCAGCTTCACCTTGCTTCGCAGCAACGACTCCACGCCTCTGGGGTTCATTACCAGGAGAAGAAAATCGGTAGCGTTACCTCCCAGCTGTAGGCCGATACTTCCGCCCTCCAGGCGATACATTGCCGGTGCGCCCCAGGAACCGGTGAATTTTTTCCCCGTGCGGCAGACCAGGGCTCCCCGTCCGTAACTCCCGCCGATCCCGAGAGCAAACTTCTTCACGGACGGCAGAACCACCACACATTCAGCCTTGTTGAGCAATTCCTTGGGCAGCGCGTCAGGAATATTCAAGATTTCTTCCAGCACTTGAGCACTATCCGCGAGCCGCTCCCGCTCGGTTTCGGCGATCAGCACGACCGGCCAAACCATGATCAGAGTCAAAAACCCAGTAATCAGGCGCATCAGAGTCGATCTCCTTCCGAGGCCATTGTTCCCTCGTGTCATCTCGTTTTCAACTTCCGAGAGAAAAAACTCCACTGGCGAAGTATCCCTAGCTGCTTTTCGTCGCAAAAATACAGCGTCCGGTCTTGGACGGCTCGGAAGATCTTGAGTCGCTCTCTTCCGAGATCCGCGATCGTGCGGGCCACTTTGAGAATCCGCGACACGATCCCCGCACAGGGGGGCGCGCACGGAGCTCCCTGAGATTGGCGAGCGCGCCAAATGCAAGATTTGGGCGCCCTGAAATTAGCGCCCGCACTCCTGGGCACCTACATCGCGCTGACCGAAGGGCTTGTCAGGGTTTCGGCGACCGCGTGACCCACATCCTTCGTCGAAGCCGTTCCTCCCAGATCGCGCGTGAGCGTCCTGCCTTCTTCAACGACACGCTCGATCGCCTGGACCACTGCGCGCGCGGCGTCCGCGTGCCCGAGATGGTCGAGCATCATGGCCCCGGTCCAGATTTGAGCGATCGGATTGGCGATGTTCTTTCCCGCGATGTCGGGCGCCGAACCGTGCACCGGCTCGAACATGGACGGGTACTCTTTCTCGGGGTTGATGTTGCCGCCTGGCGCAATCCCAATCGAGCCGGCGATGGCCGGTCCCAGATCCGACAGGATGTCGCCAAAGAGATTCGACGCGACCACGACATCGAACCAGTCCGGATGCTGAACGAAGTGAGCGGTCAGAATGTCGATGTGGTACTGCGAGGTGCGCACATCGGGATACTGCTTCGCCATCGCCACGAAGCGCTCGTCCCAATAGGGCATGCTGTGAATGATACCGTTCGACTTGGTGGCAGAGGTCACATGACGCTTCGTCCGCGACATCGCCAACTCGAAGGCGTAGCGCATTACGCGGTCGCAGCCGCGCCGCGTGAACATCGCGACTTGCACGGCCAATTCTTCGGGTGTGCCCCGGTGGAGACGCCCTCCGATTTCCGAGTACTCGCCTTCATTGTTCTCGCGCACGATGACCATGTCGATATCGGCCGGGGCGCGTCCTGCAAGCGGCGACCGCGCACCTTTCAGAAGCCGCACCGGCCTCAAATTGATGTACTGCCGAAAGCCGCGCCGGATTGGAATCAACAGTCCCCACAACGACACATGGTCGGGTACGTCCGGAAAACCGACCGCGCCGAGGTAAATGGCTTCGAACTGTTGAAGCTGCCCCAGTCCGTCCTCCGGCATCATGCGGCCGGTCCGGGCGTACACCTCGCAGCTCCAGTCGAATGTCTTCCACTCGAATTCAAACTCGAACCGGCGGCCGGCGGCCTCGAGCACGCGCATGCCCTCCGGCACGACCTCCTTACCGATCCCGTCTCCAGGAATCACCGCGATTCGGTGTCTCATCATCTACACTCCTTACAAGTAGAACGTTCAAAGTGAAAAAGTGAGTTAAGTGAACGTCTGCTTTGAAAGTTACCTTGTACCATATACTTCAAACTCCCAAACTTGCATGGTTCAGATTATGGCCGTCACAGTCAACCCTCCGCCGGCACCCGCCAACCGCGTGTCGACTCGGCGGGCACTCGCCCGCGCGCTGCCTCCGCTGGCCGTAGGGACCCTCATCGCTCTGACACCTGTGCCGCAAAGCCTCACCGCGAACGCGTGGCGCTACTTCGCGTTGTTCGCGGCGGTCATCACCGGCATCATCACGGAGCCGATTTCGCCGGCCGTGCTAGGTCTGGCCGGGGTCGCGCTGGCGGCGGTGTCGGGGCTCGTGCGCGCCTCGCCGGCCGACGCGACCAACTGGGCGCTCAGCGGTTTCGCCAACAGCACGGTGTGGCTCATTTTCGCGGCGTATATGTTTGCCATGGGGTATTCCGAAACCGGTCTCGGCAAACGCATCGCGCTGCACCTGATCCGAGCGATGGGGACGCGGACCTTGGGCCTGGGCTACGCGGTCACGCTCGCCGACCTCGTGATCGCCCCGTTTACACCATCGGTCACGGCCCGTAGCGGCGGCATCATCTACCCGATCATCTCGAACATTCCCGTGTTGTACGGGTCCCGGCCCGAGGACGGCACCGAACGCAAAATGGGGGCATACCTGCTGTACACCGCTCTGGCCGGCAGCACGATCACGAGCAGTATGTTCATCACAGCACTTGCCCCGAACGCGCTGGCCATCGCCCTGATCGCGAAAGCGACGAACGTCACGATCCCGTGGCTCGACTGGTTCAAGGGATTCGCACCGGTCGGGATCACGCTTCTGGCTCTCATGCCGCTTCTCGTGTACAAAATCTACCCTCCGGAGATCAAGGAAGCGCCGGAGGCGCCGCGATGGGCCCGAGAGCAATTGCGGCAGATGGGTGAAACCAGCCGCAAGGAGTTCACATTCCTCGTTCTTGTCACGGTGGCGCTCGCGTTGTGGATAGGGGCCGCACAGTATGTCGATCCCGCGATGGTGGCGATTGCGATCGTCGTGCTGATGGTCATGTTCCGCGTGATCCCTTGGAACGCCATGATCGGAAACGCCCAGGCGTGGAACGTCCTCGTCTGGTTTGCCACACTGGTCACGCTGGCTGGTGGTCTTGCCGAGACGAAGTTCGTCGATTGGATTGCGGAATCCATTGCGCCCATACTCTCCGGGCTGGGCTTCTATGTGACCATCACCGGTCTGGTGGGTGCGTTCTTCTTCCTGCACTATTTCTTTGCGAGCATCACGGCGCACACGTCCGCGTTGCTCCCAGTGTTCCTCGGCATCGCGATCAAAATTCCCATCGTCCCCCCGCTGGTGTGGGCGCTGTTGCTGGCCTATACCCTGGGGTTGATCGGCATCCTGACCCCATATGCGTCGGGACAGAACGCCGTGTACTTTGGCTGCGGATACATCTCGCGGCGTGATTTCTGGGTGCTCGGTGTCATTCTGGGGATTGTGTTCTTCGGCGTCTACATGGCGATCGTCTTGCCGTGGTTCGCGTTCCTGAAGATCTGAGGAGTTCACCACTGAGGCCACCGGTATCATCGCGGCCCGAACGCGCCGGAATTTATGGAGCATCATCCAAGCCGTCTCATAACGGCGCAAGGCGAACTGGCGTTGCAAGAGCAGCGCCGAGAGACCGCGCTTATAAGTGGTCATCAGGTAAGCTGCCCAGAACCAGACCGTCAACGGGATTTTTGTGTTTGCAGGGTCGTTCCGGCCGTCACCGAAACCTTGCTAGCCGCGGCATATACGCGATCACATCATTCATCTTCGTAACGCAGAGGGCATCATGGACTCGCTCGCGAGATGACGTGAGCGGTGAGGATCAGCGCGAGGTGCGAAAACGCTTGTGGGAAGTTTCCGAGCTGGCGCTGCAGCCTCGTATCGTACTCCTCAGAGAGAAGCCCCAAGTGATTTCGTAGCGCCAACAAGCGCTCGAACAGGTCCTCCGCTTCGGCGCGACGGCCGGCCAGGGCGTAGTTGTCGGCGAGCCAGAAGCTGCACGGGAGGAAGGCTCCCTCCGATCCGGGGAGACCGTCAGTACCATTCTCGGTGTCATAGCGAAACACCAAGCCGTCCTGGAGCAGGTCCTTTTCAATCGCCGCTACTGTACCCCGCATGCGTGGGTCGGTCGCGGGGAGAAACCCGAAGTACGGAATGACCAGTAGACTGGCATCGAGAGCTTCAC
>Ga0209470_1001357_pt1 | contig 18270 bp, 22 predicted proteins | sample GraSoiAngelo_125_FD_185882 | JGI IMG/M metagenome (GOLD analysis project Ga0209470, IMG submission 185882) | Grasslands soil microbial communities from the Angelo Coastal Reserve, California, USA - 14_0927_05_40cm (SPAdes) (version 2) | ecosystem: Environmental > Terrestrial > Soil > Grasslands ... | reverse complement strand
AAATTCTTCTATGATTTTGTATTTTTTAGTTTAATATCCTAACAGGATTGATAAATATCCATTCTGCTTCATCAAAAGCCATATCAACAACTATCTTGTATTTTTTGGTCAGTATATCTTCTGGTATGTCAAAATCAAAATTTGCACAATTTACTATGGACTGAGAACCACAATCATTCCTCTCCAATTCTAATACCGGGATAGAATTCCTTGCAATGTGCCCGTCTTGGATACCTCTGTCAACTAAGTAAACACGTACATCTTGACGAGATAAGCTATCATCGCATATATCGTTACTTTCACACTCAACGTCAATAGACAAGCTATCATCATCCTTATCCAATTTCATAATACTGGCAAGGACAGCGTCCTCCTCATGTTCAATTCGTGTCTCTCCACCAAAATCTACCGAATAATCTGAAGTAAATTCATAATCTTTGTCTTCGGATTTAATTATAGCTGAGGGTATATTATTGAATGGAATAGGCACAAATCGCGCAGCATATGCATTGTCATATGTGAAAAAGGTAACGAACACTATCCCTAATATTATGGCTATTACGTGAGAACAACTGATTTGCTTATTTGATATTATAGTGCAACTATCTTAACTAAATTGGAATTAAATGCCAGAAGCAACTCGAGTGGAAATGATTAGTTCAAGACATTCCTTACAAAACATCCTTTTTTTGAACTCATACAAAATCCTCGTATTGTTTTCACAAGTCTGGCAATACACCTCACTTTTCATACTGAAGATAATCAATAATAATTTAATACAGTTTAGGTGAAAAATACTTAATCTTTTTTATAATTTATCCTTAAAATATCTAACCCTAACCTGATTAAACACTCTTCGTATCCTTCAAGTCTACCATCAGCAAAGCGTCCACCTTCATGACTATATTGATGAGAAGAGAATTTTATTCCAAGTAATTAACGTTCACTTGGATTTTAAAATAAATCCTTACCCCTCTGTATAAAGATATCCTAGTGGAGATAATGTAATAACAAAGAGCTAAATACTAAGTTAGTAGAATCCTCCACAGGCAGGCAATTAATCCCGACGGCCTTATAAAATAACGTTTCCTCTTATTTATACCAAATAAAATTCTTAAAATTATTTCATTTAATTATAAGGAATATCGATAATCATAGGTAACTCTCTTGACGAGCTTCCATTTACTATTATCATTTATCGTGTAATGCAAATTGATAGAGACAACTTTTCAATTTGAAGAATTTTTGCAATAAGATCTATCACTTTATCTCCATTCGACTGTGCTTGGTGAGTATATCCTTAATATATCGTTTGAAGCAAATTTTGTACACTTGACAGTTTTAGTTCAAATTTCTGACATCCACATAGGCAGCCTTTACGACGCATTGGTATTTGATAAAATAGTTCAAGAAGTAAATAGTATGAAACCCGATGCCATCATAGTAACGGGCGATATAACAGATGAAGGAATACTCCCACAATTCGAACTAGCAAGAATAGAATTACAACGTCTCAATTGTAGTGAACTAATTGTCCTACCTGGCAATCACGATTACAGACACACGGGATATTTATTGTTCAAGAAATTCTTTCCAACGAGCGAAATCTACGATATGGGGGACGTAGTTCTAATGACCCTTCATACTGCGAGACCCGATAGGGATGAAGGGGAGGTTGGATATAGACAACTTTTGTGGATGGAGAAGGCTATTGAGAAGTTTGAAGGACAACAAAAGAAAATTATCATCGCTATGCATCACCATCTGATTGGGATCCCCGATACTGGTACTGATAAGATTATAATTTTAGATGCGGGAGACACTCTGAGGGTATGCTTAGATTCCCACGTTGATCTAGTTCTATGCGGTCATAAACATCGCCCATGGGTGTGGAATCTTGGATCCCTTCAGATTGCATATGCAGGAACTGCCAGTTCCTCTAGATTTAGAGGATTCTTTCAAAATACCTATAATATTATAGATATAAAGAAAAATAATTTGTGTGTCAAATTAAAGATAGTTGGTGGAAAGAGTTTCCCTCTCTCAGATCTCGTTTCAAAGTATAAACCTTTTCTTAAGACATGAGCTTTACCTTACTATGACTGTTTCTAAAGGTCAGAATTGATTCGCAAACCTCCTAGGCGACTGACTTAACTGAATTTAACCAGAAAAAAGTTTAAAGCTGGATGGTTCATACATATATAGGAACCCTTTTTTAGAACCGATAGCGTCGTAGGTTGCGACTCCTCCAGACCTAGCACTTCAATCCTACCTGTTAGTATCGAAATTCATTCATCATGAATAATATAAGGATTTCTTAATAATATAAATGAAGAATAAATAGCTAAATCAATATAACTCAAGAAATGATGATTCAGCAACAAAATAATATTATCTTATCCTATATTTATTGACCCTTGACAAATTGTAACAATGTATGAATGAATTGGAATTAAAAGATCTATTTGTAAGTTCTATAGAATCAGGACATATTATTGATAGTAAAAACAGAAATTTACCATTTACAAAACCCGACAGTGAAATCAGGATCAAAAGTGAAGGGTACTTTGGTCAATTTGACTTGGTAATTGCCATCTTGCAGAGAACAAAAGATAGTAAAACCCCCCAGAATTCAGACCAGACGCAAGCTTATTTTGAAATCCTCATGAGGTTAGGTCAACTAACTGAGGTTGCCAGAACTGAAAAATGTAGAATAGACGCAATTTCATTCTATCCCGTAGAGCTCAAGTCCGATTGTGATGTTTTAGATAGACGTATACCGAATCAGATAATGAATGGAATACTTACCTTTGGAAGATCTATAGTTGTTCTGGATAAAAAGCACATCAATAGAGCTTCCCTTAAATTCTTGCGTTTGCTACCTGCAACTATAATAGGGTATAGTGGTACAAAAGACCACTTTAATGTTCTGTCAGTATTTGACAGAGACATACATACAGGAATGTTCAATTTATCCAAAAGAAGGCTTACCAAAACAATGATAGATAATGGTATTGTAGAAGGAATTGACAGGATATATACCAGACTCCAGACTTTAGAGAGAATAAATCAAAAACTAGTATTCAACGAACTATACAATTTCAATCCTGGATTCTTAAAAGAAGAGATTGAATTCCTAAATCAGTTTTCTAGCATCAAGGCAGTAATGATATACAGAAAACAAATTGAAACACGTATCCTAGAAAGTGAAAATAATAAAATCACGGATTATCTATAATGCATACGTCCTGGTAGGTATGAATATATGGTTTCTTTCTAGCGTTGATTACAAGTAGGAGCTTATTATTGAATTCAATGCTGACGATTGTTGTGTCAATTTTTGTTCGAATATTATTAGGATATACTATAATTTGTTCCTCCTATACAATTGATGTGTGAACTTCTAATCACGTATACTTGACAGGTTCGAATTTTCCTTTAAATTAACCGTCAAATTCTATCAGTGACATGCTCCCCTACTAGGAAACTATTTTGTTTACAACTTCCATACAACCTTTAATCAAATCTGGCAAAACTTTAGTAACGTATGATTGTTCTGTCATATATTATAATGGTAGACATTCTATCCAATGATTTCATGATCTCTTGAAATGTGGATAGGACAGTAGGTGTGTGCTACTCTGATCGCTTGTTTGTCAAAAAAAGAGAATATGCGGTTTACTTGAATTTCTTGAGTACTTCTTAATTCAGATGTTGTATATTTCAATTTAAGTAAATGCGTCATAAAGGTACTTAATTTATATTGACATTTTTATAATAATTATGTTCATTCATATTACGGGGAGAGATAATCTTATCTTAATAATGAGTTACAGTGGAAGAAATGGTTATAGTAGAGGCGGAAGTCGGGGAGGAACGTTTGGTTCAAGTCCAAAACCAGTAGAGATGGGAAAAGAATATGAAGTTGAGATATCAGAAATAAGCAAAAGGGGCGATGGAATTGCTAGAATCCAAGGATTTGTAATCTTTGTTCAAGGTGCAAAAGCCGGACAGAAAACGAACATAAGAATTACCAGTATTGGAGACCGCTTTGCAAAAGCAGAAGTTGTGTGAATCAAAAAATAAGCTTACTATTGTTGCCATGCATTGAAGTCATAGGATTCAGTTGAAGCACTAGCTTTAGTATTGCAAGTATCTTCACATAATATGATTTTATGGTTCCCCGTAGATTTTTTTTAAGGAATGTATCTTATTAGTATCATAATTTCTAGAGTTTTTGCATTCACACTATTAGTTCCATGAACACGCTTAATTACCACAACGTCGTCAATCCTGATGAATGTCAATTAATACTCAGAAAATTAACGAGCTTGAACAGAGGATAAAAGATTTCCTTGTTAAAAATCCAAATATCACTCAGCAGATAATAGATAATGTTATAGAGCGGGGTAAATCAGCTCTCGTAAAGAAGAATGCTGACGTAATTACTGCTACTGAATGTTTAGTAGTAAGCCGACTGTTATGCGATCTAAGTGCTCGCGACTGAATCAACCTTTTATAACTATATTTGTACGATTTCCAGTATAATACACCTCTTCCTAATTGAACGGGTTTCGGACAGACGAACATCGTTATCAAGAAAAGAAGAACTTAGCTCTCGGTAACCAACCGATATGGTTCCCGATAGGTCCAGACTTAGTAAATTCAACTTAGTTATTGTTATTGGTTTCAATTCGTAATAATGAAATAAGATATGTGAGTCTAAAAAGTGATAAATTGATTAACAAATCCATAGTCCACACCAGATGATAAATTGATTAACAAATCCAAAGTCCAAACCAATGTTGGTCCTTTATATAGACCAAACTTATATATCTAGATCTGACACTAATCTAATTATAAACCCAACCACCACGCTCCATGTTCAGATTTTCATAATCCGTGATTGTTCAGGAACATGAGTTGGCCCGATTCAGAAAAAAGATATACTTTATTCACATTTATAAAAAGTAATTTATTTACTTTAAACTATGGTTATTGAACTTGGACCGATTTTAGAGGATTTAGCCGTTGTCATGATTGTTGCATCGGTTATGGCGTTGGTATCTTACAAACTCAAGCAACCAATGGTAATAGGTTACATTGTCGCAGGAATGATAATTGGTCCGTATACTCCTCCTTTTAGTTTGGTATTAAACCCAGATATTCTGAATCTATTTGCCGAGATAGGGATAGTCTTACTTTTGTTTGTCGTAGGATTGGAATTTCCCATCGAAAAGCTAAAAAAAATAGGGAAAAAAGCGTTTGTAATTGCTCTTTCAGAAGCGTTGGGAACTTTTGCAATAGGATTGATAGTTTGTCAAAGTCTGAATTATTCGCTTTCTAACAGTCTTTTTCTGGCACTCGCAATTTCGGTAACGAGCACAGTTATTGTCATGAGAATTCTAGAAGAACTTGGCATGATAAAAGAAGAGGCGTCTTACATAATTCTAGGTGTAGCTGTGATTGAAGACATTATCATCATCTCTATGTTAGCAATATTGCAGTCTGTATCTTCTACTGGCGTAGTATCTGTACCAGACCTAGCTCTATCTATTGAAACCGTTCTTGCTTTCATTGGTGGAGTATTAGTGTTGGGTTCAAAAATAATACCAAAATTTGTTAACTATGTCGGGGCAACAAATCAACATGATGTGTTAATAGTAACGATTCTTGGTGTAGCGTTTGGACTATCATTTATTGCATATGAAATTGGTATATCTGTAGCTACGGGTGCATTTTTTGCAGGTGTATTGATTGCAGAATCAAAAGTGCATTCGGTTACAAAAGTTCTTACTAGTCCTATCAAGGATATGTTTGGAGCTCTATTTTTTATCTCCGTAGGTGCACTAATGGACATTACTCAGATACCTACCTTTATAATTCCTGCTATGATACTTATTGCAGTATCGCTAATTGCTAAGTTTTTCACAGTATTCCTGTCCTCAAAATCTCAAGGCTATAATACTCTGACTGCATTAAGGGCAGGTTTTGGATTGTCTTCTTCTGGTGGGGAGCTTGCGCTGGTTGTGGCCAAGGGAGGAACAGACATTGGTGGGGCTAGCTCGTTTTTATTACCTATGATAGGAACTATGACAATAATTACTACGTTTATGACACCAAATATAATTAAGTGGGGATGGAAATTTGCAAACATTTTCTCTAGTTCCAAAGAAGGAAACAGATTTTCCTTTCGCTTTAAAAGAGCTCCAAAGGAATGAAAAATAATAATAAGGTAACATGACCTATCTAAATTGATCTTAGTAATCCATCATTTTATCAACCGTCTCTTCTTTTTCTCCATGTCGATGACCATACAATTGCTCTATGCATATTGCAAATCCTACATGAGCGCAATCATCAGATTTACAAAAGTTACAAAACGGTATGCCATCGGTTAATTCTACATCGACTTCCTGAGACATAATGGTGTCATATACTATTGTATGTTTATCATTAATGAATTTAATCAAGACAATGGGATTAGCCGAAGAAAGTGATTTTTTATCTGTTGAATTCATCCATTTCATAAAAGCTTCTGTTCCGTCCTCTAATGTTTCACACTTTACTGTGTAGTTATTACCATCAGGAAGCTCTCTATTATTTTCTCGATTATTACTTATACCATTATCAGAATCATTATTCTCCTTCAATTACTCTTACCTTATTATGGCTCTTGTAATCTGATGTTACAATATAATATTTTAATTTAGCTAATCCTTTCTCCTAGAAGATGAATAATAAGGAATTTGCTTGTCTTAAACTAAATTAGAGTTTGGAATTGGCAACAGCTTAACACCAGTACATTTTATTTGTCTAATGTCAATTAATCTACAAATTACATCAAATTTGAATGACAAACCACATGTCGTGAATAACTTTAGTTATCGAGAGCAAACAGCCAGTAATAGGTAATAGAAACTTACTACATGAAGAGCATGGATTACTTGTAAGTAGAATAAATTTTTTCTACAATAGAGCGGCTTCATGTAGTTCATCCAATAAGGGAGTTAATGCAACAAGCGTTTCTTTTTCTCCAAGTATTATCTTAGAGTCGATTACAAGAGCAATTGAAAGCATTTCCCTGTCTTCCCTAGAAGTAAATACCGCATTTCCAATTATCGCAAATTTTCTATCATTCTGTACTAACCATTCCCTCCATACTTTGGTTCGTTGGAGATTTTCTTCCAGTGCGACAATAGTATATTCCAGGTCTATTCGTTCTTCCTTATCAAGTAGATTCAATTTTATCAAAGGAAGGAGAATATTCCCTCCTCTAACATTTTGATGTGACTGGTTCAGTTTTTCAATAATTTCATCTTCGTCCTCACTAGTTTCTACCAAATTGTAATTCGGAAAGAAATACGCTGCGAGATTTTTGTTCCAGTCATAGATCTTGTAAATCGTGTCATCATATTCCATTTTCCATTTAGATCTCTTATTTTGACTCCCATACATCTAACTATCAGTAAATTGACAGAATATATCTAAGTTGGTTTAGCAGACTTTTCAATAACAAAATATTGGATATCAATCATTGACCTAATCGCACTGATTACTTGCCGTATTCATCATGCCGTCGTACCCAAAATTGAGGGAATTCATGGCCGTCTTCATCCCGTCCCTTGGGTACGAGGTCGAGGTAATGATATGCGACGTTCAATACATCAATGCCCCGCGCATACGCGGAATAAGTATGAAACACATGGCCGGCAGTATCCTTGTAAAACACACTAACTCCCTCTCGCTCTGGACTGTGTGTATCTTGCAAATTATAATTATAGAAAGCTTTTTTCTCGCTCAATTCTTCTGGTGTAAACGATACATGATAATCAAAATTGAAATCATTATCATAAGAAGAAACCCACTTAAAATTCCAACCCATACGCTTCTTGTATTCGCCTATTTTGCTATAAGGTGCTTTAGAAACTGCTATCATGGTAACATCTCGTTGATTCAAATGGACAACTATTCCATTAAAATTGTCAGCCCAAAAAGAACAAGACGGACATCCTGCGTCCCAGTTAGGATCGAACATAAAGTGATAAACAATTAATTGACTCCTTCCATCAAAAAGTTCTGATAACGTTTGTTTTCCATTTGGTCCATCAAAGAGATATTCTTTATCGACTAAAACCCAAGGCATATCTCGTTGTTGTTGACCAAGTTTCTCCCGTAATAAAGTAAATTCTTTTTCCTTTTTGAGTAAAGCGCCACGAGCTGCTAACCATTCATCTTTTGAAACAATTTGATGATTGTCCAAGTGTCTCATTTACCTATCACTCCTTTAGTCATGAAGTTTAGAAATCTTGTGATAAACCAGGACCTTGCTTCGTTATGACTGATATACTGAGTTAAAATTAATTTATTATTTTCTTTGTCTAACTCTAGGTGCATATAATTAAGTAATTAGTTAATTATTTAAATGCTTATATTCAGATAAAATATTAAGGTTAACCAATCTTAGCATAGGGTAATAACATGGACATTCTAGTAGAAACCTGCTAAATAATAGGCAGAAAGAAATAGTTCTTACATTTTCATACCTCCACCTCCTGGTATATCAGCTTTTTTACCGATTTCAGATTTGCTTTCATTAAGGCCGTGATTTTTTTCATTGTGAGATATACCCATATTATCTGCAGTATTGCTTTCAGTATGCATAAACATCATACTATCGTATGGAATGATTAATCCCAGAATACTAGAGACGCCTAATATTATTAAGGCAATCCCAAAGCACCTTGCAACCCATATTCCTTTCTTCCACATTTTTTCTCCAAAAATTATTGCCGCAAACAAACTCATCAAAACAACGCTCATCCACCCCAATGCTACCATAATTAGAAAATAGGGCCAACAGCATCCAAGGCAATAAAGTCCATGATATGCGCCCATACTAATTGCACCTGCTGTCCCACTTTTCCATCTCTTCATAAAAAAACTGAGTGGAGATTCGCAATATCCAATGCATTTGTTCTTTATAGGAGTAAACTGATAAATACCAGATATAATCAGAATGCTTCCAAATATTATTGCCACATCATTATTTGAGTGGTTGTTCATAAGAAAATTCATAGGAACAGACCACCCTAATAGTAAACCTAGGCCTGTTAGCGCCCAAATTATGAGATACATTCCAACAAAGAGTATGATGTTAAAAGTATGCGAGAATCTTGTATGTATCGTTACTGCAAATAACTCTGACTGCTTATTAGTAATCAGTTTATTATAAAGCACAACCATTGGTATTATAGCCGGAAACATCATTGCAGCCATTCCTGCAGTCCAGCTTGCAATAAACAGTGAGATTAAAGTTGGATTGTAACCAATCATAATGTTCATCATGTCAGGCTGCATTGTTGAAAAATACCAAGACAATGCCGCAGTGAAAAGAAGCGAGACTATAATTATTTTTTGCGGTTTATTCATACGATACCAAAATGATAAAAATAAAGAATCTCATTTTAATTCCTCTGGCTGACTCAATTCAGTAAAAGTTTTACGGCTCATATTTAAACCTAGAATAGAAACCATTCTTACCAGTAGTATCCCATTGAAATCCATGGTCATTATAGGAATATTTTGTAGAGTGGGCTATTACATGATCGTGTCCTGGCACCATGGTAAAGGAAGGATTTACAATTAAACTATCCTTATTAGGATCATTGCCCTTCATGGCCTCTATCTCTAAGGATAGATATTCTGGGATTTGCAGCCAACGACGTTTTCCTTCCATTCCAAAAGTTATCGGAGCAGATTTTATTCCAACCATTTCTCCGATAAATTGCGCCGCTACAGCAAAAAAACCTCCCGATTGGCCCGAAAATATATTTGATAAAGCATCAATTTGCTCTTGGTTTGCATTTTTATCGACGTAAAATGCTACCTTCATTTTAGGACCAGTAAACATATTGCCGGGAGCCACAAAAACAGCTACTGTATTTAACCCATCTAGGGGGATACTATCATAATGACCTTTTTCTATATGCCAAGCTACAGTAAGGTTACAGTATCCTTCATCAGGGTCTAGTAAAAAAATACAAGGGCATATTGTATCACAGTTACAACCTTCAAAATAATCTCCTTCAAGTTTCCAATCATGAGAATTATTGCTAGTCATTTAATTTCTAGTAATGAACTGTGATGTTTTTAGATATAAGGTTTACTTTGGTCATTCATTTATTTCTTTTCGATAATTAGTAATTTAGAGATAGATAAAAACCTCGTCGTGCAATAGGTTAAATTATTCGTGTAGGTTAAAAGGAAAAAGTTAAAGCTTAGCAATCGTTCTCTATATGAGAACCTAGTTTAGAATCGCTAGCGTCACGGGTACCTGTGGTCTAATAACTGCCATCTAAGATCCAAGGATTATTGGTAAGCCTTCCATTTAGGGAAGGAATCTCTTCTATGATATCCGTCCCATAATAATATCAATTGTAAGTTGTAATTGCCAAAGTATCATAGTGAATCTCTAAACGTCGAATTCAGACTTTAAAATCTTGAGAAAGAATGCTACATCCGCCGATAACATTGACAACAATTCAGAAAACTGTTTATATCTAAGGAGTAGCTCTCAATCTTATGTCTAATGCAAGCGGCAAGGAGGTAAGTTCGTACAATGAGTGAAGGCAAAGCTCAGACAAGTAAGCTAGACGAACTCAAGCTGCGGACTCAACAATTGGGAGAGGCATATCGCGATTTGTTTCCTAAAGTAGACCCTGCTTTTGTCTATGATCTGATTATACGAATTGTAATGAATCCGAAGGATAGTGCACCTATCTATACTGTGGAAGTTTTCACGAAAGAAGGAACAAATCCTGAAAAATCCAGGGAGCATATAATGCAAACTACTGGAACTGTTCCTTCAATTTACGACAACGGTACTCACTACGTTTCAACCCATCGTTTGACACTGGAAATTCTTAAAAAACTAAACGACATTGACTATGTTCTAGAAGTAATGGGTGACTATACTGGCAGTGCAAGCTCAATAGGCGCACGTCATGAGAAGGGCGATTGGAAGCGTATCAGAGATAGGTCCGATGAATGATTAAATTGTAGACCCAACCATACTTGATATAGTTAATACTATATACAAAACTTCTAACATTAAATATACCAAAGGTTTGATGTCATGGCTATCTATGATCCGGCATTAGTTTTTCCAGATTATTTATTCATCCAAAACTACTGTTAGTCACCACAAATCCTAGGAACGGAAACCTTTTTGAATAAATGTGGAGAAATCACCAAGCTTTTGGGATACTCGTTCGATCTAGATTGCGGGTCAGGGCCCATGACATTATCAACTGCATTCTTAAAATGTTTCAAGGATTACCATACCGCATAATTGATAAATACAATGCTCTTACCTATGGTTTTATGTAACTGTGCAGAAATAAAGCCTGTTTCGTTTTTGAACTTAGTAGCGTCTTCTTCCCACGCGTTTAAAAACTGTTCCACTTCATCAGACTTTACATTGAATTTATTTATTAAAATTACTGGTCCTATCACTTGGCTTTCCATCTGATCATTAAGAGTTACCCATTCATCCATTTCAACTAATTTTGCCTTAGCTCAATTTACTAATTTAAATATAAAAAGCTGTAAATTCCAATTCGGAAGCAAAGATCGGTTTGCTCAACCAAATTAATAATCGCAATAAGTCCTTTACTTACAATAGTCCTAGTAAATGTAATCCCTGAGAAGCAAAGCGTTAATCCGGAGGTTATTTGACATTAGGATGTAAGGGCATGGATCCATGAAAGTTAGAGTATATTTCTGCCAGGAACCTGATATTCAATCCTATATCTTAACGAAGAATAAATTGAGTAGACAGGCACTAGATACTATCTATGATTTAGTTTGGGAATGCGAATTTAAGAATATTCTTAGTGTAGGTAAGATTTGGCTTAAATTTATTGAGGATGAGAAAAATCCATTTGGAATAACACTGAGAAGAAAAAGAAGTCATAACAAAATAGCCTCTGGAGATATCATTCAGATGGCTAATGATTTTTACATAGTACATAAAATTGGTGTCAGAAAATTACAGATAAATGATTAAATGATTAGCTATAACAAATATATCCAAAATTGGCTGAGTAAAATTGTCATTTCTTGGTAATTATAGGAAACCCGAATTGTTAAAATCATGGTTTGCCGCAAGCTTGAATGTATTATGAGATAGTTTGCAAAATATGTTTAATATTGACAGATACATATTGTAAGATGATGGGAGCGGTATTTAGACCAAAGGACTTGCGTAAGGGTTACAAGAAGATCACAGAGGATGCTATTAAGGATCTTAGTCCTGATACTAAAGATAGTGTGATTAAGCTTTTTGAATCTTGGGACGATATAAATTCAAGAGAAAAGTTGAAAGAGATTTTGGGTCAAGACAAAGCCGAACAGTTATTAAAAAAGATTAAACAGAAAAAAGTTGATCTAACTGATGAAGATCGAAGAGGATTAAACAGCATCTTAAGGGACTCCTTAACATTTGATTAAATACGCGTCGTTGCAACTAGTAATTTTTCATAGTACGATAAAAAAGAGACTATTTCGATACTCCGATGGGGCTTTGGATTCGAATCGTTAACAATATGATTCCCGATGGTAAATCAAGGTGTTAAAGTAAATCAACGTGTTAAAGTAACTCATATCTATACTGTTTATATGCTATTAAGCTCTTGTTACTAAAATTATTGGTAGAATGACTTTTTAGAAACTACGCACTAGAATTAAGTGGAGGTAGCGATGTTTAAAGTAATTGAAGGGAGAACATTCTCTAAAATACTAGTAGCCGTCTATGAACCAAGGAAGTTTGCAGAGGTGGCACTAAACTATGCCATAAAGGTAGCCCAAGATTATGATGCAAGACTGGTTATTCTGTATATCATTAGAGGTAACGCTAATTTACAAACTGTAAATCTTCCAAGTCATATAGTCCAGTTGAAAAAGGACGCACAATCATATCTTGTGAAAGTATCAGAAAAAATACAAAAAGAATGCAGTAAGGCAAAAACCATAAGAATCAAAACTGAAATTATTGCTTCAATTAGAATCGCTGATGCTATCGTAAGCTATGCCAAAGATACCCATATTGAATTAATCATAATCAGAACCAGAGGTAGGTCCAAACTTAAAAGTATAGTGCTTGGTAGTGTTGCCTCAGATGTTGTGAGACATGCGCATTGTCCAGTGTTGACAGTGAAGTAGATTAACACTTACAGCAGATTATGATATCCTCTCGCAGGTGGTAATTTGATAGGAACTCCTGAAAAGATAATTAAAGGTTTGAGTGAATATATCGACTTGGGAGTAACTCATTTTGTAATACATTTTAGGGAATTGAACAATTCAACACTAAAGTTCTTTAAATTAAAAGATTATAAATAAAATATAGCATCAAGTTATAGTAACAATTTAATTAGAGTTTGTGAAATAGTAACCTGCTTTAGTACTTAAACTAAGTTTGTTACCATTATATACAATTTGCAAAATAAAAGAATAAATAATTAAATCGTCCAAATAAGTAGGGGTGGTTAAAAATATTTGAAAGAAATAATATCTCAAATTTCAATTAAGGGAAAAATGATTAGACTAGTTAGAGGTGATATTACGGAAAGAAACGTAGATGTAATAGTAAATGCTGCAAATTCCTATTTGAGACATGGAGGAGGACTAGCGGCTGCCATTGTAAGAAAAGGGGGAAAAATAATCCAAGAGGAAAGTGACAAAATAGGTGTTGTCTCGGTTGGTAACGCTGTTATAACAGGTTCCGGAACCTTGCCATGTAAAGCAGTTATTCACGCAGTAGGACCAAAATTTGGAGAAGGAAAAGAGGATCAAAAGCTAAGATCAGCTATGAAAAATACTTTAATGCTTGTTCAAGCAAATGGATTCAAAAGTATATCTATTCCTGCCATAAGCTCAGGAATATTTGGTTTTCCTAAAGATAGATGTGCAAAGATATTGGTTAATGAATCAATAAGGTTTATTACAAACTCCAGCTCGAAACCAAGAGCTAGTTCTCTTCAAACTGTAGAGTTCTGTATTCTTGATGAGGAAACATTGGAACAGTTCAGGATGGAATTTGATAGTATGAAGGCTAGTTAAATGTTAAATTGACCAATAATATTACATAGAATGTTCTTTTAGAGTATATCCTTGCGAATCCATGTATTCTTCTCATTACGTTCTTAACTGGGCTGAAATAATTTTGACAAGAATATGATCAAGGTTCACGGATATGCAGCTGAGCAGGCTAAAGCACCCCTTGGTCCATACACTTTTGAAAGAAGGAATCCTGGAGAGAATGATGTGGTAATTGATATTCAATATTGTGGGGTCTGCCATACAGACATACACCAAGTGAATGATGAATGGGGAGGAAGGTCAACCTATCCTATGGTTCCAGGTCATGAGATCACAGGTTTAGTTACGGCAGTTGGAACAAAAGTGGATCGCTACAAAGTGGATGACAGAGTGGGCGTTGGTTGTTTTGTCGACTCTTGTCGAAAGTGCGCCCCTTGTCTTGAAGGAATGGAACAGTATTGCGTGGAGGGGCCAAACTTGACATACAATGGAGTTGAAAAAGATGGAAAAAGTAGAACTCAAGGAGGTTATTCCAACAAAATCGTAGTAGATGAAAATTACGTCCTTCAGATTCCTGACAACCTTCCTATGGATCGTGCAGCGCCGCTCCTCTGTGCTGGTATCACTATGTATTCTCCTCTTATGCATTGGAAAGCAGGTCCCGGAAAGAAAGTTGGTATAATTGGTCTGGGTGGATTGGGTCACATGGGAGTAAAAATAGCACATGCTTTAAATACCGATGTCAGCGTGTTAAGCCATTCACAAAAAAAACGGGATGAAGCCAAGAAGATGGGAGCAGATAAATTCTATAACACATCTGAAACTGACAATTTGAAGAATCTGGAGGGTTATTTTGATCTGATCATCAATACATTGTCAGTAGAAATTGATTGGAATCATTATCTGAATCTGTTAGCCCTTGACGGGACTATGGTCGTAGTAGGGATTCCCGAGAAGGAAACGCTACTTGGCGCATCATCGCTAATTAATCCTCGTCGCAATCTTGCAGGGTCTGTTATCGGGGGAATACGTGAGACCCAGGATATGCTTGATTTCTGTAATAAATATAACATTACAAGCGATATTGAGCTTATCCCAATTCAAAACGTCAATCAAGCTTACCCAAGGGTTGTTAATAGTGACATTCGCTATCGATTTGTTGTTGATACAAAGTCATTAAATGACCACACTTAGTAACAAAAATGGTAGTGCAATAGTTATAAATTGTATCAACGTTTGGATAGGAATCGATAACAATATGGTTCCCGGATGGGCTCATAAAATAATGCTCCTCAATTTTACATCTGTAAAATTCTAGTTTTTGAATTTCCACTAATGTTCCTGTCGAATATTCAATCATAATCCATTGGGCTTATTTGCCAACGAGTACTAAATTGTGATGTCCAATACAAAAATTAATTCCACTAAAGATAAGCCTAGTCAACATTAAAAACAGAAAAATAAGAATCTAACATTAAAAATATCGGAAGCTTGGTATTAGTAATAAAGACGTCTTACTAGACTTAAAGTGGTCGTTTCACCAATAATGAATTATGAATCCAAAAATGATCAAAAAGGTGATTTTAAAATGAGTATCATGCTAGATACTCCGCTTTCAAGAACAAAACACATTACAAATTCAAAACATGTTGAACCTAAGACCTTGTCTATCTTCCTAATATCAGTAGCAATAACAATGGCAATTGTATTATTGATGTACACAGGCCTATCGTACACAGAAGGTATGATGAAACAATATTCTGCGTGTAGAGATAAAATAATAGGCTACGAACAAAGTGGAATTTACAAGAGTCCAGAAGAGTTTAAATTAGCGTTATCATCCTGTGACTCAAAATAAGGACATAAGCTAATATATTTTTTAACCCCTCTTTTTTAAATAACTTAAGAAATACTTTAAGGCTTATCAATCAATATTCCCTAAAGGTCCTACAATTTTGCGTTATTCATAACAACAGCTAGTATATTATGAAAATAGAAATTTACTTAGCTTAACATAAATAATCGAAATTTAAATAACTGAAAAAGTAAAGTTATCATTATTGGCTACCAAAGCGGTTATCGGTTACGCTAAAAATCTAAAGGATAATGAAAAAATATTTCTAATTTGTGATCAGTGTATGTGGAATGTAACTTGTATTAATAAATTATATCTGCATAAAATCCTTGGAACTAACAACTTGTGTCCAGTTTGCAATCAAGACAAATTGTCAAGTTTTCCTGTCAAACCAGATCATTCATTTAAATTTACTAATCCCAACAAAGGATGATTTCGACTAACTTTGGGAATAAAAAATAAATGATAAGTCCATTCTAAAATTATTTGCATTTTATCCTTAAAATGATTTAAAATGATTTAGATTACGAAAAACGTAGATTACTTATTAACCATTTAGAAAACTTTGCAAATCAACAACTGATTGGAGGTAATGAATCGAAGACAATGGACTTTAAGCATAGTCCAAAAGATCCGACCAGTTGTACTAATGCTTAACGCGAAAGTGACATTTAAAATCAATGATAAAGGCAAAAAATTCCAAATTTGAATTCTACTTTGCAAAATTAGATCATAATATCCTCTCTTAACGTGTAACCAATAATTTACTTAATGATATTTTCTTAAAATTCTAAATACCGACTACTTATCTTTTTATTAGTAACAATGTTTTTATTAATTTATGATTTTGGATTAGATATCAAGTAATTCAACCAAGCTATTATAAATTGCTCATTACATCTAGTAATATAATTAGTTAAATTAAGATTCATCGGAAAAATCAGATAAGTCCCAATGTTCTCCTCTAGAGACATAACGAATTAGACTTCAAGTATAGTTAGAAGCCGGATAACAAATGTAGATTATGTATGTGTGTTTGGGTTTACAGCACATCTTGGTGCTACTTTTTCAATTTGAATTGATCTAAACATTTTGGGGTTATTTAATAAAATTTAATATGACACTATCTACTTTAAACGAAAACTTACCCCAGATTACTTTAGATTTTCAACTATCCTTCGTGTTTCCTCCAAATTGAAAGCTTTGAGAGTGGTACTACGTATGTTTCCTAATGCTCCAGTACCTAGCAAGACAGACATGGCCTCATCATCATTGGGTAATTCTACTATCAGGACCAAATCATATTGTCCAAATGTATAAAATATATCAGTTAGCTTACCACCTTTCTTCTCAAGGTACGACTTGAAACCGTCAGCCCGTTTAATCGTGTCCTTGACATTTCTTATCCCTTGGTCAGTCCAATTTAACAATAGAATGTAGTGAGACATATTTACAAGTAAATTAACGTAATATTTATGTCCATAGGTCCAATTCATTAACATTAGTACGAAATATACTCGCCTAGAAGGAAAATATTTCCGTCTTTCCCTTTTGCTTCAAATCCAAAGAGTTGAATGTTTATTTTCAGGCGTAATCATTAAAGACAATACAAATCAAATTGGATATTATGATCTAGTTCTAACTGAATTTTCAGTCGAATCCGTCCGGGTTGTACTCGAATACTTAACAATATGGTTACCGACGAGTTCGATCACATAATACTCTTAGTTAAACATAGATTGATAGTAAAAATTGATCATAATAAGGTAGGCTATTTCAGGTCTGAATACTATGAGTTGCCTACATTTCTAAATTATGCCCATTATTTACCAGGTTAAATACTTAGTCTTTTTCTGTCTCTATTAAGGATTTAATTATTGTAGCATTTACATCATCAATATCCAAATTTTCTTTTAAATAGCGTGCTAAGTCACTAGGTGTAATTATGCCTAATGGTTTGTTTATGTCATCATCCTTTACTACAAGCAAATGTCTGACTTGATTTTGTATCATTATATCAGCTGCTACTCCTACTTCCGATATCGCATCAGTTGTGACTAGAGCATCCGACATTATATCTCGCACTGAGTTATCTCTACTGCTCGCATCATGAACACATACTTTTCTTACTAAATCTCTTTCTGTTATTATGCCCACTGTTTTGCTGTTAGCGTCAATCACTACTAGTGAACTTACATTTCTGTCGCGCATTTTCATCGCTGCTTCTTGGGCAGATAAAGATGCCTCAATAGTCTCTAGTTTTTCAGTCATTAAATCACCTATTTTTGTCAAATTGTCTACGCTAAATAGAA
>Ga0209470_1001355_pt1 | contig 18283 bp, 20 predicted proteins | sample GraSoiAngelo_125_FD_185882 | JGI IMG/M metagenome (GOLD analysis project Ga0209470, IMG submission 185882) | Grasslands soil microbial communities from the Angelo Coastal Reserve, California, USA - 14_0927_05_40cm (SPAdes) (version 2) | ecosystem: Environmental > Terrestrial > Soil > Grasslands ... | reverse complement strand
TTCGTCTACCGCATCCCGAACGCGGCCGCGCGTGCGCTGGCCGAGCGGACGGCAACGCTCGAGGCGGAGAACGCGCGCTTGAAGGTCATCGCGGGGGAGCAGAGGGTCGAGGCCGAGCGCCTCGGGCGCGCCGCCGAGGAGGCCCGCACCGAGTCGGCGGTCGCCCAGGCGCGGGCGACCCGGCTCGAACGCCTGGGGAGGCTGTGGCCGTGGGCGAAAGCGGCCCTCGCCCTCCTCCTCGCCGCCGCAGCAGCCGCCCTCTACACCGCCGTGGCCGCCATGCGCCGCCACACCGAGGCCGAGCGCTACGCCCGCAGCCTGGCAAACGAGCTCGAGGAGAAGCGCAGGGCCAGCCTCAGCGAGCGTCAGCAGAGCGCGCGCCAGATCCTCGACTTGGAGGAACGCGTCCGCACCCTCGAAGCCAAGCTCGGCCCGAGGGCAGTCATGGGCGGCCGGAGCGCGAGCTAACCAGGGCGACGCGCGCCCGGCGCGACCTCTAGAGGCCCAGGCGCGCCCGCGGCTTGCGGGGGGACGCCGCAGGCCAACGCCCGCGCTCCCCGACGCTCGGCTCGGCGCTTCACCCGGCCCAGCCCCACTTCTCCTTGTTGGCCTGGACCTGCTCCGCCGTCGGGTGGTCGATCTTGTTGTGCTGGGCGACCTTGAAGTCGCCCATGTTCTCCATGACCTTGTAATTGAGGGGCGTGTCGTCCTTGAACACCTCGGGCACCGCCACCTCCTCGAAGATCGCGTTCCACGGGCACTCGGGCTCGCACGCGCCGCAGTCGATGCACTCGTCGGGGTGGATGTAGAGCTGGTTCGGCCACTCCTCGCGGTTGGAGCCGGTGTACTCGTAGATGCAGTCGACGGGGCAAACCGCGACGCACCCGGTGTCCAGGCAGTCGCGGCAGAGCCGCGTGATGATGTACGCCATGCCTTCTCCTCACCCGCGCGCGGGCATCGTCTGTTCCTAGCGCCCACCCCCCGCCTTTGCAACAACGCTCGGGGTCGACGTTTTCCTTGACAAGCGCCCCTCTCGTCGGGCACATACGACGCGTCCGGCAACGCTCGAGGGCCCGCGTGAAACTGCGGTCGGGGAGGCGGGGGATGATCAGCTTGCGGATGGTCGGGACCGAGGTTTCGGCGCTGGGAGCCGCGGCGCTGTCGATACCGCTCCGCTTCGTGGTCGAGCGCGATCGCTTCGATCCGGGCTCGCCGTACCCGACGCCGGTCGTGTTGGTGCACGGGCTGTTCGGCGACCCGACGAACTTCCTCCTCCTCCGCCGCTACCTCGCGGGCCACGGTATGCGCAACTTCGCCGCCTTCTCTTATCCGCCGCGCTTCGACTACCAGCGGCTTGCCCCGCGGCTGGGCGACCTGATCGACACGATCTGTCTCGCCACCGGCGCGCCGGAGGTCGACCTGGTCGGCCACAGCCTGGGCGGACTCATCGCCCGCTATCTGGTCGAGATGCCACGCCCGAGTCGCGTGCGTCGCCTGGTGACGCTCGGCGCGCCCTACTTCGCCACCCCGCTACCGCCCGAGGAGCTCGCCATCTTCGCCGCCGGCGACCCCTTCATCCCGCCGCCGCATCCGATCTACGGCCCGCACAGTGCGGCGCGCCAACGCGGCGGGCGAGTCGTGGTCGTGCCCGAGTGCGGGCACTGGGGCCTCCTCATCCACCCCACGGTGCTGCGCGAGGCCGCGACCTTCCTCGCCTTCCCGGGCAGCACGCTCGAGCTCGCCGAAGCGCCCCTGGCGCTCGACGCCGCCTCCTAGCCCGCCACCGCCACCTCCCGTTTGACGCGCCCCGCCCCGCGGGAATATTCCTTTGGTCCAGGGCCGATGCCGATCGACTTCCCGTCGCTCGCGTTCTTCCAGGCGCTGCAGCGCGAGATGCACGCCGAGCGCGAGCGCTTCTCGCGCCTCGGCTTCTTTGACACCACCTTCGGCTTGCGCGTGCTGCCCGCGGGCGGCGGGAGACCCGCCGAGTTCGCACTCGCCTTCGAGGTATTCGACTGCGTGCACGTCGGCGAGGGCCTGGAGGGTGTCGAAACCGACTTCGTGGTCGAGGGCCCCTTCGCCGCCTGGCGCGAGATGCTCGACGCCATCCACGGGCTCGGCGCCGCCGACACCGCACACAGCCTCAACACCCTCACCCACTTCGGCGAGGCGCTCCAGGTCCGGTACGACGACCCCGACGGCCACGACAAGATGTACCGCTTCGCGGAGAGCATCCAGGAATTCCTCGACCTCTCCGCGCGTCTCGACTTCATCTACCCCGACGGTTCCCGCCCGCCCGCGCGCCGCGAGGCCCTCAGGAGGAGTGGCACATGAGCTACCTCAGCACGACCGACTTCACCGAGGACCCGGGCTTCGTCGACCGCTTCCGGCGCACGATGAAGGGCGACCTCGAGCTGTCCTGGATGGACGTGCCGCGCGAGCGGGTGCGCTGCCGGCCGCAGAACGAGCGCCGCGGCCTCACCTTCCGCGACCTGGACGTCGGCTCCTACGGCTTCACCGAGATGCCCGAGCTGATCCGCCAGAACCGAAGCTTCGCACCGCGCGGCGCGGTCCAGCCGCCCGGCCTCCCCGACCTGCAGGCCGAGGTCAACCGCAAGAGCGAGGTGTGGGCCTACAACATCGAGGGCTACTACGAGGAGGCGATGACCCGGCAGTGGAACGCCACTACGGACATCCCGTGGGCGGAACTGCAGGATACCGCGCTGCCGGAGGACATCGGCAAGGCCTACGCCCAGCTGCTCACCTTCCTCACCGAGGTCGAGATGATCGCGACGGACGTCCCCGCCAAGTGGATGGGGCGTCTCAACGCCGACTTCTTCGAGGTGAAAAACTTCATCGCCACGCAGGCGATGGACGAGGCGCGGCACGCCGAGATCTTCCGCAAGCGCGCCCTCTCGACCGGGTGGGGCCTCATGCGCGCGAGCTCGCACAACGAGTTCAATTTGAAGTTCCTCCGCGACGCCGACAGCTTCGCCGAGGCCTCGCTCGCCCTCCACCTCCAGGCCGAGGGCATGGTGCTGACCCTCTTCCGCTTCAGCGAGTACATCTCGCCGACCGAGGGCGACAAGAAGCTCTTCCGCCTGGTCATGCAGGACGAGGCCCGGCACGTCGGCTACGGGATGCAGCATCTCAAGTGGGTGCTCGACCACTTCCCGGAGAAGCGCGAGCTGATCCACCACCACCTCGACGAGGCCGAGAACTTCGTCTTCGGCGCCGGCTACGCGACCGAGGTCCTGGAGCCGTTCATCATTCTCTCGGGCAAGGGGCTCAAGAAGGAGAACGTCGCCGAGGGCGCGCGCATCACGATGGCCTTCCAGGTGAAGCAGACCGAGGAGTACTTCGAGCGGCTCGCCAAGTGCGGCCTCCCGGAGCGGCGCGAGCGCTCCCGCCTGTGGAGGATGTTCGAGCTGCAGAAGCAGCAGATGGGCCTCCCGACACAATGACGTGGAGGCCGACCGCGAGAGCGGTCACGCCGCGCGCGGCGGGAGCCGCGCGGGAGCTGAACTGGGGGCATCGGAAGCGCGGAGAGCGCGAAGCGCCCGAGCACTGGACGGGCCCCCGGAAGTAGTGGCCTACTACGCCGAGAAGGACTTCTTCGAGGACGACGAGCTGATCCAGCTCGTGACCTCCATCCTCGAGGGCAACCTGACCCTCGACTGGTACCGCGTCGAGACCCCGCGCGTCCACGCCCGGCCGGCCGATCCCGGGCGCGGCCTCACCTACGAGGACTGCAACCTGGGACCCTACGGCTACGACGCCATCCCCGAGTTCCTGCGCGACCGTTACAGCATGGCCTCGCGCGGGAGCGCGCTGGTCGCGAAGCTGCCCGACCTGGGCTACACGATCAACCGCCGGAGCGACGTGTGGGCCGACAACGTGGCCGCCCTCTACGAGGAGGCCAAGGCGCGGCGCTGGGCGCCGGCGGTCGACATCCCGTGGGGCGAGCTCGACGTCGCCGCGGACCCGCTCCGCGAGGCGGCGATGGCGCAGGCGTGCACCCTCCTCGAGGAGGTCGCGCTGGTGGCAATGGAGGTGCCGTCGCGCTGGGTGTTCTCGATCAACCAGGAGTTCCTCGAGCTGAAGAGCTTCCTCTGCGCCCAGATGATCGACGAGGCGCGCCACGTGGAGGCGTGCCGGAAGCGGGCGCTGGTGAGCGGCCAAGGCCTCGGGCGCGCCAGCGTGTCGGCGGAGCAGGCGCTCAAGGAGCTGCTCTCCGCGGAGACCTACCCGGAGGCGTCGCTGGCGACGAACCTGCTCCTCGGCAGCTTCGTCCTCGCCATGTACCGCGCGCTCGCGGCGGTCTCCCAGGCGCGCGCCGACCGCCTCCTCGCCACCCTCTCGATGCAGGACGTGGCCCGCTCGGTCGCCTACGGCGTCGCGCACATGCGCTACCACCTCGGGCACCAGCCCGGGAAGGCGGTCGCCCTCGCCGACTACCTCGATCGCAGCGAGCACACCGTGCTCGGCATCGCCGGGACCCCCGAGTTCCTGGAGCCCCTCGTCCTGCTCGCGGCCGGCTCGCGCGCGCCCGCCGCCCTCGCGCGCGGCGCGGCCTTCGCGCGGCGCTGGTTCGCGGGCGCGCTCGGGGAGTACCTCGAGCGCTGTGGCGCCGCCGGGCTCGGCGACCGCCGGGAGCGGAGCCGGCTCCCGCGCATCGGCGCCTCGCTCGCGGGCTGAGCCGCTCCCGCGAGATCATGCGGCGGCTCGCCGTCGGCCTGATCGGTGCCGGCAAGCACGGGCAGCGCTACCTGCATCACATCCGCGCCGACGTGCCGGAGCTCGCTCTCGCCGCGCTCTGCCGGCGGGACGCGGCCAGGGGCCGCGAGCAGGCGCGCGCCCTCGGCTGCCGCTTCCACGACGAGTGGGCGGCGCTCGTCGCCGATCCCGCCGTCGAGGCGGTGATCGCCGTCGTCCCCCCGACGCTCTATCCCGCGGTCGCCGCGGCCGTCGCCGTGGCGCGCAAGCCGCTCCTCATCGAGAAGCCGCTCGCACCGACGGCCACGGCGGCGCGCGAGATCGTGCGTCTCCTCGGCGCCGCGGGCCTGCCCGTCCTGATGGCGCAGACACTGCGCTGGAACGCGGTGGCGCGCGCCATCCGGGACCGCCTGCCCGCCCTCGGCCCGCTGCGCGCCCTCTTCATCAACCAGCGCTTCGAGCCGTCGCAGCTCGGCTGGCTCGACGACCCGAGCGCGGGCGGCGGCGGCATCATCCTGCACACGGGCGTCCACAGCTTCGACCTGGTGCGCTGGCTCACGGGACGGGAGGTGGCCCGCGTCTGGTGCCGGGTGGCACGGGTGGATACCTCCAGGACCGAGGACAACTTCGTGGCCGTGCTCGAGCTCGAGGCGAGCGATGCGCTCGTGGCGGTGAACGGCTCGCGCTCGACCGCGGGGCGGTCGGGCCTGATCGACGCGGCGGCGGCCGACGGCCAGCTGGTGGGCGATCACGCCCTCGGCTTCGCCTACGGCGTCCGTGCCCTCGAGCGCACCCCGATCCCGCTTCCCGAGCCGGTGCCGACCGTGCGCGAGGTGCTGCGGGCCTTCGTGCGGCTCGTCCTCCAAGGTGAGCCAGCGCCGGTCGCCCTCGAGGACGGCGCGCGCGCGGTCGCGATTGCGGAGGCGTGCCTCGAGTCGGCCGCCACAGGCACCGTCGTCTCTCTTGCCCCGGCGCATTAGGGGCGGCGGGATCGGCAGGGCCGCCCACGCGCCACGAGCTCGAGGGCTCTTGACATCCGGGCACGCGTTGGGGTAACTGAATACTTGTTCAGTTATGAAGAGGGCGTCAACCGTGGCGTTCGCCGGCACCAACCGCTTCGAGCGCCGGCGCGAGCGCACGCGCCAGGAGCTGCTCGCGGCCGCCACCCGGGTGCTGGCCGAGAAGGGCCTGCACCAGACCAAGATCACCGACATCGCGGCCGCGGCCGACGTCGGCGTCGGCACCTTCTACCTGCACTTCCCCGACAAGGAGACCCTCTTCGACGCCGTCGTCGAGGAGACCGTGCGCCGGCTCAAGGGGACGGTCGACGCCGCGCGCGAGAAGGCCCGGGAGCCGCTCGGGAAGATCGTGGCCGCCAACCGTGCCTTCTTCCGCTTCGCGCGCGACAACCGCGAGGTGTTCAAGATCGTCTTCGGGCACGCCGCGGCCTACAACGATCTCATCCGCCGCGCCCAGGCCCTCTTCATCGCCGACATCGAGAAGGAGGTCCGCGAAGGGATCGCGAGCGGCGCCTTCGCTCCGCTCCCGCCCGCCCTGGTGGCGCAGGCGGTGGTAGGCATGGCGACCCAGGTGATCTCCTGGTGGACCGAGCACGAGTCCGTCCCGATCGAGACGCTGATCGAAACCACGACCACGCTGGCGCTGCACGGGATCACGCCCGGCGCCGCAGTGAAAGGAACCCGCCATGGCTGAAGCCGCCGTCCGCCCGATGCCGGAGCTCGACGACACCCTCGAGCGCCTGCCGACCAGCTTCGACCTCTGCTACACGTGGAGCTACGAGACCGTCCGCCAGGAGCTCCGCAACCTCTACGAGAAGGCAAAGCGCGACCAGTGGAACGCGACCGACCAGCTCCCCTGGTCGACGAGCGTCGATCCCGAGGCGGAGATCGTCCCCGACTTCCAGATCCCCGTCTACGACACGCACATCTGGGCGAAGCTGACGCCCGCCGAGATCCGCAAGCTCCGGCGCGAGGCGCTCTCCTGGACCCTCTCGCAGTTCATGCACGGCGAGCAGGGAGCGCTGCTCGCCACCGCGCAGATCACGACCGCGACACCGTGGATCGAGTCCAAGTTCTACGCCGCGAGCCAGGTGATGGACGAGGCGCGCCACGTCGAGGTGTACTCGCGCTATCTGCGCGAGAAGCTCTCCGGCGCCTACCCGATCAACCGGCACCTGAAGGCGCTGCTCGACCAGATCCTCACCGACTCGCGCTGGGACATGAAGTACCTCGGCATGCAGATCATGGTCGAGGGGCTCGCCATGGCCGCCTTCGGCTACATGCACAAGCTCTGCCTGGAGCCCCTGCTGACCGAGCTCACGCACTATGTCATGCGGGACGAGTCGCGGCACGTGGCCTTCGGCGTCCTCTCCCTGAACGACCACTTCGGGAGCCTCACGTCGGCCGAGCGGCGCGAGCGCGAGGAGTTCCTCTACGAGGGCTGCCGGCTCATGCGTGACCGGCTGCTCATGGAGGACGTGTGGGAGGTGATGGGCTGGCCGGTGGAGGAGGTACGGGAGATCGTCCTCCACTCGCGGCAGATGCAGGAGTTCCGCAAGATGCTGTTCTCGAAGATCGTGCCCAACGTGAAGCGCTTGGGCCTCCTCTCGCCCTACGTGCGCGAGCGCTTCGCGGAACTCGGCATCCTCCAGTTCGAGAACGAGGAACCGTCGGCCTGAGCGCGCTCCGGCGAGCCGTCCCCTGGGCGGTCACGCTCGCGATCTTCGCGTTCCTCTTCTGGCGCATCCCGGCCGGGAGCGTGGCCGCCACGCTCGCCAGGGCCGCGTGGGGCCGCTACCTCCTCCTCATGGGCCCCTACTGCCTCTTCTACTTCCTCGTCGACAGCTTCGTCGTGCAGCAGGCGGTCTCCTGGTTCAACGTGCACGTCCCCTACCGCGACATCCTGCCCGTGCGCGCCAGCACCTACATCCTCTCGCTGGTGAACACGCAGCTCGGCCAGGGAGGGGTCGCGCTCTACCTGCATCGCCGCCACGGGCTCCCGTTGTGGGAGATCACCGGCACGATCGTCTTCCTATCCTTCGTCGAGATCTACCAGCTCGGGCTCTACTCCTTCGTCGGCGCGGCGGCGGGAGGCGAGCTCGGCGGCGTCGCCCGCCTCCCCGTGTACGCCGCGCTGGCCGGCTACCTGCTCCTCCACCTCTGGTACTTCTCGCGCCCGCGCAGAGGCTGGCTCGGGAGAGCGCCGCTGCTCACCGCCTTCCGGCGGGCCCGCCCCCGGCACTACCTCCAGCTCCTGCTCTACAAGACGCCGAACCTGCTCGCCGCCGTCACGGTGCACTGGCTCGCGCTCCCGCTCTTCGGCATGCACGTGCCCTTCTTGACGCTCCTCACCTTCCTCCCCCTCGTCTTCTTTTTCGCGGCCCTGCCCATCGCCGCCGCGCACCTGGGGCCGAGCCAGTGGGCGTGGCAGTACTTCTTCCGCGGCGCGGCGCCCGAGGCCAGCCTGCTCGGCTACAGCATCGCGGCGCACTTCACGTTCGTCCTGGTGAACGCGCTGATCGGCCTCGTCTTCCTCCGCCGCGCCGCGCGCGAGCTAGCCTGAGGAGACTGCGACGCTCGCCGGCTACGGGACGCTCAGCTCGGAGCGCCCTGCGGCCCGAGCCGCAAGCGCGACAGCACCGCCGCCAGGTTCACGCCGACGACGATCCAGCCGCCGGCGCCGAGAAGCGGCGCCCAGGCCCGGCCCGGTAGGACGGCCACGCCGGCGAGCAGCCCGACGAGCGCATAGTTGAGCACCCCGGCCGCGTGCCCGGGGGCGCTGCGCGCGACCTGCCGCCCGCGCACCGAGGCCGCGGCGTAGGCAGCGAAGGCGACGGCGATCGCGACCGGCACGGCCCAGGGCACGAGTCCGCGGGTCGCGCCGGCGACCGTGCCCGCCAGCACGAACGCGACGTCCGCGAGGTTGTCCAGCACCGCCCCGTGCCGCGTGGGGCCAGGCCCGCGGCGCGCGAGCACCCCGTCGCAGAAATCGCTCACGGCCGCCACCGCGAACAAGACCGCGGGCATCCACCGCCCCTCGCCGCCGAGGGCACGCGCGAGCGCGCCCGGGAACATGGCCGCCGCGCCGAGACGCACCACTCCGAGCGCGTCGGCCGCGGCCGGCACCTCTAGACCTTCGCTCCCTCGGTCACCCGGATCGGACGGCGCCGGTGATCGCGGCGCAGGAGGACGTAGAGCGCACCCGCACCGCCATCGCACGGGCGGGCGGTCGTGAAGCCGAGCACGATGCGCGCCGCACGCCCCCGGGCGAGCCACGACTTGAGCCGCTCCTTCAGCACCGGCGTCTGGTCCTTCGAGTTGTGGCCGCGGCCGTGCACGATGAGGACGCAGCGCTGCCCCCGCGCGACCGATTCTGCAAGGAACCGCTCCACCGCGAGGCGCGCGGTCTCGGACGTCATGCCGTGCAGGTCGAGGTACTCCTGCCAGGCGAAGTCACCGCGGCGGAGTCGGCGCAGCACGCGCGGGTCGAGCCCCACGATCGCGCCCTCGACGTACTCGCGTGTGTCGGTGATGTCGAAGCGGGTCGCCCCCCGGGTCAGGTCGGAGAGCGCGGCGAGCGCTTCCGCCTCCTCGCTGACCAGCGGGCGCGCCGCCCCGGCCGGCGCCGGACCCTCGACGCGCGCAGCGCGCCCGCGCGGCAGCGGCACCACGCCCTCCATCGCGTGCGCGAAGAGGTCCGGCTCCTCGGCGCGAGGAGCGGGCGGCGGTGCCGGCCGGGGCAGTGCACGGAGCCGCTTCCCCAAGTCCACGAACGGGGCGTTCAGCGCCCTCCGGCCCTGCTCGCGCGCGCGCTCGTCGCCGGCTCCTCGACCGCGCCGCCGCATGCTTCGCCTCTACCACAGGCGGCCGGCCGATCGAACCGGTGCTCAGCGCCGGTAGTGGGTCAGCTTAACCCACTGAGCCACTACCTCAGCGCCCGTCGGTGGGGTCATCCACGAGCGGGCTGCCGCGCTCGCTCGCGAGCTCCTCGAGCGCCTTCCAGGCGAGCTTGCTCGGCTTCACGTGCCCGTTCTCCCACCGGCTCACGGTGGAGAAGGTGACGCTGAGGGCCTGCGCGAGCCCCTCCTGGGTGAGCCCGATGCGCCGGCGCCAGGCGCGGATAATGCGCCCCGCGTCTCGCGGCGGGCTGCTCTTCCGTTCGGGGCTCGCGCTCATGATTCTAAGGACGGAAGCAACCCAGGTGCCACAGCGGTCCGTCGATTCTCTGTGCCGTTCCCGGCCGAACGAGCGTCACCGAAATGCCTGTCCGCCCGCTGTGCGACCAACCCATGACGCCCCCTTGCGGCTGCGGGGGGGCGTTGCTAAGCGCGGCAGGTGCCCACCCCGCAGACAATCCTGGAAGTGCTCAAGCGGGTCCCCTACCCCGGCTTCAGCCGCGACATCGTGTCCTTCGGGATGGTGAAGGACATCGAGGTCTCGTCCGCGGGGGTCACGATCCATCTCGCGCCCACCACCGCGCAGCAGGACGTGCTCGAGCGGATCGCCGCCGCGGTCCGCGCCGCGGTCGAGGCCATGCCGGACGTCACCGGCCGGGTCGAGATCGTGCAGGCGCCACCACCCGCGCCCCCCCGCGCGCGCGGCCCGCAGCCGATCCCGGGCGTGCGGCGGGTCCTCGCCGTGACCAGCGGCAAGGGCGGGGTCGGCAAGTCGACCGTCGCCACCAATCTGGCCCTCGCGCTCGCCACGCTGCGTCCGGCGATCGGCCTCATGGACGCGGACGTGTACGGGCCGAGCGTGCCCCTCATGCTCGGCATCGACGAGAAGGCGCGCACCGGCGAGGACCGGCGGATCATCCCGGTGGAGACACACGGGCTCCGCGTCATCTCGATGGGGATGTTCGTCGGTGAGGCAACTCCGGTCATCTGGCGCGGGCCGATGATCACGAAGCTCATCACCGAGTTCCTGCGCAACGTCGAATGGGGCGAGCTGGACATCCTGGTGCTCGATCTGCCGCCCGGCACCGGCGACGTGCAGCTCACGCTCACGCAGCAGGTCCCCATCACGGGCGGGCTCATCGTGACCACGCCGCAGGACGTGGCGCTCGCCGACGTCCGGCGCGGCATCCAGATGTTCCGCCAGGTGAATGCGCCGGTCCTCGGCCTGATCGAGAACATGAGCTTCCACCTCTGCCCCGGCTGCGGCGAGCGCACCGATCTCTTCGGCCACGGCGGCGGCGCCGCGATGGCGCGCGAGGCAGGCATCCCGCTGCTCGGCGAGGTGCCGCTCGTGCGCGCCATCCGTGAGGCGGGCGACGCGGGGCTGCCGATCGTCGCCGCCGACCCGTCGCACCCGCAGAGCCGGGCGTTCCGCGAGATCGCCGAGCGCGTGCTGGTGCGGCTCGCGGAGGCGGAGCGGGTCTCGGGTGCCCGTTCGCGCGAGACGCAATGACGCCGTGATCGTCGACCAGGGGCGGGCGCGCGCCGGGGCCGGCGCTGGGTGCCGGCTCAGCGCCGGCGCCGGCCGTGCAGCAGCACCACGGCCACTCCGACCGTGATCGCAGAATCCGCGACGTTGAAGGCGGGCCAGTGAAGCGCGCCCCAGTGGAGGTCGAGGAAGTCGATCACCTCGCCGTAGCGCAGCCGGCAGACGAGGTTCCCGAGGGCACCCCCCAGCACGGCGCCGAACGCGGCCACGAGCCCGCGCTGGTCCGCCGGCGTCCGGCGCACGAGCGAGACGAGCGCGCCCACCGCCGCGATCGTCACCACGAAGAAGAGCGGCAGGCGGATCCCGCGTGGCGCCGCCGCGAGCACTCCGAAGGCCGCGCCCGTGTTGCGCACGTAGGTGAGCGCGAGGAAGGGCAGCAGGTCGATCGTCTCGTGCAGCACCATGGCGCGCTCGACGACGAGCTTGCTCGCCTGATCGGCGACCAGCACGGCCGCGGCCGCCAGCGCCGCGAGCCGGAGCCGGAGGTCGGCGAGCGGGCTCACGCGACCACGCCGGCACAGCGCTCGCAGAGGTCGGGATGCCGCGGGTCCTGGCCGAGGGCCCGGATGTTCCAGCAGCGCGGACACTTCTCGCCCGGCGCGCGCTCGACGCCCACGCGCAGCCCGGGCACGAGCGGGCTCTCGGGCGCGCCGTCGGCCCCGCCGAGCGCCACGTCGGCGACCAGGAAGAGCGACGGCAGGTCGGCCGCGCACTCCGCGAGCAGCCGGCCGAGGCCGTCGGCCGACGGCGCGCCCAGCGCCAGGCGCGCCTCGGACGACTGCCGGACGAGCCCCGCCTGACGCGCCTCCTCGATCGCCTTGGTGACCGCGCCGCGCACCGCGAGGAGCTGCTCGAAGCGCGCCGCGACGTCGGGCGCCCGCCACTCGGCCGGCGGCGGCCCGAGCCCGGCGAGAAAGACGCTCTCCGGGCGGCCGGCGCCGGGCATGAAGCGCCACACGTCCTCGGCCGTGAAGGACAGCACGGGCGCCATCAGGCGCACGAGCACGTCGAGGATCGCGTGCAGCACGGTCTGCGTCGCCCGCCGCTCGGGTCCGCCGGCGCGCTCGCAGTAGAGCCGGTCCTTGCGCACGTCGAGGTAGAAGGCGCTCAGGTCGACGCTGCAGAAGTTGTTGAGGGCGTGGAAGACCAGGTGGAACTCGAAGTCCTCGTACCCCGCCAGGCAGCGCGCGGCGAGCGCGTGCGTCTGGTGAAGCGCCCAGCGCTCCAGCTCGGGCAGGCGCTCGACGGCGACGGCGTCGCGTGCCGGGTCGAAGTCGTAGAGGTTCCCCAGGAGGAAGCGCGCCGTATTGCGCACGCGGCGGTAGGCCTCGACGAAGCCCTCCAGTATCTCCTCCGAGATGCGCATCTCCTCGCGGTAGTCGGTGGCCGCGACCCAGAGGCGCAGGAGCTCGGCGCCGTGGCGCTTGAGGATCTCCTCGGGCGCGATCGCGTTACCGAGCGACTTGGACATCTTGCGGCCGCTGCCGTCGACGAAGAAGCCGTGCGTGATGACGATGTCGTAGGGCGCGCGGCGCTCGACCGCGACGCCGGTGAGCAGCGCGCTGTGGAACCAGCCGCGGTGCTGGTCGCTGCCCTCGAGGTAGAGGTCGGCGCGGCCGCCCAGCTCCGGCCGGCGCTCGACCACGGCCTTCCAGCTCACCCCCGAGTCGAACCACACGTCGAGGATGTCGGTCTCGGGACGGAACGCCGCGGCCCCGCACCGGGGGCATCGCATGCCCGGCGGCACCAGCTCCGCGACCGGGCGGCGGAACCAGGCGTCCGCGCCCTCGCGCTCGAAGACCGCCGCCACGTGCGCGCAGAGCGCCTCGCTGGCGATTGCCTCGCCGCACGCCTCGCAGTAGACGGCGACCACCGGCACGCCCCAGTCGCGCTGGCGCGAGATGCACCAGTCGGGCCGGGTGGCGATCATGTTGCCGATCCGCTCGCGCCCCCAGGCGGGGATCCAGCGCACCCGCTCGATCTCGGCGAGGGCTCGCTTGCGGAGATCGGCGCGCTCCATGCCGATGAACCACTGCTCGGTGGCACGGAAGACCACCGGGTTCTTGCAGCGCCAGCAGTGCGGGTAGCTGTGCGCGACGGTCGCGGCGGCCAGCAGGGCGCCCTTCGCGCGCAGGTGCTCGACGATGCGGGGATTCGCCTCCCACACGCTCGTCCCGGCCCACTCCGGGACCTCGGCCGTGAACCGTCCGTGCGCGTCCACCGGTGCCAGCACCTCGAGGCCGTAGCGGAGGCCGGTCTCGTGGTCCTCCTGCCCGTGCCCGGGCGCCGTGTGCACGAGCCCGGTGCCGGTCTCGAGGGTCACGTAGTCGGCGAGCACGATGGGCACGATCCGGTCGATCCATGGGTGCCGGCAACGGCCGCCCTCCAGCTCGGCGCCGCGGAAGCGCCTGAGCACCTTCGCGGCGCCTAGCAGGCGCTCGAGCGCGGGCACGAGCGCGGCGGCCACGACGAGGGTCCGCTCTCCGAACGTCGCCGCCACGTACTCGTGCTCGGGATGTACGGCGACAGCGAGGCTCGCGGGGAGCGTCCACGGCGTCGTCGTCCAGATCGCGGCCGCGGGCGCCGCGACGCCCCGCAACGCCGCAGGGAGGGGCTCGACGAAGGGGTAGGCGACGTGGACCGAGGGCGATTCGTCGTCCCTGTACTCGACCTCGGCCTCGGCGAGCGCGGTGGCGCACGACGGACACCAGAGGACGGGCTTCTTGCCGCGGTAGACGAGCCCCTCCGCGATCGACCGCCCGAGGGCACGGACCTCCTCCGCCGCGTACGACGGGTCCATGGTGAGGTACGGATTCTCCCAGTCGCCGAGCACGCCGAGGCGCCGGAACTCCGCGCGCTGGACGGCGACGAAGCGCTCGGCGTAGGCGCGGCAGCGGGCGCGCACCTCGCTCTTCGGCATCGCCTCCTTCTTGGCGCGCCCGAGCTCCTTCTCGACGTTGAGCTCGATCGGGAGGCCGTGGCAGTCCCAGCCCGGCACGTACGGAGCGAGGCGCCCCGTCATCGCGCGGTGCTTCACGATGATGTCCTTCAGCACCTTGTTGAGCGCCGTGCCGAGGTGGATGTGGCCGTTGGCGTATGGCGGCCCGTCGTGCAGGACGAAGCGCGGCCTGCCGGCGTTCGCCGCCAGGAGACGCTCGTAGACATGCGTCTCCTCCCAGCGCCGCACCGTCTCCGGCTCCCGCTGGGCGAGGTTCGCCTTCATCGGGAAGTCGGTGCGCGGCAGGTTGAGCGTCGCCTTGTAGTCCATCGGAGCGCCGGTCACGCTACCTACCAGCGCGTCTGCGGGCTTTCAAAGGGAACCGCGTGGCGCGAAGGCCGTGAGCGTGCGCTCGACCGCGGCCGCGCGCGACTCGCCGACCGGATTGGGGAACACGATCGCGAGGCTCGCCCCCGCCCTGCGGTAGGCGGCGAGCCGCGCGCGGCAGTGCGCCGGATCACCCGCGAGCGTCACCGCGTCGGCCAGCGCGTCGCTCACCGCCGCCTCGGCGCGCGCCACGTCCCGCGTCCGCCACGCGACGCGCACCGCCTCCACCTCGGCGCGGAAGCCGCTCGCGGCCAGCATGTTGCCGTAGAAGGGCAGGTTCGCGTAGCGTGCGAGCATGCGCTTCGCCTCCCGGAGCGCTGCCGCCCCGTCGTCGGCGAGGTAGCAGGTGGTGAAGTGGCAGACCTGGAGCGCGCCGGGATCGCGCCCGGCGCGCGCCGCGCCGCGGCCGAGCGCGGCCAGCGCACGCGGGTAGCGCGCGAGCGGGAAGAGATTGAAGATCGGCCCGTCGGTCAGCTCGCCCGCGAGCTCGATCATGCGCTCGGCGAGGGCGGCGGCCAGGAGCTTCGGCTGGATCGCCGGCCGCGGCTGGTGCGGTCCGCTGGTCCACGCGCTGCGCAGCGTGCCGATCACCTGGCGCATCTTCCCGAGCGGGTCGCCCATGTCGATGCCGAGCGGCTCGTTGACGGCGCGGTGCCCGACGCCGAGACCCAGCAGGAGACGGCCGCCCGAGAACTCCTGCGCCGCGGCGGCCTGCTCGGCGAGCAGCGTCGGCTGGCGGAGGTAGACGTTGGTGATCGCCGTGCCGACGCGCAGGCGGTCGGTCGCGAGCGCCACCGCCTCGGCGTAGGCGAGCGAGTCGCCGTACGACTCCGAGATGAAGACCGCCTCGAAGCCGAGCGCCTCCGCTCGCTGCGACCACGCGACGACGTCGCGGGGCGAGGCGTCCCGGAGGGGCATCAGGCCGAGCGCAAGGCGGTCCATCACCGAGCCATAGCGCGGCGCGAGCCGTTGCGGCAACGCCGGGCCTCGACTACATGGAGAGCATGGCGCGGCGGATGCTCCTCCACTTCCAGAAGGGCGGCTTTCCCGCCTACGAGGAGGCGGACGAGCAGGGCATGCCGCAGCCGTGCGCGCTCGGCATCCCCTGGGTCAACCCGGACACGCAGCGGACGCTCGCCGGGCTCCGCATCCCGCGGACCGACCCCTGGGGCCGGCCGTTGCCCGAGTCCAACGCCTCCGGCTCACGGTAGCCGGCGCCGCGGCGCGCGGCCGCGCGGTGCCTCCGGCTCGAAGAGGACCCGCGCGGCGCCCCGCCAGTGCTTGCGCAGCCCGAAGAAGTAGCAGCAGAGGTTGCTCTCCAGGTCGTTGTGGAAGGTGCGCTGGCGGCCGTCGGCGAACATGATGCGCACGAGGCAGGTGCCGCCCTCGAGGACCGAGGTCATCTCCTCGACCACGGCACCCTCGCCCCACTCCTCGTGATCGGTATGGAAGACACGGTCGCCGAGGCGGAGGTAGAGGCGCGGCGGCATCGACCGAGTGTAGCCGGTCCAGCGCGGCCCCTACCAGCCGGGTCCATGCCCATCGGCCAGCGACTCGACCCCGGGTAGGAGACTCGATCGCCCCCCCTTTTTCTTCGCCGCACTCCCCGATCGAGCCGGTGGAGACGTGATCCCGAAGACGTGATCCCGACGACTCCTCCCGTCTGCTATCCATGCCCTCCATGAAGGCACGCCCGTCGACCCTCGCACTCGCTCTGGGCCTCATGATCGCGACGGCGGCGCGCGCCGCCGGCGGCTTCGGCTCCCCCGTGGTCGTCACCGGCCTCGACACGGGCGAGCCCGGCATCGACGTCGCCCCCGACGGCACCATCTACGTCAACGCGCCCGCCGGGCTGCTCTCGAACCTGCCCGGCTCGCCGAGCTTCGTGTTCCGCTCGGACGACGGGGGCGCGCCCTGGACGCTGACCCCGCCCGGAGGCCGCGCCAACCTGCCCGGCGGTGGCGACTCGGACCTCTCCGTCGACCCGGGGACGGGCACGCTGTACATGACCGACCTGTGGCTCGGGAGCGCCACCGTGTCGCGCTCCACCGACGGCGGCGCGAGCTGGCTCGCGAACCCGCTCCAGGGCGTGGTGATCCAGGACCGCCAGTGGGTGGCGGCGGCCGGCGGGGGGAACGTCTACCACGCGACGCACCAGATCCCGCTCGGGCTCGTGGTCTCCAAGTCGGCGGCACCTGCCAACGGCCTCGTTTTCCCGGTCTCCACCGTCGCGGCCACCCCCGTCGATCAGACCGGCTGCGTCTGCCCGCCGGGGAACCTGCTCGCCGAGCCGGGCCCGGACATCCTCGGCTCGGGCGATCGCGTGGGCCTGATCTACGCGACCTCCAGCGGGGGCATCAAGTTTGCCCGCTCCACCAATGGCGCCCTCACGTTCACGAACGTGGCGATCTCGGCGGCGAGCTCCGCCGATACCACGCTCGCGTTTCCGGTGGTGGCCTCGGCCGGCAACGGCAGCCTGCACGCCGTCTGGCTCGAGGTCTTCGGCACGGCGTCGTCGCGCGTACGTTACGCGCGCTCCGCCGACTGGGGAGCGAGCTGGACCGCGCCGGCGACCCTCGTCTCGGCCGGCACGTCGGTCTACCCGTGGGTCGCGGCCGGGGGCAGCAAGGTCTCGGTGACCCTCTACCACGCCGACGCCGGGGGGACACCGGACACGGTGGCCGAAGGGAGCCAGTGGTTCGAGGCCTACCTCGAGAGCACGGACGGCGGCGCCACCTTCGCGCCGCTCGCCGTCATCGACTCGGTCCCGGTGAAGAGCGGGCCGATCTGCACCCAGGGCGTCGGCTGCAGCGCCGATCGCGAGCTGCTCGACTTCCAGTGCGTCACGCTCGACGGCGCCGGGCGCGCAAACGCGGTCTGGACCCGTTCCATCGACGGGGTGAGCGACACCGAAATCCGCTTCGCGCGGCAGTGACGTTCACAGCCTCAGAGCGGGCCGTCAGAACGAGGACCCGCCCTCCGGCGCGATCTCGATCCGCCCGCCCCCGACCACGACGGGCACGATCCGCCGCCCGCGCGTCACCTTGAGCAGCTCGGCGACCGCCTCGGGGTGCTCCGTGAGGTTGACCTCGCGCACGGCCACGCCGCGCGCCGCGAGCTCGGCGCGCATCGCCGCGCAGTACGGGCAGCCGGTCCTGGTGTAGAGAAGGACGGGCGCCGCATGCATCATGGGACCTCGGTGCCTGCGATCAGCGTCGCCGCGGCGCTGAACATGCCGCCGAGACCGTGGCAGAGGGCGATCCTGGCGCCGGCGACCTGCCGGGGCCCGCACTCGCCGCGCAGCTGCCGCACCGCCTCGACCAGCGTGAACATCCCGTACATGCCGCTGTGCGTGTAGGAGAGGCCGCCGCCGTTGGTGTTCATCGGGAAGTCGCCGCCCGGCGCGGTACGCTGGCCCGCGACGAACGCGCCGCCCTCGCCCTCCCTGCAGAAGCCGAGGGCTTCCAGCGCCATGATCGGCACGATCGTGAACGCGTCGTAGACCTGGGCCACGTCGATGTCGGCGGGTGTGACGCCCGCCATGGCGAAGGCGCGCTCGCCCGCCATGCGCGCCGCCTCCCAACGCGCGAAGTCCGGCATCTGGCTCACCATGACGTGGGTGGACGCCTCGCCCGTGCCGAGCACGTAGACCAGCCGCTGGAGGCAGTCGCGCGCGCGCTCGGCCGAGGTCACCACCACCGCCCCGCCGGCGTCGGTCACGAGGCAGCAGTCGAGGAGATGAAGCGGCCAGGAGATCATGCGCGAGGCGAGCACGTCC
>Ga0209470_1001348_pt1 | contig 18312 bp, 17 predicted proteins | sample GraSoiAngelo_125_FD_185882 | JGI IMG/M metagenome (GOLD analysis project Ga0209470, IMG submission 185882) | Grasslands soil microbial communities from the Angelo Coastal Reserve, California, USA - 14_0927_05_40cm (SPAdes) (version 2) | ecosystem: Environmental > Terrestrial > Soil > Grasslands ... | reverse complement strand
AATGAAATTGGGGACGCATTTGGCGGACGCGATCACGGCACCGTCCTACATGCTTGCAAACTGGTAAAGAAACGCATGGCCGAGCAAGACAACCTTCGTCAGACGATCTCATTTATCGATAGCTCGTTGCAGAGGTAGGAGCGATTCACCTCAGTCGCCCGGCGGTTCTCATTGTCGATCTTGGCGCGCATGACTTTACGGTTGCCGAATAAAATCGAAAGCCTTACATCTTAAGCGCTGCTATCCATCATGAAATTCAGTGTCACGAAAGAAAAACTGCTTGAGGGCCTGCAACAGGTCCAAAACGTGGTCAGCACGCGCACGACTCTGCCTATTCTTTCCAACGTTCTGTTGCAGGCTAACGGCAGCGAAGTTCACCTAACCACTACCGATCTCGATGTCGGTGTGCGCGGCAGTTGCGAAGCGCAAGTGGACAAGGCGGGCGCAACCACACTCCCGGCACGTCGTCTTTTCAACATCGTTCGTGAGCTGCCCTCCAGCGAAATTCAGATCGATGTCGATGGAAAGAATGCGGCGTCGATCCGGAGCGGACAAAGCTTTTTCAAAATTCTCGGATTGCCCGAGGAAGAATTTCCACCACTGCCGAAATTTGAGGACGCGAAAGTCGTCACGATTCGGCAAAAAGATTTGCGAGACGGTTTACGCAAAACTTCCTATGCCATATCGACGGACGAAACCCGTTACGTGCTGAACGGAGTCCTTTTCAGTTTCAAAGACAACAAGCTCACACTGGTTGCGACGGATGGCCGGCGACTTGCCATGGTCGAAATTGAACTGGAATTTCCGCGCAGCCATGAAAGCGACATTATTATTCCCACGAAAGCAGTCACGGAATTGCAAAGACTGCTTACCGATGACGGCGACGTGAAAGTGAGCATGGGCAGCGGCCAGATCGCGTTCGATCTCAACAAGACGCTGCTGGTTTCAAAATTGATCGAAGGCAATTATCCAAACTATCGCCAGGTCATTCCGGCTGAAGCAAAGGAGCGAATAAAACTCGAGCGCGAAATATTCTTAAATTCCTTGCGACGCGTTTCGCTGTTGGCGAGCGACAAATCGAATTCGATCAAACTCAATTTCGGCAAGAACAACATCGAGATCACCGCCAACACGCCGGAGGTCGGCGAAGCGAAGGAATCGCTGCCCGTCCAGTATAAAGGGCGCGAGTTTTCCATCGCGTTTAATCCGGAATTTCTCATGGCGCCGCTGCGCGCCCTGGCCGAAGACGAAATCTTTCTCGATCTCATCGACGAGATGAGCCCCGGCGTCTTGAAGATTCAAACGCCGTTTCTCTATGTCCTGATGCCGATGCGCATCAGCTCTTGATTGTGGGACAGACCGGGCGGCCGTCCTGGCAACTCTGAAAAATTCGGCGCGCCCAGCGGTCGCGCCCTACCAAAGCGACATCGCTTTTCTTACGGCTTCACACTGAATCCCGCGCATATTTCCATTTCGCGCACGCAGCACGCTCACATTCTCATTCATTGGCGCCCAAACTGCGGGGTCGGTCGGACCAAAAAGCAAAATGCATTTTGCGCCGGCGGCCGCGGCAAGGTGCGAGATTCCGCTGTCGTGCCCGACGAAAATCGCGCGTTCGAACAGGGCCGCTAGCTGCGGCAGCGGCAGACTTTTCGCAACCTGGAGGCGATTGCTTTTCCAAACCGTTTGCAATTGCCTAGCGCGATCTTGGTCGGCTTCGCCAGAGACGATTGCGAGCGATCCGTGAAAGTCGTCCGAGCCAAGCAAATGATTCCCGAGATCAATCCAATTCTCTAGCGGCCAATTTTTCCTTTCACTTCCGCTGCCAACATGAAGGGCGACAACTGGTCGCGCGAGATCGCGGAGAAATTCTTCTGCAGCATGTTGATCTTCGCTGGAAGGATAGACTTTCGCCGCAAAATCCTGCACGCATAAACCCAACTCTTTGATTGGTGCCGCAAGTTGCCGAGCGGCGTGCCCGGAATTGTCGACCTTCGCCGGCCCACGGACCAGATTTTCTACGCCGCATCGGCGAAGATTCATCTCAAAGATTCCATCCGGGTCGTAGAGATAGCTAATGATCAAGTCAAAACTCGCGAAATAATCTGCGAGTTCTGCGGGCGATTTTGAATCTTTCGCGAAGAAGCTGGAAAGCGGTCCGTATTCGATCGAGCGGACTGCTTGAGCGTAAAACCGGTTTTCCGCCAGCACTGCGATATGTCTGTAACCGAGGATCTCAAGATGCGCGTCAGGATACGCCCCACGCAAGGTCTTCAACGCTGGCAAGGTGAGGATGAAATCGCCGATCGCGCCGCCGCGGATCACCAGAATCCGGTTCATAAACGTACTGCATCGGCGCTCTCTAAGCGTCGCATTGGTTCCGCTATAAATTCTTAATATCGCGTAAACGCGAATGAGAGAATCACGCCGCCATAAATCAAGGCGATAGCATGCAGGAAGCGCCAGCGGAGAACGCTGCGCGTGCTCCAGTTGATCTGATCGCGAAGCACGTACGGGATCGCTACCCAAAACAGACCGGCAATGATGAGCAGATAAGCGAGCACGGTTACGAGCAACCGGCTTGTCTCGTAACGCAAAAACGCCGCATCGAGCAGCGGTTCAGCGGCCAGCAAGCAAAGAATTCCAAGCGCGCGTACTGCGAGAAATTCTTCGACGAAACGCAGGGCGAGCATGTAACCGATCGGCAGCGCAATGAGAAGCGGCCGCCGGAAAGCTGAGAATTCGCCCATCTGGATCGTGGCGAGCAGCCAAAACGTCCAAGCAAGAGAGATACTCAACAGAACGATCCCGGCGACATGAGAACGTGGAAACCGCTGCGCGGCACTGATGAGGTCCGGTTTCACCAACCCGGGCAAACTGATCAAAATAAGGAACGCACCTGCGATGATTCCCGCGGTTTGCAAAGACAGATGGTAAATCATGTTCGCCGCGGCGGATCCGTCCCGCCGTACGGCGGGCAGACGCGAATGCCGTTGGATGCGCGTGAGATTGGCAGGACTCGCGTGCCATACAAGCTGAATCCATTGGCTCGTTGCACCCGGACGTCGACAAGTTCTCCGCTAAGTTCCTCGTCCCCTTCGAACACGACAATCTTATTCGTGCGCGTGCGGCCCATTAATCGCGCCGGGTTCGTTTTGCTCGGTCCCTCACAAAGAATTTCCACATTACAGCCGACCAACCGCTCACCGGCGCGTCGGGTCGATTCATTCACGATCCGGAGCAAATCCTGGTTACGCTCTTCTTTAACGCCCTCATCGATTTGGTCCGGCATTTCCGCAGCCGGCGTGTCGCGTCGCGGCGAATATCGAAAGACGAACGCATTGTCGAATTGGATTTCTTCGACCAGATCGCGCGTCTGTTTGTAATCGATCTCCGTCTCGCCTGGAAATCCGACGATGATGTCAGTTGTAATGGCAACGCCATCGCGCGCCTGCCGGATTCGCCCGACGAGATCGACATACTTTTCCGCGGTGTACGTGCGGTGCATCGCTTTGAGAATTTTATTGGAACCAGATTGCAACGGAAGATGAACGTGCTCGGCCAGCTTCGACAGCCGTGAAATCGCGTCGATCAAATCGTCGCGGAATCCGATCGGATGCGGCGACGTAAAACGAAGTCGTTCGAGCCCATCGATTTCGTGCACGGCCTCCAATAATTGTACAAAAGGACTCTTCCCGTCGCACTTCGGAAACTCGTGCCGACCATACAAATTCACGATTTGGCCGAGCAGAGTGATTTCCTTCACCCCATGCGCAACCAGATCGCGCACTTCGCACACAATCTCGGCGGTCGAACGGCTACGCTCCGCGCCGCGCGTCTGCGGGACGATGCAAAACGTGCAATGCATATTGCACCCCTGCATTATCGAAACGAAAGCTGTCGCCTGCCGAGGCGCGAGTTGCTGATCGCGAATCGTCGATTGCGAGGCCAGTTCCTCAGCAATATCGACGATCGAAAAACGCGGATCGTCCATTCCGCTGTAGCCGGGATCGGTGATCCCGGCCGTGCGCGCCGTTTTTTTTGCAACCAGTTCCTCCACGTAATCTGCGACGCGGTGGAATTTTTGGGTGCCAACGACAAGATCGACATGTGGCAAATTTTTGAGCAGGGATTCCCCACGTGCCTGTGCCATGCAGCCAAGAAAACCGAACACCACATGCGGTCGCTCTTTCGCCATACGACCGAGCATTCCCATTTTGCCAAGCGCCTTTTGATCGGCCATGTCGCGCACGCTGCAGGTATTTAGAAGCACGACGTCGGCTTCCACCTCGTGCGCGACCCGCTCATAGCCGCGCGTCAAGAGCGAATGCGCGACTTGTTCCGAGTCGCGTTCGTTCATCTGACACCCGTAGGTCTTGATGAAAAATTTCGGCATGGACGAGCGAAAATAATACACTGGGGGCCCGCCTTCGCCACGGAGAGATTATCCTCTTTCCATCTTGTCGATCTTTGGGATTTAATCCCGAAAGCTTTCGGGAATGAAAAATGACATTCCAGCGATCGGGATCATCGGCGGGAGCGGCCTCTATGAGATGAAAGAGGTGCGCGATGCGACAGAGCACAAGATCGATACCCCGTTCGGCGCACCATCGGACAGCCTAATCGGGGGCAAAGTCAGCGGGCGTCAGGTTTATTTCTTGCCACGACACGGCCGCGGTCACCGAATTCTGCCGCACGAACTCAATCACCGGGCCAATATTTATGCGCTGCGTTCGCTCAACGTCCGCTGGATCATCTCAGTGGGAGCCGTGGGTAGTTTGCAGGAGAAATACGAACCGCGCGACGTGCTGTTACCCTCGCAATTTTATGACCGGACAAGTCACCGCGCCGCGCATACGTTTTTCGGTGAGGGGATTGCTGCGCATATCGCGTTCGCGGAGCCGATCAGCACGAAGCTGCGTAATCTTCTGGCCGAATCAGCGAAATCTCTCGGCGTCACGGTCCACAATGGCGGCACGTACGTGAACATGGACGGCCCGGCGTTTTCCACGCGAGCAGAATCGGAATTCAATCGGCGGAACGGTTTCGACGTGATTGGTATGACGAATCTTCCCGAAGCGAAGTTGGCCCGCGAAGCCGAAATCGCGTTCGCGGTCATGGCAATGATCACCGATTACGACTGCTGGAAAGTGGAGGAAGAAGCGGTCTCTGCCCAGACGGTCCTTAGTCATGTGATGGCAAATGCGGAAACGGCGAAAAAAGTGCTGCTCAATGTAATCCCGCGTATTCCGACGGAGCCGAATTGGCCAGCGCACTACGCTCTGGATTCAGCGCTGGTCACCGACCGCAAGCTTTGGCCCATCGCAACAGTCGAAAAGTTGAAACCGATTTTGCGACGATTTCTGGCGGATTAAAAACCTTGGCATGATAGTAGCCATCAGGCGGCAGCACGCATTTTCTGGGGAGCGCACGCGTCTCGCGTGCTGGTTTCGGCGCCACGCCGAAACGAACTTTGCAGGCGGGACCGGACCGCGTTGCCCGGAGGTAAAAGTCCGCGATGACGGGGGCGTCATAGCCAGCACGCGATGGCGCGTGCGCTCCCCAGGACGCCGTTCGCGCAGCCTTGCATTCAACTCATAGAAGGCATTAGTCGTTTGATCGCCTCACAGAGCGATCGGATTTGATTTTCTTCGTGGGATGCGGTCACGGTTATGCGCAATCGCGCGGCCCCTTTCGCGACCGTGGGACAGCGAATTGCTGGAACGAGGAATCCTTCGCTTTGAAGCGCAGATGCGAAGTCGAGCGTCACTTGCTCGTTGCCGACGATCCATGGGAAAATCGCGCTACTGGCGTCGTCACCCTTTTTTTTCCATTCATTGCCGGGAAGAAGTCGCTGCATCAATCTGATTCTTTTCCAAAGCAAAATCCTGCGTTCTTCTCCTTCGGGAGAGGCAAGAAAATTAACCGCGGCCACTGCGGCGCCGACGATTCCGGGAGGCGGCGCGGTGGAATAAATGAAGGAGCGGCCGCGATTGATCAGCCATTCGATGAGATCGCGGGGACCGCAGATGTAACCCCCGCTTGCGCCGAGCGCCTTGCTCAGCGTTCCCATCTGAACATCGACATCTTTATTTAGCTTCTCCGCGGCAGCGAGGCCGCGCCCGTTTGGACCGATCACACCGACAGCGTGCGCTTCATCGAGCATTACGAGCGCCCCAAAACGTTTCTTTAATTCCACCAATTCGCGCAACGGCGCGCGATCGCCATCCATGGAAAAGATAGATTCGGTCACGATGAGAGTCGGCTTGCCCGAATGTTCGCGCCGGGCCCATTCCAAATGACTCTCCAGTTTGCCCAGATGATTGTGCGGAAAGATACGCAGAATCGCGCCGCTCAGCTTCGCGCCATCAATCAGTGAGGCATGACAGAGTTTGTCGAGCAAGACGACGTCATTTTTGCCGACTATGGCAGGGATTGTGCCGAGCGCAGTCGCGTATCCGCTAGTGAAACAAAGCGCGGCTTCGGTTCCTTTCCATTTGGCCAGCGCATTTTCCAGACGCAAATGTGGCGACTGTGTTCCGCTGATTAGCCGCGAAGCTCCGGCGCCAACCCCAAATTCGCCGATAGCGGCGATTGCTGCCTCGCGCAGTCGAGAATCGTTGGCGAGACCGAGATAATCGTTCGAGGAAAAATTGATGAGCCGCCGCCCGGCGACCTCGATTTCCGGCCCTTGCGCGCTACTGATTTCGCGAAGATGTCGATCCAACGAACGCGTACGGAGCGCGTGCAACTCCTCTTTGAAAAAATCGCGCACGGAAAGTTGGACGGCGCGAAGAGCCATCCTGTCTACATTACATCCAGAGACCCCAGGAAAGTAGCGCGGACGCGTCGCGCCATACTCCAGCCTTACTGTCGCCGAGCACGACAACGATGATGTCTCGGCCGGCCCGCGAACCGCTGCAGATCAAGCAGTGTCCGGCGGCCTCAGTGTAACCGGTTTTCATCCCGTTGCAGTAAGGCAGGCGCTTTAGAACTTTATTGGTGTTTTCCAGCTCTCGCGTACGCCCATTGGCGTAGCGAAAAACAAGCTGTGGAAGGCAAACGATTGAGCGGATGGTCGGATTCGCATAAGCCGTGCGCGCGATCATCGAAAGGTCGCGTGCAGTTGAATACTGGCCGGGCACGGGCAAACCGTTTGGATTAACAAAGTGCGAATTCACAGCTCCCAGTTCACGCGCACGCCGATTCATCACCTCGGCAAACGCTTCCACACTGCCTGCATTATCCCGCGCCAGACATCGCGCCACGTCGTTGGGGCTTTTCACCAGCAATGCGCGCAATAGGTCGATCCGCTGATACGTGTCGCCCGGTTTAATATTCAGCTTCACCGGGTCGGCCATCGTATCGATTTGTTGGACCGTAACCGGCTGATCCAGGAAGCCGTGCTCGGCAATTATTAGAGCCGTAAGCAATTTTTGCGTGCTGGCCGCCGCTCGCGTCTGATCCGGGTTTTTTTCGTATAATGTCTGGCCGTTATGCGCGTCCACGACAATCACCGAGGCTGCGCCCGTTTTCGGTATCCCTTCAGGAGTGAACTCTGTCGGCGCTGGAGTCGATTCTGGTGTTTGCTTCGGCTTTGCATGCGTCCGGTGCGAGCGAGCATGAGTCGACTTCTCACCCTGCGTTTTCCGAGCAGGAGTAGGCGAAACGTCGGCATCTTCTTTATCCTTCGATGTAACCGCGTGCGTCTTCCGAGCGGGACTAGGCGAGACATCGCCATCTTCTTTATCTTTGGCCGTAGCCCCGCGCGTCTTCCGAGCAGGAGTCGACGAAACATCGGCATCTTCGTCATCTTTCGCTGTAACTGCCTTTGCTTTCCGAACGGGCCCGGGCGAGATACCGCTGGGTCGCACTGCCTCGGAGTCAACGACATCTTGACCCCACGCGGTCAGCGCCGACGCTAAGACCAATGCGCAAAGGAACAAGATCCGATTGCGCGACTTCATCGGCGGGAACTTAGCGATAGAATTTTGATCGGCGCAAGTCCGCCGCTGCAGCATTTTTCCAGCTATGACTTTGTCGCGCGTTCGATCAATTCGATCTCGTAACCTTCCGGCGCGTCGATGAACGCAATCTTGCCGCTCCTACTTGCATGCGGCCCGTCCGACAGCGGATAACCTTTCGCCGCCGCCTCCCGCGCAAACTTTTCCAGGTCGTCCACTTCGAATGCCAGATGCGTGAGGTCAGGACCAACCATAACCGGCCCGCTCTCATCGAATTTGCAAATCTCAATTTCCTCTTCACTATCGGGCGCTTTTAGAAACACAAGCTGTGAGCCGCGACCGGATGTCTGGCGGCGCAGCTCCTTAAGCCCGAGAACATCTTTGTAGAACGAGACGGTCTTTTCCAAATCCTTCACTCGATAGCGAGTGTGTAAGAGTTTTTTGACCATACCGTATCTTATTGCTCCCATATCGGATTAAATTCAAACTCAGGATAATTTTTACCATGAAACTTGTGATCGCTGCCACCGGCGCCAGTGGAACGGTTTATCTGCAAAGGTTGCTCGAGCAGATCGATTGCGCGGCCCACGAGATTCATCTCGTCATGAGCGCGCACGCCAAGCAAGTAGCGAAGCAAGAGATCGGCACTCTCAAAATTCCGAAAGCAATCACCCAGCATTCTGAAAGTGATCTTGATGTTCCATTCGTCAGTGGCTCAGCGCGTTTTGACGCGATGGTCATCGCCCCCTGCTCAATGGCCACGCTCGGGCGGATTGCGTCCGGTTCCAGCGACAGCGCTTTGCTGCGCGCGGCTGACGTTTTTTTGAAGGAACGCCGGAAATTGATCCTAGTTCCGCGTGAGACGCCGTGGAATTTGATTCACGCGCGCAACGTCGTCACGCTGATCGAAGCCGGTGCGATTGTCCTGCCTGCGATCCCGTCTTTTTACAGTCGCCCGAAATCGGTTGCCGATGTTGTCGATACCGTCGTATGGCGCATTCTCGATCAAATCGGCCTGCCGAGCGCAAGGACATTTCGATGGGCAGAGAAGGCGAACTGAGTCAGCGCAACGCCCGGATCATTGCGGCAATCGGATCGTTGGTTGTCCGACTGTTGGTCTTCACATTGCGCATTCGTGTCCATGACCAGGCGGCCGTACTGAATGGACCGTCGACGCCCCGGCTGATCTGGGCTTTCTGGCACAACAGCTTGTTTGTTATTCCACATTTGTTTAACCACTATTTGCCGCATCGGCCAGGAGGCGCGCTGACCAGCGCCAGCAAAGATGGCGAGATTCTGGCGGCGTTTCTCGAACGATTTAATGTCCAACCAATCCGCGGTTCCAGCTCACGCCAGGGCGTGGCTGCATTACTGGAGATGCGACGCTTGATCGCCGATGGCTACGACGTGGGAATCACGCCGGACGGCCCACGCGGGCCACGGTATCGATTGAATCCGGGAATTATCACTCTCGCCCAAAAAACCGATGCGTTGGTGATGCCGATTCGTGTTCGCTACTCGCGGTGTTGGCGTTTGCGGACCTGGGACCAATTCGAGATCCCGTTTCCATTCGCCAGAGTCGAAATCGTGCTCATGCCATTGCAACGCATCGCTGCTACTTCAACCGAAGAGGAGTTTGAACGGGAGCGCGCGCAACTCGAACATTTGTTGCGCGGCGATCCATGGCCGATCAACGCAGGCGATTGACTGCGCAGCGCTCTTGAATCATTTCCAACCGAATGTCACACCTCATCGATGGCCGCGCGATCGCAGAAAAAGTCTATGTCGGTCTTCGCCGCGAGATTGCGGACTTAAAATCGAGAGGCGTCACGCCCGGACTTGCGGTCGTTCTCATTGGAGACAATCCGGCCTCGCGCGCTTACGTGCGCTCGAAAGACAAAATGTGCCGCAGTCTGGGTTTGCATTCGGTGAAACTGGAGCTGCCGGCATCGACCACACAAACGGAACTGCTCGCCCGCGTCGAAGAATTGAATCGCAACCCCGAGATTCACGGAATCCTGGTGCAATCGCCGCCGCCGAAGCAGATCGATGAGCCGGCCATTGTGCGCGCGCTCGATCCGCGCAAAGACGTGGACGGTTTTCATCCGGAGAACGTCGCGAAACTCGTGATCGACGATTCCAGCGGATTCGTCCCATGCACACCGCTTGGCGTGCAGCGTTTGCTTATTGAACGCAAGATCGACATCGCAGGCGCGCACGTCGTGATTCTTGGCCGGAGCATGATCGTGGGCAAACCGCTCGCCTTGCTTCTCATGCAGAAAAACAAAAACGGGAACGCGACAGTCACAGTCGTGCATTCGCGCAGTCGCGACCTCGAAAAGATTATGCGGTCGGCAGATATTTTAATTGCAGCGATCGGTCAACCGAACTTCGTAAAAGCGGAGCACGTCCGCGATGGCGCAGTTGTTATCGATGTTGGAATTAATCGCGTGGACGACGCGGCGAGCGAACGCGGTTATCGACTCGTAGGTGACGTGGCCTTTGATGAAGTGTCACAGAAAGCGGCTGCAATAACGCCGGTGCCGGGCGGTGTCGGGCCGATGACAATCGCGATGCTAATGTCCAACACGGTAAAGGCAGCGCGACAATTGATAGGTAGGGGCCGTTCACCTGAACCGCCGGCGGGCGATTGAGAGCCTGCCCTGAGCGAAGTCGAATGGGTCAATCGCCCCTGCCTGCGTTTGTAATTTTTGCGGTCAGCAACTTCAAGATCGAGGGATTAATTCGCGCTGCATGAACAAAGAACGACCCGACTCGCGGAGCCAATACCGCCGCGCGGGACATCCGGTTTACCCACAACCGGCCGCGGTACATGGCCGCCTGCGCTTTCGCGTACTCACTCGCTGGATCGGCATCGTAATTTCCACCAATGATTTTTGCGATGGCCTGCGCCGCCAGTTCTCCTGAGCGAAGTGCGTAATAAATTCCTTCCCCGGTAAACGGCTCCACCACGCGCGCCGCGTCGCCGACCAGAAACAATTTGTCGTGCGCTGGCGCCAGGGCCGCGCGGGTGAGCGGAGTGATCGTGCGCCAGGGATGATCTTGCTGAAGGCCGAACCGCTGCTCGGCCCAACGACGAAGCGCAGATATGTTGGAAGGCTTGCCCACGAGGCACAAATTTAGTTCATCGCGATTTACCGGGGCCTGGCCGGAATAGCCTTCGGCCAGAAACTGCAGGACGACACGATCGCCAAAGCCCGCTGGCAACGGAATGTGCGCCTGCAGCGCGACCCGTTCACGCGCAGGCCGTGGGAGCAAATTGCAAAGACGCGCGATGGTCGAATTGCGCCCATCGGCGCCGACGAGCGTTCGCGCAGCAAAGACTAGTCCTCGGTCTGTTTGAATTTTCCAATCCGAGCCGTTGGTCCCTGCGATCAATGCCGTTACCGCTGTTTCTTCGTAGATTTGCGCGCCGAGCTCACGCGCCCGTGATAGCAACAGCGCGTCAAACAAGCTGCGTTTGATTGAGATCTCGCCCCCTTCGCCCGACGGAAGATCGACACCAACTTTTCGTCCGCCGACCGCGATGAACTCGACCGTAATAAGAATTGCGTGCGGCAGTTGGCGGACACGCTCCGCAAGTCCGAGTCGTTGCAATACCGGCCAGGCCGATGGATTCAAACAATCGCCGCAAACTTTTTCCCTGGGAAATTTCTCTCGCTCAAGAACAAGTGGTCGCAAACCGGCGAGAGCGCAAAATCCTGCACAGGCCGATCCAGCCGGGCCGGCGCCGACAATTGCGACATCGAAGGTTTCCATCGCTGTTAAGTGCAATCTGTCATGTCGAGCGGACTCGGGATATCTCTCCCTGTTCAATGAAGCTAGCAATAAGGGATTCCTCCCGCCTTCGCGATAAAGCTACGGCGTGGCACGCGACTTTCGCTCGGAATGACAAAATCTCGCGACGGAAGCGTCTTTAACATTACTGGCGCTCGATCTAATACCAGAGCAGATTGATTATCATGGGCTGGTCTCTCCCAATCTTCCGCATCGCCGGCATTCAATTGCGGATTCACGTTACATTTTTGCTACTGATCGCGTGGCTTGCTTTCGGCTATTACGCGGAAGGCGGTTCGGCAGTCGCGGCGAACCGGGTGATATTTGTTCTGCTCCTTTTCCTTTGCGTCGTTCTGCACGAGTTCGGGCACGCGCTTGCCGCGAAGTCATTCGGCATTAATACACCGGACATTACGTTGCTCCCAATCGGCGGCGTCGCGCGCCTGGAACGCATGCCGGAGGAACCGGCGCAGGAATTGGTCATCGCTGTTGCCGGCCCGGCGGTTAATGTCGTAATTGCGCTCGGTTTGTTTGTGGCGGGCGGTTCGCACGCATTGCTGAATCCCGCGGCTGTGGAAAGCGAGGGTCTCATTCCGCAGTTGCTGACCATTAACATCTTGCTGCTCCTTTTTAATTTGCTACCCGCATTTCCGATGGACGGCGGACGCGTCTTGCGCGCCCTGCTCGCCACCCGGTTTAGTTATGCACGCGCCACCCAGATAGCTGCCACCGTCGGCCAGGGTTTTGCGTTCGTTTTCGGATTCATTGGACTGATCTGGAACCCGTTCCTGATCTTTATCGCGCTTTTCGTTTACATCGGCGCTTCGCAAGAGGCCGCCCTCGCACAAATGAAAGATGTCTCGCGGAGGTTTCCCGTTTCCAGCGCGATGGTGCGCGAATTCCGCACACTTCCGGAAAATGCCACACTGCAGGAAGCGGTGGACGCGTTGCTCGCCACTTCGCAGCACGATTTTCCAGTGGTGGATGAAACGGGAAACGTCACCGGTGTGCTCACGCGTCACGACCTGATCGCCGCGCTGCGGAAGAACGATCCAGCGCTTCACGTGGGCGATGTAATGCGGCGCAACATTCCTACTGTCACCACTGGAACGCGTTTCGAAGAAGCGTTCCGTATCATGCAGGAATGCAACTGCCCGGCGGTGCCTGTGCTCGACAGCATGAAGCGCCTGGTCGGTTTGCTCACGCCCGAAAACGTCACCGAGTTAATGATGATTCAATCGGCGATGCCACGTCGCCGCGTTTGGTAAAAGGGCCGCTGTAGTAACTGTCTTGTTTTCAAGTGAAGGATTGGTTTGGAGTTAAGGCCTGATTGAGGGCGAGGAGGAGTTTTCGCATTACGGCAGTGAGGGCAACTTTGTGTGGTTTGTCTTTTATGCGAAGACGCCGGTAAAAGCTTGAGAGGATTGGATTGCGACGACTCGCCACCAGTGCAGCCATGTAGAGGCCGTGGCGTACGGCCCGGCGTCCTCCGAAGATCAAGCGCTTGCCACGCATGGTGCCACTGTCGCGGTTAAAAGGTGCCAAGCCCGCCAGAGCGGCAGCTTCCCGTCGATTGAGCGTGCCCAGCTCGGGCATCTGCGCTAGCAGCAGTGCAGCGGTGCGCTCTCCGACGCCTTTGACGCTGGTGAGCTTTTGGGCTTTTTGGCAGAGTTCTTGGTCCTGCATGATTAAAGTGGCGATGCCGGGAGTCGATCAGGGCGATTTGCTTTTTTAAGGTGCCCATCAGAGCACACGTTAAGCGGCGCAACTTTTCGTCATTGAGTTGCTCGAGCCGGTTTTGCTCGGCTACTAAAAGGTAGCTTAAGTGCCGGCGCTGCGATTCCAGTTTGCGCAAAAGCTTCTGTGCAGCCGATCGCGGGGAGGTGGGCTCTGGCCGCATCGCTGCCCCAAAACGAGCCAGCACACGAGCATCGACTTTGTCGGTCTTGGCCAGGATGCCGACCGCCCGAGCGTACTGTCGCACCCCGAGTCGCCTGCACCAGGCTGACGGTCAGGGCGGCCTCGGCCAGCGCGTCAAGCAACTCTTGCTCGTAACCGCCACTGGCTTCGCAGATGACCTGAACAGGGTCAGACTGCTTTTGTTTGATCCATTTGACTAAAGTGGCTCTGCCTGCCTTGTCGTTGTCAAAACGACGCAACCGCTTTTGCCACGCCACATCCAAGTGAGCTTTGGCTACATCAATGCCGATATAGACAATGGTCTGCTTCATAGGTAAATAACTCCTGCTTGTATTCGAGCTGGCCGGGCCGCTTGCCTCACCTGGGAGGCGGCCTGGTCGCTCCAGTAACTGTTCGAGTTTAAAAGAACTGCGCGGCTGCGGATCAAACTACAACTCGGCCTTGGCTTTGAGCCAGGACCAGCCGCTTCGAGGATCTGGCAGCCGCACTGTTTTGCAGCACACCGGCTGAAATGCCAAGATACAAGCCGCCTCGCTGTGCGAAGCGCTTCACTGACACGCTAAGGTCCTGTGCGTCACGTCACCCACAGGGCGACGGCTACAGGTTTCCACTCGCCCGGTTCTCGCGTAAATTCGCACCTGGATGGCTCCGTCATCAAAAGAAAAACCGGATTTGCAAAAGAGAGTGCACGAAGTACCGCACAAACCCGGCGTATACTTAATGCGTGATCGCCTTAACCGCGTGATCTACGTGGGCAAGGCGCGCGATCTGCGTAAACGCGTCGGTTCATACTTTCTCCCCTCAAAACTGGCACAAGCCGATTTGAAAACGCGCGCCATGCTCGACGCGGTCTGGGATTTTGAGACGCACGTCGTGCGTAGCGAAGCCGAATCGGTTTTGCTCGAAGGCAAACTGATCAAGGAATATCGGCCGCGTTACAACATTTCCTTTCGCGACGATAAACGGTTTCTTCTCGTCAAGGCCGACATGTCAGAAGAGTGGCCGCGTTTCCGGCTGGCGCGTTTCAAGAAAAACGACACTGCGCGTTACTTCGGACCGTACGCGGACGCAGGCGCGTTACGGCAGACACTTAATTTGATGCGCAAAAAATTTGGCGTGCTCACTTTTGGCCGCGGCTCGCCCACGGAGCGCGAATTGAAATCCTCGACCTATCAAGTGCCAGTTCGTTTGAGCGAAATCAGCGCCGAGCAATACCGCGAGCGCGTCATCCAAGCGTGCGAGTTCCTCGAGGGACATTCACGGGAAATGATCGCAACGCTGGAAGAAGAAATGCAAAAAGCGGCGAAAAAAATGGATTTCGAGAAAGCGGCGGAGCTACGCAACATGATCCAGGACGTGCGCAGCACGACCAAGCCGATGCGCCGCTTTACCCGTGGCAGTTTGCCAAGCGCAATCGATCCGATGGCAGACGTTCAGGCATTGGCGGATGCATTGCAACTTCCCCGCGCGCCACGCGTGATGGAATGCTTCGACATCTCAAATATTTCCACGACGCACGTCGCGGCGTCGATGGTCTGCTTCCGAAACGGTGTCCCAGACAAGGATAATTACAGGCGATATCGCGTGCGCACAGTGGAAGGACAGGATGATTTCGCAAGCATGGCCGAGGTCGTGCGGCGGCGTTATTCGCGGATTTTGCTGGAAACGCGCCCGGCGAACCCGAACGCGGCGGAATTTTCGCAAGAAAACGCATTCGAGGCTGCTCGCCGGCTTGAAAGGGAAATCAATTCGCAGGCCGCAATCGGCATTCCGCAATCGTACGTTCGTTTGCCCGATCTCATCATTGTCGATGGAGGAAAAGGCCAACTTTCGGCAGCGTGTCGCGAGCTGCAGCGATTGGGCCTGCACGATCTTCCGATCATCGGGCTGGCTAAAGAACACGAAGAGATCTACCGGCCGGGCCGGGCGCTGCCGCTGCAACTTCCAATGGATTCCAACGCCTTGCGCTTGCTTCAGCGGATCCGCGACGAAGCACATCGTTTTGCCAATGCTTACCACCAACTGCTCATGAAAAAACGCATCGGCGAGAGTATTCTCGATGATTGCCCCGGAGTGAGCCAGACCCGGAAGAATTTGCTGCTGCGCAAATTCGGCTCCGTGAATCGGCTGCGCAGAGCAACCGCGGACGAAATTGCGTCCACAGAAGGGATCGGTCGAAAATTGGCTGAAGAAGTGCATCGTTTTCTCCAAAGACATTGATTTGTCTACAGATTACGCAGATTAACGCAGATTTTGTCTCAATGGGTTGCTCTGAAATCTGCGAATACCTGCGTAATCTGCGGTTCGTAACCCTTCTCTTACTCGCTCCGCTTGCGGGATCAGCCCAAACGCAGGCGCCGTCTGCGGCCCCGAGCGCGACCCCAACAAGCGACGAGGAAACAATCGTCCCTACGTTCGAGACGCAAAAACTGGCGCGCACGTACATCCTTGATGTTCCAGCGCCGCGCGGCCAAATCACGGACCGCAACGGTGTGCCGCTTGCCCGAAATCGACTCAGCTACAATCTAGCGATCAACTTTCCCACCCCGCTCGATTTTTCGGACGCGCAGGCTCTCAGCTTTGTCCGGCAAAACATCGACAAGGCCGGGAAACTAATCGGCCGCACGCTTCCGATTTCAGACCAGGCGATCCTTCGGCACTATCGCAATCGTGGAATCATGCCTTTGGAGATCGCACAAAATCTCAGCCAGTCGGAGTATGAAGAGGTTAAGGACAATTTGCCGTCCGGCATGATCGTGCGGCCAATTTATGTGCGTGTTTATCCAAATGGAAAACGCGCCGGCCAGGTGATCGGGTACACAGGAAAAACCGGACGCAACCTCGACGGCATCGTCGATAACCACGAAACGCTCTGGCCAGAAACCGAGGGACGCGAGGGACTCGAGCAAACGTTCAACGAAATGCTCACAGGCAAACACGGCGAATACAAACTCACCTTCGATAAAGACGGCCGGAAAACTTCCGAGAAATTGATCACGCCGCCTGAGCCTGGTTACAACGTTGTTACGACGCTTGACCTTCACCTTCAGGAACTGGCGGAAAAGGCACTGGAAGCGAAAGCAAAACGCGGCGCGATCGTGATTGTCGATCCAAACAATGGCGACATTCTCGCGCTCGCCTCGTGGCCGACTTACGATCCGAATCTGTTCGTTCCTTCGATCTCGGCCGAAAAATTTAAAGTATTGCAGGATGATCCTGACATTCCGCTGTTGCCACGAGCATATCGTTCGTCTTATCCGCCAGGGTCGACGTTTAAAATTGCGGTCGGTATCGCCGCGCTCGAAAGCGCCGCCGTGAGTCCAGATGATCGATTTGATTGCGTCCCGGCAATTCAGATTGGCAACGTCACTTTCCACAATTGGAAAAAGGGCGATCGCGGCGCTTTGAATTTCGTCCAGGCACTGACCGAATCGTGCGACACATGGTTTTATCAGGTTGGAATCAAGACCGGCGCGGAACCGATCGTTGATTGGGCGTTAAAGCTGGGCTTTGGAGTAAAGTGCGGCATCCCACTGCGCGGGGAGGCGGAAGGCCGCGTTCCTAACGACGAATACATGAAGGCAACGCACGGGCGCAGATTGCTAAACGGCGATATCGCAAACCTGTCCATTGGCCAGGGCGATGTCCAGGTCACTCCGCTGCAAATGGCGCAAGCCATGGCCATCGCGGCGAACGGCGGCACGTTTTATCAAACCCGGCTCGTTCAGCAAGTGCAGACATTTAACAACGAAATTGTGACTGCGTATCAGGTGCGCGCCAAAAGAACACTCAATCTCTCATCCCAGACGCTGGATGAATTGCGCACTGGAATGGTCGACGTGGTGAATGGAGCGGGCGGCACCGCTCATCAGGCGAGCCTGGATAATGTTGAAGTCGCCGGAAAAACCGGGACCGCGCAATGGGGACCGAAAAACAAAGAGCGCACAGCGGCATGGTTCGGGGGATTTTTACCGGCTGACCAGCCGCAATATGCGTTCGCTGCCTTGTACGAAGGCGATGTTGGAAGCAAGGTCCACGGCGGCTCCACGGCTGCGCCGATGATCGCCGACATTTTCAAAGAAATTTATAAAGGACAACAGGCGAACGGGCGCCAGCGACGCGAACGACAGCCAGAAGTCCGCCGCGCTGAGCCGGTGGAAGAAGACGAATCGGATTAATTCCGGGGAGCGCACGCGCCTCGCGTGCTGGCGATGGCGCCCTCGCCATCGCGAACTTCTCTTTTCGGAATTTGCGTCGCCAGACAAGGCGCATTCGGCGAGGGCGCCGAATGGTGCACGCGAGGCGCGTGCGCTCCCCGGATCACGCCGCGGCCGTTTCTTTCGGCAATTCCATCGTCCCTTTAAACCTCGGCGACTCTTCTTCGACGCCGAAATTTTCGGCATAGAGATTGTCGATCTTAATCATGTCGTTGCTCCTGAGCGGCGGACATTCAGGCGCTTTGGCGAACTCGATCAATTGCTCTTCGTTGTAAACGTTTGGCAACGTCGAGGCGACGCGATCATCCGCCAGCAACCATTGCAACGCCGCTTGGCCAAGCGTGCGTTCTGAATTTTCGAGAAAACGTAACTTGTCGATCTTTTTGATGCCATTAAGCAGCCAACTGCGCGGT
>Ga0209470_1001334_pt1 | contig 18394 bp, 17 predicted proteins | sample GraSoiAngelo_125_FD_185882 | JGI IMG/M metagenome (GOLD analysis project Ga0209470, IMG submission 185882) | Grasslands soil microbial communities from the Angelo Coastal Reserve, California, USA - 14_0927_05_40cm (SPAdes) (version 2) | ecosystem: Environmental > Terrestrial > Soil > Grasslands ... | reverse complement strand
CTTGACGGCCTCATCCGCCATATCGGTCGTGAGGTTGTAACCCGGATGCCCAACCCACGGAGTAATCTGCGTATGATCCTTGAACAAGTAAGGCGTCCACTGGTCGGTCTCGCCACCCATGAACCCGTAGAAATACTCGAAGCCCATGCCTGAAGGCCATTGGTCATAAGGCCCGGCCAGACTGTATTGATAGGTGGGGGTGTTATGTTCTTTCCCGAACCACGATGTCGCGTAGCCATTCTCCTTCAGGATTTCAGCGATGGTGGCCTTGTCCGGCTCAATGACGGAATCGTAGCCCGGATAGCCGGTGGCCAATTCGCCGACCACGCCGAAGCCCACCGAGTGATGATTGCGACCGGTGATCAACGCGGCACGCGTAGGCGAGCAGAGCGCGGTAGAATGAAACTGCGTGTAGCGCAGCCCCGATTTCGCGATGCGATCCAGGGCCGGCGTCGGGATGACGCCGCCGAAAGTACTCGAAATACCGTAGCCTTGGTCGTCAGTCATGATGAGCACGATGTTGGGCGCGCTCTTGGGCGGCACGACGCGTGGCGGCCACCAGGGTGTGGAATCCGAAACGCTTTCCTTGATCACGCCGCCGAACTTCATCGGTGGCGGCGGCAGTTGTTTGCCGTCAATGGTCGTCGTGGCGCTGGGCGAGCCAGGCTCGCCAGTGATTTGCACTTGGGTTCGGACAGAAGGCGCAACCGCCATGACGGCGGCAGCGACCATCCCGCAAAGGAAGATCTGTCTTGCTGATTTCATAGGCATTTGTTCTGATTGTTGCTACTCACCAACTCATCTGAGTAAGCGCAATTTGGTGTGCCTTAGGTAATTTCCCTATAGGACTTTAGGCCTATGCCATGCGCTGTCCCGCCGTGCCCAAGGCGAGGCTAAGAGCGTCAGCAGATCGCAGCTTTGTAGTTTCATTGAACTCTTATCACTTGGTTTCTTTTTTCCCTCCCACACGTGTTGCAGATATTCTGGGAGAGGGTGATAAGGCAGTAGTCGGACTGGTGGCCTGAAGTTTCTTGATGAAGAAGGCCTTTATGTCTTGAAATTTCGCTGCCCGAGAGCTGTTTGGAAGAACCCGGGCGCCGGAAGCATCCACTGCTATCGTTTGGCGAAGAGTTCCTGATCTGTCCGTAAGCCAGGCAGTGCCTACGGAATAAATTTCCATCTTATCTGCCATTGTTTTGAGCGCAGAAATCACGATGCCCTCTTGCTTTGGGTTAGTGCTGAAAGCAAATGTGAGACTAATACCCTCCGTCGTACGATACGACTTTAGCTTCACTGGAAGACGATCACTGCCAAGTCCGAGTATAGCCGCCAGCTCTGGGGCTATCGACTCTTCAGTGCCTTGAGAAAGCACCCATTCTGCCACTTTGGAAAGTTCGGCCTGATCAGCAAAGGGAGGTGTTGGAGCAAGACTCTGCGCGAACAAGGCGGCGGGAATGAGCGCCACGGCTGCGAACAGTAATTTACTGTAATGCCTTTTCACTGTCGATTTGTTACTCGCTGCCGTGACCTTCCCGCGGGCGTTCCTGTTTTTGTTGTATTTGGACACGTAGGGTTACAGCGTTACATCGGTAAAACGAGAGTGCCGAACGAATGTCCGAAAGATTCGGCCGCTCGCTCATCCAGTTGCGAGCCGATCTGATGATTGTGGCAAGGGCATAATCTTAGATGTCCGCGAGCGTTTGCGGAGGCGCAGGAGGCCTGGAACGGTGGTAGTCGCCAAGAAGGCAATGACCAGGAAAATGATCACGAACTCGATTATCGCGAAAAAGTTTTGAACGTATTTATGCCGCGCCATTCAAGCAAAAAAATGTGCACTTTGGCCGGCTGTCGCTATTGGACCTTGGTCCCATCCTCTCCGCCGCGAGATCCTATCAGCTCACTGCCCGAGGCAAGCTAAAGCGCTGCGCAATGGCCGTGGCAGCGATTTGTCACACCCTCTCATTCATTCGAAAACGTTCGCACTCCAGCCGGCTCCCCATCCGCCCCATGAACTCCACTGCATCTCCGAATCCTGGTACATCTCGCCGCTTTCGAGATTCTCCTTCGAAAGTCTATTTGTAGCACGGAGTTGTTGGTAAGCCTGGTACTCTCTGGGTCCGCCAACATAAGAGCGGTTGTGGACCGGGTCCGGGAAGATGTAATATGTTTTCTTCCCTTTATGGATCATGGTTACCTTGCCCGGCGAAAGGTTTTGGAGCTTTTGTTGCTGCGCTGCCGTCTTAGGCGTGATGACCTTAAATCCGGAGGCCACCAGCATGCTTTCTCTGTTCTGCATGGTAGTCTGTGTGGTGGCACAGCCCACAAAGAATACTGTGCATACGATCGCGATAACGGCGATGAATTTTGCCGCATCTGCTTTGACTTTTGTGGCTATTCGCGGCTTAGTTGGCCAGTTTACCCTGATTAGCATTTCCAGCCTTGAAGAGCGACTTAATAAGTTCCTAACGAATGCTTCAGAAGGTGATCCCCGTTGTGATTTGCGGGCCGTGCAGCACTGCGTCGAAAAGGAGCCCGTTATTCTCGTAGTCAGCGCCGAGTGCCCGGTAACCGATCTCTGTAAAGATGGAACGCGTCAGGTTGATACCAACCACGGTCTCGACCTCCCACATCAGGTCGGCGCCTACGCCGAATCCTCCGACCTCGCCGCGGACTGCGGTGTAAAACGTCCTGTTAAAATTGTAACGGGCGCGCAATCCGACATATGGCTCAGGCTCTTGTCCAGGCGAAGCGCAAGTTGATTCGCGATTCGCGCCTTAGCCGCATTAACGGCGCGAGCAACCGCGGCGCGACGTGCGGCTCCCATGAGCCTGAGCGCATCTATCCGTGCCTCCAAAGCGGCCTTTTCCTTCTCAATAAAATTCTCGACCCGTTGAGCAACATCTTCTTCAATGCGCCCGCCCAAGGGACCGATTGGAATTCTTGGTTTACTTTCGTGGCGTTCTAACAAGTTATGCTTGTCGATCCGGCTGACAATGTCTGCCTCGATTGTGCCCTTGAGAGCAGCAAGAAATTCGCTGTTAGAAATGTCCTTGTTAAGGCGGTCCCGCAAATCGTCGGCGATATTGTCAACGAACTGTTTGCTTGTCTGTTGAATCAGGATCGGGTCGGAATGTAGTTCCAGTTGTTCGTAGACGGTGGTGTAGTGCGTGCCGGCAGCGAAATTCAGGAACCAGCGCGGCTGGTTAACGAGCCGCCAACTTAAGGCACCGTCAACGTAAGTTAGGTCCACTGTTTCATGGATGTTGTTGATCAATCCGTTTATCTGCGTGACGTCCGAAAGACCCATGTAGATCGCTTCACCGAATATTCCGAAGGGTCCTTTTTGTGCCTCGACCCGCCCCGCCAAAATCGCGTCAAAATGCTGCAGAACTTCGGTGACGGGGACGTCGATGTTCGCGTTAACCCCACGGATCCCGATTGTCCCGTTGAAGCTCGCCAGCCAACCGGGCACCGCAATCGTAAATTGCCACGGCTCGCTCTGAGTAATTGATGGCGGCGCGGTCTCCTTCGGCGCGAGTTCCATCGAGCCCGCTCCTAGGTGCCCGACTGTTGCGAACACCGCGCCAGCGAAGAAAGACAGTTTTGTTCTCATGACCCGATTTTTACCGTCGCCGACGCATAAATCCGAGAAAAATCAGCGCAACCATGTGGTGGCTAGTGCGATGCGTCTATAGGACTTTAGGCCTATGGCAGTTGTGCTGACGATACGCGTTAAAAAAAATCGGCCTCCTGATCAAAGGAGGCCGATCAACTTAACCAGGGAATTCCGCGTGCTTCTAAAAGTGGAACCGAACACCCGCGCCTACGAGGTGCTGCTTCAGATCGCGATCTTGTCGAGTATCGATTTGGGTGCTGGTATAAACGAGGAAGTGATATTCGATAAAAGTGCTGAACTTGGGGTTCCAATAGTAATCTGAGCCTGCGACCACTTGCCATGCGAGGTCCGCGTGACTTCGCCCCCCGCCAGTGTTGACTGGGACACGACCGGTTACGGGGTCCCGGACCTCGACCCCCGCAGATTCGGCATAGTAAATGCCGACCCCGGCGCCCGCATACGGCTGAAATCTTCCAAATGCGAATCTCCCGATGAAGTTCCCCATAAACGCGCCCGTATTGATCCAAGTAGTCACGTCGCGCTGTGCTAAAACGTCACCAAAGCGATCTCTCAGGGTGAAGTCAGCGCCGCCCCGAAAGCCATTGTAAAAGAAGTCGCCTTCAATCGTTGGACGAAATACGCCCGTGCCAAAGACGTAACCGAGTTTAATGCCGCCGTAAAAGCCGACGTCATTCTTCGGCGAGACCTCCAGAGTAGCTTGAAAATCCCTATCGGTTAGGTCGTTAATGCGGTTTTCACCCGTAAACGTTCTGTCTCCACCGCGGTTTTGATAGACGTTCGCCCCCGCGTCGATCGCTCCGTAGAAACCGAGTCCGTAAAGTTCGGGTGGCGGCGGCGGCGGCGCAACCTGCTTGTAGACCTCCGTTCCGGCTTGCAACGGAGCGGCGAGGAATCCAATCAGGATTGCTGTTGAGATAAGAGATAACTTTTTCATAACGATAGGCGTGATAAGGGGTAAAGGGTGGGCTCGTCAATAAGTTTCTTAAGTTTTTTTCTGAACCGAAGTGGGCTTTCTTTTATTCCGCAGCCATCATTCAGGGATCGTCGTTGGATCGTATATGGGACCTTGGTCGAACCCCGACACCCATTTGCACGACCCCCACAACGGCGCTTTTGTGCTCGCTTGCTTGCAGACTGGAAGGATTCGCTCGGGGATAACCAGCGCAGCATCTGGCACGTGGTGTTTCGCCTTCGCTGCCCCCTGTGTGTCAGAAAGAATGAACTGGGTTGGTTGTGGTTGAGAACGGCTCAGGAGTACTGCTTAGCCTGGAGGGCCTCTTGAATGAGCTTCACCAGAACCTCATCCTCGAAAGGTTTTGCAAGGAATGCAAACGCTCCCGCATCGAGCGCAGTCTGGCGCACTGACGGATCGTACCGTCCGCTAATGAAAATAATCTGTGTGTCCGGCGAATTTTGGTTGAGCAACGCCTGCACTTCCAGTCCATCCATGAAGGGCATCCATACGTCGAGGACGGCGACCTTACATCTCGCTTGCTCGAGCCTGGAGAGAAAGGCGGCAGGATGGTTAAACTTTTCCACACTAAAGCCTGCTGACGTAAGCAAACGGCCGAGCGCTCTCAACATGGAAGCGTCGTCGTCAAGGAGCCAGATCGAATTGGAGCCGTTAAGTCCCAAAGTCGAAACTCGGGCAGCTGGTTCTTCGAGGTGTTTCAAAGCTGTCATATGTGTGAGGGGAAGGTGGCGTGTGCAGTTAACGATAAGGCTTCGGGAAATAAAATGATATTGGACCTTAGTCTCACGTCGATGTCGTCGTCACTCCGGCGTGATACCCGTAAATTTCTATTCGCACACCGCGGCTTCGCGGGTATGGCCAAAAGTTTTGGCTCCGGCGCCTGGCGACACGAATGAACTTCTTGCGGAGGTTAATTCTTTCCCGCTGAAAGTTAAGGCGGCGACTTTGATTTTTCCTCCTTTGCTTCAGGCAAGCGAATCGTAAAACAGGCGCCGCCATCGTCACAATTCTCTGCCGAGAGCGATCCACCGTGCGCCTCCACGATGCTGCGCGCGATCGCCAGTCCCATTCCGGTTCCTTCGGCTTTTGTCGAAAAGAATGGCTCGAAGAGTTGTTCGCTGATGCCGCTGGGGAAGCCAGGACCAGAATCACGCACTTTGACAAGAATGTTTCCGTTTCCGTCATGACTCGCACGAATGATAAGGGACCGCGCGTTGGCGGGCAGAGCGGTCATTGCTTCGAATGCGTTGACGGTGAGATTGAGAAGAACCTGCAAGAGCTGCACTGAATCTCCCCAAACCTGGCCCGCGTCGGAATCAACTTCGACTGTGACTCTAACCTCCCGTCCAATGGCCTCGCCGTGGACAATCCGCAGAAGATCGTCAATTAAGTTGTTGATCTGGACTAAAGAGTGCTGAGCTTCGCCTTTACGGACCATACTGCGAATGCCCCGAATAATGTCACCGGCTCGGCGGCCGTCAGCCACGATGTCGGCAAGCAGCTCCGTCATTTCTTCGGTTCCGATTTTGTCCGCCGCGAGCAAGCGCTGCCCGGCGCTGGCGTTCGCTACGATCGCCCCAACCGGATTGTTGACTTCATGTGCCAGCGACGCCGCCAGTTCGCCCATCAATGCGACGCGTCCCGCCCGGGCCAGTTCCATGTTTTGGCGCTCATGCTCTAGCTCCGCCTCCTTGCGCGCGGTAATGTCGATCAATGACGCCAGAACAAACAGACCTTCCGCGGTATGGATCGGACTGAGTCCTACTTCGACTGGAAATTCGGTGCCGTCTTTGCGGCGGCCAAAAAGATCGCGACCGACTCCCATTGCGCGGCTGCTCGGTTGAGAAACAAAATGTTTGCGATAGCCGGGATGTTGAGCGCGGAACCGTTCCGGAATCAACATTTCGATCTGGCAGCCGATCAACTCGCTAAAAGAATAGCCGAAGACGGTCGCTGCCGACGCGTTGGCGAAGTTGATTACACCGGCTGAGTCGACCATGATCATCGCATTTGGCGCAGCATCCAGCACGAGCCGGAATTGTTCTTCGGAGCTCTTCCGCTCCGTGATGTCAATGCATGAGCCAATGTAACCGAGGAACGCGCCATCGGGAGCAAACCGTGGTGTTCCGCTATCCAGAACCCAGCGGTATTCACCGTCACTTCGGCGCAGGCGATATTCCATTGTAAACGATTCGCGCGCGTTGAAGGAATTTTGATAAACATCCAGGCAGCGATCCAAGTCTTCCAGGTGAACGCCCTCTGCCCATCCATTGCCAAGCTCCTGCTCCAGACTTCGGCCAGTAAAGTCCAGCCACCCTTTATTGAAAAAGGTGCAAAGTCTGTCCGGACCTGACATCCAGATGAGCACGGGCGCGGCGTTGGCTACTGTGCGAAAACGCTCTTCACTCTCACGCAATTCTTCCTCCGCCAGTTTGCGCGTGGTGATGTCGCGCGACACCCCGCGCGCGAACGCCGGTTTGCCACGTTCGTCGAGCTCAACGCTGCCATAACCCAGGATCCAGCGTGTGCTTCCGTCCGGCCGCGAGATACGATATTCGCTCTCGTACTCGCCGCCGTGCTCGAACATCTGTTGCACAAGCTGCTTCATACGTTCCCGGTCCTCGGGGTGCACGAGTTGGAGCAATCGGTCAAACGTCACTGGCTCCGAATCCGGGAAACCGAATAACTCTCTCCATTTCTGCGTTACCCTGAGCTGGTCACCAGGGATGTTCCAAAGCCACAAACCGAGGTTTGCCGCGTTCGTTGCGATGTTAATGCGCGCTTCGCTTTCCCGCAGCGCGGCTTCGCTGGTTTGGAAGTCCTGGGCAAGTTTGGCCGCACGGAGGAAGTCGTAGCTCAATTCATAGCCCATCGCCGCGATGATTCCCAGGTAAGGGACACTGTTGATGAATGGCCATTGGACAGCTCCCCAAATCACCAGCACGGACTGCACCAGCGCCAACGTGATAAAAAGAATTGCGCTCCCTCCCACAAGAAGCGCGCGCCGCTGTTCGCCACGACGCCAGACAGCGATCGTAGCATCCACGAAGAAAATAAGAAGCAACACCGTACTCAGTTGGCCGATCAAGCTCCAAGGATTCGGTACGCCTACCGCAACAGAGACCGTTTCCCCTCCCCACCAAGAGAGATGCCCCAGACTCGTGATTTCCCGAAAATTAAGATTTGGCGGGAAAAGAAAATTAAGTAAAAGCGCCAGCGTCCGCACACCGCAGACGCACCACGCTAACCACAGTCGCCCGGCACGGAGATAGAGACGACCAAACCATACGATCGACAAGGTCAGCATCCAGATCGGCAGTTGCGCCCATCGCAGCACCGCGCTGTATTGTGCGGTTGTCTGCGCGTGCATCCCTATCAACTCGAGCTCTGCGATGATTCCCGTCGCCAAAGCGCTGCTCGAAAACAACAAATACACCCAGTTCTGGCGTCGTTTGCTCCAGATCAGCAGGTATATCCCGGCAGCCGTGAAACAAAACGCGGCGTCCATCGACCAAAGCAGTGTGATCCAGCTCATCGGCAGAGATGAGACCGCTCGCAGTTGAACACGAGCATTGGCTTTTTGCGGTCTTGCAAAGCAGCTTCCCGACAAACAGGGGAAACTAGCAAGCTTGTCAACGCGAGGGAACGCTGCATAACGCGTGAGCTAGTCCCAGACAATGGGGAGAACGATACTGAATGTAAATCCAAATCGAGACGGAGTCCTCTTCGTTTCGACGAGTCGGCCAAACACGAATTCAGCACATCATCGCTTCTCCGCATTATGGAAGGCAAGTGATCTGACGGCTTCTAGGAGGTTGTTCTGCCGCTCGCCTTGGGCAGCAACGACCCAACCGGCACGCCTAGCCATTTCGCGGCAGCTTCGCGTGTTTCGAACATCTCGACCTCCAATGGCGAGAGATCGGTCAAAAGGGCGTGGATTTTGATAAGATGAGCAGCTTCCGGATTCGTGACATAAAATGCGGACTTTATCCGTTCGCGGCCAACATAGGAAAGGCGCCGGTGTAGCGCGACATGAAAAACATATTTGAAAGTAAGGTGAAAAGATTCGACGAGCGAGAGATCAGAAAAACGATTGAATGGCTTCTCGGCCGTGGTTTCTCTTCTAATGAGGTCCACCAAGACCTTATTTACCTCAGCCTCGTCGAGGATGCCGTGCGGCCTCCAGATGAACAGGCTGGCGTCTTCTACGTACTCGGCATCGGCGGGCAGTTCCGTCACGTTCGTTCCGTCGGAGCTATGGAACTGCCAACATAGATAACTTGTATCCGAACATGTCCCATAAGTCTCTACCTTGCTGTTTGGGGTGCGATGAATAGCAGCGATATACTTATTAGACCCTCTTCGCCTGAACGTGCACAGCAGTTCCAGAGGGCGCGACTCGCAAGAAAGTGTGGCGCCTGCTAACTCTTACAGTGGGTAGGCCAGAATCGTCTAGCAGCTTTGGCGACCTGAACGCTCGCCACGCCCAAGTGAGGCCACTCCAAACGGTGGCATGCTGGTGCTTGCGGTCTGCACGGCGTCGGGCTAGGTGGGATACGTAGCGCTGTCGTTGCAGCAACACGGCCAGCAGTCCACTTTGCGTAAGGGTTGGGGTTGATTTACTCATAACTTAGTTCCTTTCTGTTTTCTTAGGATCTTTGGCAGGTTTCGCGAGCTCCTCTTATCGGGACGTTGGCCCAATGAGGGAGCAAATGGGGAGTCTCGAGTGAGGCTAAAGCGATGATGAGCTCCTGGCTTGATCAACCGCGACCTGTCAGTCGCGTGACCAAGTGCCCGATGAACCGCCTCGACAATTTGTTCATCGTCAAAGGGCTTAATAAGAAAGGCGACTGCGCCGATTTGCATCGCAGTGAGCCGCGCGGCGCGATCATCGTGTCCTGTGATCACAATCACATTAGTCTTCGGCGATATTGCGCAAAGCCGCGCCAGAACTTCCAAGCCGGTCATTTCCTTCATCCAAAGGTCGAGCACGACGAGCCGCACATCGTGTGCGGCTACATAGTCAATGAAAGCCGCGCCTTTGTTAAACGGCTGCACGGCGAACCCACTCGAACCGAGTAAACGGCCGATCGATCTGAGCACCATGGGATCATCATCCACCAGGCAAACACCTTCCGAAGAAGGCTGTTGCGACACCGCCCGACTTTCAATCTGGGGCGTGGCGATCATGCCCCAGATTAGGCCCCGCCAGTCCGAATGATAGTGGACCTTGGTCTAATGGACCTTAGTCTTATGCGGCCTTGCCGCTGGCGAGACGCCGCAAGCCTCGCGTCATACCGCTGGAGGTGCGGCGCTTGCCGGAAGAACAAACTGAAATTGCGCTCCACCACCCTCGACATTCTCGCCGCCAATGGTGCCGCCATGCGATTCAACGATTGAACGGACGATCGCGAGGCCCATCCCTAATCCTTGTGCTTTGGTTGTGAAGAAGTGATCGAAAATTCGATCGCGTGCTTCCTCGGATATACCAACACCATAATCGCGGACGCTCGCACGAATACCGTCGTCAGCATTTCGCTCCGTTGTGATCACGACTTTGCGACTGCTCAGCGGCGTGTTGCGCATGGCATCGAAGGAGTTGATCACGAGATTGAGCAGGACTTGCTGGAGTTGAATCGGATCTGCTTCAACCGTCGGCAGATTTGGCTCGAGCAAAGTCTCCACGTCGCAGGATTGAAGCATTGCAGCCGGCTTTACCATGCGCGCTACATTTATTACCAAATCATTCAGATTCACCCGCTGCCGGTCCGGGGCACCTTTTCTTACCATGCTCTGGACACCGCGAATCACATCGCCAGCGCGGCGTCCATCAGCCACGATGTCATCGAGCAGATCCCGAAGTTCGCGAAGCTCGACATCGCCGCGATCGAGCAAACGCCGACCAGCGCCAGCGTTACTGATAATTCCCGAGAGCGGTTGATTCACTTCATGGGCAATGGATGCCGCCAATTCGCCCACCGCCGCCAGGCGGCTGAGATGTCCGACTTGTTCATGATACTCTCGCGCTTCGGCTTCAGCGAGCTTGCGCGGCGTTATGTCAATGGAAACACCAATGAGCCGGGCGCCTTTGCGATTTTCGCCAGCTACACAGCGTCCCCGGCCACCGATCCAGCGCAGAGTTCCATCCGGTAGCAAGAGGCGATATTCGATTTCGTATTCACTCTGCGTTTCTACAGCGGTTTTGACGGCCGAATTGCGAAGCTCACGATCTTCCGGGTGCACACGAAGTTGCAGCGCCGCATGGTCGACGCGGGTCTCGGAATCAAATTGATACAAAGTGCGCGCCATGTCAGACATCCAGATCTCGTTCGTAGTCGTGTCCATCTCCCACACTCCGAGATTGGCCGCCTGCGCCGCGAGCGTGACGCGCTCTTCGAATTCGCGCAAAGCCTCTTCCTTCCTCATTAATTCTGTGACATCCAAGCATGAGCCGATGTAGCCGGCGAACTCTCCTTCCGCTGTATGGCGTGCCACGCCCTGATCCGAAACCCAACGATACTCGCCATCGTTTCGCCGGAGGCGGTATTGCATAACGAATGGCTGCCGCGCATCGAATGCCTGGGTGTAAACCTCGAGGCACTTTTGCAGATCGTCCGGGTGCACGCCTTCAGCCCACCCGTTTCCAAGTTCCTGTTCGATGCTGCGGCCGGTAAACTGTAACCAGGGCTTGTTGAAGAAAGTGCAAAGCTTGTCCACGCCGGCCATCCAGATGAGGACGGGCGCAGCATCCGCCACGGCCCGGAAACGTGATTCGCTTTCGCGCAGCACGGTCTCTCCAGTTCTGCGCTCCTCGATCACCGTCGCCAGAAACAACAGCGGAATTGCCAGGACGATTAGAAATATTTGGATCGAAAGAGCGTCTTGTTGAGGTGGTCCGCCGGAGAATGGCCCATGCCCGTGGGCTGCGCTCCAAATTGCCAGGAAACTGACAACCGAAATAGCAGTGCTTGCTCCCAGAGATCCGAATCGTACCGCCGCCCAAAGCAGAAATGGCAGCGGGAGGAAGAGAAGAGCCGAATCCGTTCTCGATCCAAATTTATAAAGGACAGCGTAACTTACCAGCAACAGACCAACAAACAGCGCGCATGCCTCAAGGTAACGCGAGAGTCGGCCTGTCCGCAGGGACTGGATTCCACTCGTCGCCCACGTTACAACCAGCGGCACAACTATCAACGCGGCGAGGGCGTTCGAAAAAAGGCGTATTCGGATCAGCTCTCGATAGGTGTCGTGGCCCCAATTATTCCATACCACAAACGCGGCGTCCAAAAACGAGGACAAACACGGGCCGATGACCACTACGCAAAGGCAAAAAATGCCTACGTTGCGAAGCGTTGTGAAGCGAATCGGTTCGCCGATCAGGTAGCGCGTCAAGCCTGCGCCGATCAGCGCTTCGCACGAGTTGCTGATGAACCAGCATAAAATCATCAATGGTGGAACATGACTCTGCAATTGCGCCGCCCAATGCGCCGGAAATGCGGCCAGCAATATGAATCCCCATACGCGTGGCGGCGTCAGCAAGAGTGCTGCGACCAAGATAGAATTCGGAGGCCAAAGAACCGAGACCGGATGCGGCTGGAACGTGAGCGCGAACCCGATTCGCGCGCCGAGATAATAGCCGACAAACAAGCACACGCCGGTCACAATTGTGCGAAAATCGAAAGGTAGACTCCAAACGCGCGGATTTTGGGAAGGCGCTTGAACTTCCCCGGTGTCAAACGGTGCCGAGATGCTTCTCATGGCTGTTGCTCGATCGCGGACACGTCGGGCCGCACGCCCAATTGTGACGAAGATCGAAAATCAAACGCCGCCGCGAAAACTATCACAGGTTGTGTCCGGCTTGCGTTCGTCGGAGCGAGGACGCAAGCCCTCACATGCAAACATTTCCCCATGGTCCCTCCATTATTACACTGTCCGAACCCCCTGGAAAAGCCTTATATCCACCTAGGCAAATTTGTAACACGTTCGTCACAATCGGAGAGACCTCGTACAAGGCTCAGCCCTTCAGAAAAGCCTAATTTTTGACAGGCCAAAACTCCTAAGAATCCCTAGGAATCGGAGTAATTTGCAAATATTAAGGACTGAGCACCGCCGGAGATCCTGATCAGGACGACGGCCACTGCAGGAAGATTAGACAAACGCGCCGCCTGGCAAACACCGCGCTCATATGTTTGCATCGGGTGATTAGGCTTCCCGTCGCCATCGCGGAAGAAGGTACGACACGGGAATCCCCAAAAGAGTCGCGACAAGGCTGAGGAAAAAAATTGGAGCCGCATTTCTGACTAGAAAGAAACGCGAATAGCTCTGGTAAAGAGCAAAGGCCGGGAAGGTACCTGTTCCATGGCACCAGAAGCACCAGCAATAAAGTAAGAGCCGAACAAATCAGCATCCCCACTGCGTTATAGCGGCGAGTATTCCACCAAAACGCGCTGCTAACCATAAGCGACATCAAAAGCGTTATCAAAAGGAGCACTCCAGCCACGCGACGGAATTTCGCGCCACCAATGGCGGTTGAATAGCGACGAAAATCATTCTCGAGCAGGCTAGACAATTCTCCGACCTTTTCGAGGGATTCGCCGGTCACCGATACCGAGCGTGAAGAATCGCCTAAATCAATGCTCACGGACGAGATCGGTTTGTCGGCTTGGTAATACGTGTAAGAAAACGCGAAGATTTCATTAGGAAACGCAAGGTTGCTCGCGAGAGAGAAATGAGGGATCTCGATGTCGTGGCCGCGAACGCGAACCTTGACAATTTCCCGACTGGAATCCTGCCTGGCAGGACCATCGGCCGCGTCAACAAACGCATGGGTCTCGTTCAAAATCGCGTCGAGTTCATTCGCTGCCAATTTTACGGGAGGCAGATCGCGTGTCTCTGAAACTTGCGCCCCATTTAAAAGCGACGTTGTCGCGAGCAACACGCAACCGCAGAAGAGAACGGCGAACGGCATCGTGTAAGGCCTAACGAAACCTAAAAGCTGATTACGTTAGGTTCTCCTTCTTCCACGCATCGCCATCACTGCCACACCAAAACCAACGAGAATCAGTAAGGGATAGAGAATTGCCGGCTGCGAAACAGTTCGTTTGGATGTCGGAGGTTTGGGTCGGCTCGCAAACTCAATCGGAATCTTCACCTGCGAGCCTGTGCCGGGTTGGAAACGCCACTGCGAGTACGCTTCAAGAGCAGCGCCATCAAGTTGTTTGTTTCCGGTGCTCTGCAGCATTCGCGCTCCGGCAACTTGGCCGGTCCGTTGATCAATCGTCACTAAAACGACACCTTTCCCTGCCAGTCCCTGCTTCGCCCATTCAGGACGGTAAACAGGTTTCGGCGTGTAGATAGCTTTGGGGGGCTGTTGTGCCGCTACGGGAGTTCCAGTCTGAGCGTGCAGCGAAGAAAAAGAGGCGAGCGCGCCGATGAAAACGAGGGCGAAACGCCGCACCATTTTACGTGGCGCGATCCTGCTGGCATTGCCGACGAGTCCACGCGCTGCCGCGCGCACCCGCGGATCCGACATTCGATAGACGCTTCTATCGAGCAAGTAGTGAATGAATCCTGTCGCGAATCCCAGAGCCAGCAACGCAGGCACCCAGGTCGACGTCCGTAGTTGCGTCGCAAACGCGCCGAAAATCCGGTCGCCATAGTATGTGCCGGTCTCGCGGTTTGCTTCCACCTCAAAAATCGGGAGCAACAAGAGCGACAACAACATCAGGAAAAGCACGACGGCCCATGGCCGTGCATTCAGTGTATGCAGAATGCGGCGGACTACGCCGGTTGTTGGAGCTGACTCCGCGGATGGCGTCTGAGACGCCAGTCCGGTAGCGAGTATCCAGTGTTGCGATGTCCAGATGACAAGGAACAGAAACAAACTCCTGGGTCGAAGCGCGAGCCCGATCATTACCGCGAGCCCAATAATGTACAAGATGCGCGGCAGCGACCATTGCGGCGTGCGCAGTTCGGCAACTAACATGGTTGCCGTGATAGCAAAGAGCGCCAAGGTCGCACCGCCGCGGATTCCATTCTCAGCTGATACAATCCACGCCGGGAACCAGCGATCGACCCACTGGTCCTGGTAAGCGACCGCGCCGGCGAGAATGTCTGCGACAAAGACAAGCACGCCGCCTGCAGTTAACGCGAAGAAGCGATCCAAACGCCTCGTCTGAATGCACGAGCCGCGATCCGCTCGCGAACGATAGAGTGAAAGCGCACCGAAATGTTGCGCCGCGAAATGGTACGTCACGCAGGCGTAATCAACGATCGCCAGTCCAATCAGTCGTTCCTCGCGCGTCCATGGCAATGTTGAGTCTGCCGGAAGAAACAGGGCAAAACATCCTGCTGTGACGAGAAGCGGAAGCACGACGAATCGCATCGGCTGCTCGCGAAGAAGCGGTCGGTACGCTTCCGTGCAGTACGCGAGATAGGTGCTCGATAACCGGTGGCCGATCCAAAACAGGGCAGTCAACCCGAAGTAAAGCAGATCGAGTGGACTCGACTCCGGATTAGAATAGCCATGGACGAGCAACAGTATGATCGGCGCAAGCCAGAGCGCGCTGAGCATCCAGAAGCCATCCCAAAGCGGTCCACGCACCCATCCGGTCGACCATTTCCTCACCCATGCTGCTGCCGTTCCGATCTCAAGTACGGCGGCGGGTGAGGAAAGCTCGGTCATTCGAGCATTGCTGAGTGCATCCTCAGTGGTGCACTCAGTTTATTTATCAGGCGATTCCGTTATCACTGAAGTTGCAAATCAACGCCACCGCCAGTCGCGTTGACAGCAACGCCTTGTTGCGTGGAGGAAACGCGGACTATCACACCGGCCTGATTTGACAGAATGGTGCCAGTTTTCCCGGCGCCAAGAGTCACGCCCCGCGTTCCAGCGCCACTCACGGTGTAATGACCGTTGAAATCTTGAAGATGCTTCAGGTTGAAAACCTCACCATAAGCGGAAGAGCTGGTCGCCCCGACCCTGCCTACCGACAGTCCTTTTACTTTAACCGGGTAGTTTTTGCCTCGGTAAGTGAGCGTGCCTGACCCCCAGCTGACACCAATTCCAAGAGCGAAGCCACCGGTGCTCAGCCGCAACGTTGCGTCTGGCCTGGATTCGTGATGACGCGTCGCCGCCTGCGCGAAGCCTGTCATCCCCCCAAGGACAAGCAGCAGAATCCCGATTTTCTTTATATTATTCATAATGTATCTCCTTTGATTTTGTTTCTCCTTGATTTTTATTTTGCCGGCACGAAGTAAAGATTCCTCTCGTACGGTTTCCATTGGACGAAAGTCTTATATGCCGATCGAGGAACTTCGTCAATAATCGCGGGTTGAAATGTAAAAGAGTTATGAAGTCACAAAATACCAAACTATTTCATGGCGTGATCGCCATCACTGGTCTCGCATTGCTCAACTTGGGCTCTAGCGCATTCGCGCAGCAGGCGCAATCGCAAGTCATGAACACAACAACCTCGGACACGGAACAGGCTCCTGCGCTTGCGAGTGGTGAATTGGATTCTTTGGTCGCGCCGATTGCGTTATATCCGGACCCGCTTCTGGCTCAGACGCTGGCCGCTTCCACTTACCCACTTGAAGTTGTTCAACTTCAGCAGTGGATGGATAAGAACAAAAATTTGCAAGGCAAGGCACTGGCGGACGCTGTAGCAAAACAGCCGTGGGACCCAAGCATTCAGTCATTGGTGGAATATCCAGACGTGGTGCAGCGGATGGCTGGCAACATTCAATGGATGACGGATTTGGGAAACGCGTTCCTGGCGCAGCAATCTGACGTGATGGACGCAGTCCAGCGCCTCCGTGCGAAGGCTCAAGGGACAGGAAATCTAAAAACCAGCGCCCAATCGGTAGTGAAGACCGAGACAGTCCCAAGCGGCAAACAGGTAATCGAAATTCAGCAAGCGAACCCGGACGTTGTTTACGTGCCCTCTTACGATCCGACTGTGGTGTACGGGGCTGCTCCTGTTGAGTACCCTTACTATCCCTACACCTACCCGGGCTACGTCCCAGGAACAGCTTTAGCGTGGGGCGCGGGAATTGCGCTGGGTGCCGCCGCTTGGGGTGCTTGGGGCGGCAATTGGGGCAATTGCAATTGGAACGGCGGCAACGTCAACATCAATAACAACAATAATTTCAATAGAAACTACAATAAGAACGTCAATCGGGGTCAAGCTGGCCAGGGCAACAACTGGCAGCACAATCCGCAACACCGCGGAAATGCTCCTTATGGTAACAGGCAAACGGCGAATAAGTTCGGCGCCAATGCTCGCCAGCAGCCTGGGGGCGGAGCTGCCAATCGCCCGGGCGGCGGAGCCGGAGCTGGAAACCGTCCCGGAGGCGGCGGAGCCGGAACACGGCCAGGCGGCGGGGCCGGTGCCAAGCCGGGCGGTGGAGCTGGAGCACGACCCGGTGGCGGCGGAGCTGGAACACGGCCTGGTGGCGGGGCCGGTGCCAAGCCGGGCGGTGGAGCTGGAGCACGACCCGGTGGCGGTGGAGCTGGAGCACGGCCCGGTGGCGGCGGCGCTGGAGCTAAGCCGGGTGGAGGGGCTGGGGCTCGTCCAAGTGGCGGTAGCGCCAAGAACCAAGTGGGTAACCGCAGCGCATCATCGCGGCCTAGTAGCGGTGCCAAGGGTGGAGGATTTAGCGGCGGCAGCGGAAACTACGCGCGTGCCAGTAGCAGCAGAGGTGGGAACAGCATGGGAGGCGGCGGCTACAGCCGTGGTGGTGGCGGTGGAAGCATGAGCCGTGGTGGTGGTGGTGGCGGTGGCCGTGGCGGTGGAGGCGGCGGACGCGGCGGCGGCGGACGCGGTGGCGGTGGAGGCGGACGCCGGAGATAAAAGGAAGGAACTGTGAATGAGGGAAACTAAAATGAAATCAACACTAAGAATTATGACTTCCTCGAAATTTACGCTGATCGCTTCCGCGATTGCTAGCTTTTGGTTGTTAGGCTTCGGTTTGCACGCCGCAGCACCGTCGAAATCCGACGCAGCTTCGGCGGCGCAACCAGCTCAAAAACAATTCGACACACCGAAACAGGCGGCCGACGCCCTTATCCAGGTCGCGGCGAATTTTGACGTTGCCGCCGCCAAGGAAATTCTGGGGCCCGATAGCGAGGATATCGTCGCTTCCGAAGACCCGGTTCAGGACAAGAACCGTGCAGTGGAATTTGCAGCCAAGGCAAAAGAAAAAATGTCCGTCCAGACAGACAAGAAAAATCCGAATCAGGCCATTATTTTGGTAGGTAACGATGATTTTCCGCTTCCGATTCCGATCGTGAAGCAAAAAGGGAAATGGTTTTTTGATACAAAGGTAGGCCGTGAGGAAATCTTAAATCGACGTATCGGCGCCAACGAGCTGAACGCCATTGAGATTTGTCGTGGCTTCCACGAGGCACAACACGAGTATGCGGCGGAAAAACATGATGATAAGGTGAACCAATACGCACAGCGCGTCATCAGCACGCCCGGGAAACATGACGGTCTGGCGTGGCAAAACCCAGATGGGACATGGGCAGGTCCAGTTGGCGAAGAAGTGGCCAAAGCGCTTCAGGAAGGTTATTCCGCGCAGGGAGGCAAACCTTATCACGGTTACTACTTCAAGGTACTTAAGGGGCAGGGACCCGCGGCGTCACTGGGAGAGATGGACTTCATGGTTGGCGGCGCAATGATCGGCGGATTCGCCTTGGCCGCCGCACCTGCTGAATATCGAGTGACTGGAGTAATGACATTTATTGTCGGCCCCGACGGAGTGGTTTATGAAAAGGATCT
>Ga0209470_1001332_pt1 | contig 18423 bp, 18 predicted proteins | sample GraSoiAngelo_125_FD_185882 | JGI IMG/M metagenome (GOLD analysis project Ga0209470, IMG submission 185882) | Grasslands soil microbial communities from the Angelo Coastal Reserve, California, USA - 14_0927_05_40cm (SPAdes) (version 2) | ecosystem: Environmental > Terrestrial > Soil > Grasslands ... | reverse complement strand
CATATTGGCAAGGGCGACTCCGGCGAACGCACCGCCGATTTGCCCAAGAACGTAGGCTGGAACTTCCGGCCACGGCAGACCGCCTTGGGATGCATCTGAAAACGTAACAGCAGGATTGAAATGCGCACCTGAAATAGGACCAAACGTCAGGATCAGCGCGAACAACCCCGCGCCGGTAGCGACCGAATTTGCAAGTAGCGCAATCGCCGTGTTACCAGCGGCCAGCCGTTCACCCATAATCCCCGACCCGACAACTGCCATCAAGAGCATTGCTGTACCCACCGCCTCGGCGACAACACGTCTGTTCAAAGAAGCCTGATGCCGCGGTTTGCCCTGTGGGATCTTCACCTCACCATCATATTCCGACCGCGATAGCCCTGAGCAACAGAAAGGCCCGGCACGAAGAGGTACCGGGCCTATTGAAGCAAGTCGCCTTCAGCTCTTAAAAATTGAGCCGCAAGGCGAATTGGATTTGCCGATTCGTACCTAACCCGACGGTGCGCTCGACGGTTTGCCGAAGCAGACCGAAGGCAGTTCCAGCAGCCGATTGGATGAAGGCTTGTCCTGGTTGGGTTCCTGAGCCGACAACGAACGCGTTAGCGGCTGCGTTGAAGGTCATCGACGGCAGTGCGCTATTTAGCGTCGAGCTAGGGTTGGCGAAGTTCGCGCGGTTGAAAATGTTGAAAAACTCCGAACGGAATTCGAAGTTCTTGTTCTCCTTGATTGGGAACCGCTTGGCCAGAATGAGGTCGAACTGTTGGAAGTTCGGGCCCTTGAAAGCATTTCGAGGCAAGTTCCCGTACGTTCCTGGGTCAGGGATTGCGAAGGCAGCGGGATTCAGGAAATTACGGTCGTTGCCCAAGTAAGGCTCAACACCGGAAATCAAGTCAGGCCGACGGGTTTGTCTCGATGACCCACCACCGGGCGCATTGACCACCGCCGCAAATCCCACCGGCAGCGGCTGAGTTGCGCTAACCGACGGGAGCGATGTCGTAAAGCCCTTAGAAACCGTCGTTGTCGTTGTTGCGCTGTTATTAATCGTGCAGGCCGCAATAACGCACTGCACAACAACGTCCGGACGAGTGACCGTCACATCAATCGGCACACCGCTTCGGATGTTGGAAATACCGCCAATCTGCCAGTTGCCCAGGATCGCGTTACGGATACCGCCGAGGCTGTGTTTCTTACCCGCTCCGAACGGCAAATCATAAACCGCGCTCACGTTGAACGTGTGGCGTATATCGAATGTGTTATACCCCAGATCTGCGGCGTAGTTGTTTGTGTCGTTGCTGCCAGACTTAGGTGTTCCGCCCGCGGGTTGCGCAGCAGTTCGCGATTCGTTCGATCCCGACGTGATACCGAAGCTCCTCGCAAGAGAGTATTGAGAATTCAATGTCAGGCCGTTCGACAGCCGCCGTGTCAGCGTGAGTTGGAACGAATTGTAACTATCTGTGCCGCCACTGCTCTTCGTATCGATTTCGGCAAATGGATTTTGAACCGACGTGCCGTTGATGATGGAAAACTGCCGCACGGTGGTCACTCCAATGACTTGTCCTGCGGCATTCGTGCGGTTCACTATACCAGCGTCAGTGGGAATCGGCGTCCCATCGAGTATCGTCGTTGCTCCGGGACGGAAAATATTGGAGAGACCGCGAAGAAAAAGGTTGCGTCCCTGACTGCCCACGTAGGCCGCAGTCACAACCATCCTGTATGCAAGTTCCTGTTGAACTGAAAAGGTGTAGCTGTAAACCCTCTCCGGAATCTTGTAATCGGTTTGATACGCGCGTGGTTGGAAATTGCGATTGTTGGGATTCGCCGCGAAGGCCGACCTGATGCTGCTGACAGCCGCATCCTGGTTTGGATCGAATACAAGCAGCGGGCCGCTGGTAAGCGTTGAGCTCACGCGATCGCTTTCGATCGGCTGGAGCTGATCTTCAACTTGTCCGGGTCCATAGAAAATGCCGAAGCCGCCTCGCAATACGGTTTTTGCGGCCTTTGGAGCCCATGTCAGACCGAGACGCGGAGCGAATGCGGCCTTATTGTTCACCGTAAACGCTCGACTCGGAGAATCGATTACGCCTGTTGTGGGGTTGAAAACCACGTCGAGGTTATGCGCTTCCCGCACGGGCGTGTAGTACTCGTAACGCACCCCGTAGTTCAGAGTTACGTCCGGACGGATTTTCCACTCATCTTGCGCATATCCGATGTAGAACTCCAGCTCTCCCAGACGGTTTCCAATGACGCCGTTATTGAAGGGGCTTGGATCGCTCACGTCGCCGAGGTATTGGATGGAAGCCGGTTTGTTGGCCAGAAAATCTGTCAGGTTATTGAACACGTAGGTACTGCCGCCGAGCCGGTCCGTATAGAAACGGTTGAGTCGAACCTCACCCCCGAACTTGAATGAGTGCTTGCCCTGCGTCCAGATGAGATCATCGACGAAGTTCAGCGAGTAGGTTGTGTACGGTTGGCCGCGACCATTCGTGGCAGAGTTGGCGCGGACGAGGCCACCAGGAATAGCAGTACCGGCCGATGTTCCCTGACCCGCGATGCTGAAGTTGGCGGTATTTCCGGAAATGTTGACGGCAAGTTTGCCGAGGTCAATACCATTGACGACCGGCGCCTTGCCGTTGGTTCGCGTGTACGTGCCGTTATAACCGAACTTGAAATTATTGAGGATGTTCGCGCTCAGAGTTGATTGGAACCCCAAAACGCCGTTTTGAGGGCTTGCTACGAAGATGTCCCGGCGGCCTGTAACTCCATCCGGTGAGTCCAGATTTCCGTCATCGCGGAAGTAACGGAAATAGAGGCTGTGTTTATCGTTCAATTTATGATCGATGCGCAACGAATAAGCACGCTCATTAATTATCGCATTCGTCTGAAGCTGCGCGACATCGAAGAGATTGCTGCCCGACCCCACCGAAACGATCTGGGCGCGAGGGTCCTTGAAACCGGGAAGGAGGAGGAGCGAGCGCGACGCCTGACCGTTTGCTTCAATACACGGGACTCCATTCGGAGCCGGCGCGCAGATGCGCGACGCGGCGCCGGGGATCGCCTCGACGGTATTCACGCCGGCTCGCAAACGATAGCCTTCATAGCTTCCGAAGAAGAAGGTCTTGTTTTTCACAATCGGCCCGCCTACGGAACCGCCAAATTGATTCAACCGCAGAGGAGCCTTCTGCCCGGCGATGTTGTCGAAAAAATTCGCTGCATCAAGCACGTCGTTTCGCAGATACTCGAACAACGATCCGTGAAATTGATTACCGCCCGATTTCGTTACCAGGCTGATCTGGCCGCCAGTTCCTGTCCCGAACTCCGCGGTATAATTGCTTGATTCCACACGGAACTCCTGAACGTTCTCGAGACTCGATTGCAAACGAAACGGTGAATCAATCTCGGCATTCAGTGTCCCCGGATTCGCATCGATCGTGCCGGTGCCTTCGATGCCATCGTAACGGATAGTGTTCTGCTCCGTCGCTCGGCCGGCGAAGCGAATCGATCCGAACGTGCCCGATCCAACATTAGTCGAGCCTGGCGCCTGCAAGTAAAGCTGTGAAACCTGGCGGCCATTCAGGGGCAGCGCCTCGACTTCACGAGGAACGACATTCACACCAATGGTCGCGGAACTCGTATCGACGGCAACATCTCCGAAATTCTCTACCACACTCACGTCAGTGGTGACAGCGGATGGACGAAGCGTCAGGTCCACCGTCGCCTTTTGCCCGACGACCAGTTGAACTCCCGTCGTTTGCACCGGCGCAAATCCGGAAAGATCGGCCTTCACGCTGTAGGTCGAAGGCCGCAACGCTGTGACAAGGTAAGCTCCCGCATCACCCGTCACAGCCGTATGCTCCTCACCCGTTCGTTCATTTATAACCATCACACTGACGCCGGGGATCACGGCGCCCGTCGCATCCTTCACTACGCCGCCGATGCGTCCCTGGTCTACCTGCCCGAACGCATCGCCAACAAGAGCGCAACTGATCATAAGTACACAGATGTAGCCTCTCCATTGTCGCAAACTCAAGGTTTCCTCCTTATTAAGAACGAAGTTAGATTTTTTTTGAAAGATTGGCGGCTGTATCAAAGGCACACTCTACATGGCCACATTCAAGCGTTTATGAATGAATGGTTAAAAAATTGTTACAACGGGCTTTGGGGGATTACGTTCGGCAGGGAAGATTTTCAGAATTCGATGAATTCCCGAGGGTAGTGGGACAGATCGAGCCTCTCTTCGTCGGGAATTGGGCGGATGCCCCACTGTTGCATCGCTAGAGCTCCGAACAAAATCTCGATGGGAGTGCCGGTTTCGTCTCGTCCGATTTCATCGATCACAAGAGCAAGAGTTGTGATGGCATGTCCTTCGATTTCAGCATGCAGGACAGCTTCCGTATTTGTTTCCCGTACTGTTCCCCCAAGCGCCGTCCGAATCGTAAGAGGCGTCTTAGAGGTCTTCAGTTCTCGTGCAACCGACGGAATGACATAGGTATTCCTGGCGCCCGTGTCAAACAACGTCCAGCACTCGCGCCCATCCACTTTGATCGGCTGTCTAACCCTTCCCATGCTCCCATTCTGAAGCGTGGACGATGGGGCGTCAATCCCATCAAGCTTTGCTGGTGTCCGCTCAGCATGTTTCATTAGCTAACCGCGGAGAACGAGGCTCTGTCTGCGGAGGATGAAGCGTGCTGCGATATTCGTTACGAGAACGAGGGAAAGAAGGACAAGGCCTGCAGCCCATGCCTGCCGGTGCCAGTCCTCATAAGGAGCGATGGCGTAGGTAAAAATCATCACCGGCAGGGACGAAGTCGGCTGATTCCAGCCGGGACTCGAAAAACGATTGTTGAAGGCGGTGAAGAGCAGTGGAGCAGTCTCTCCGGCAACTCTGGCAACGTCGAGCATGATTCCCGTAATAATGCCGCGCATCGCAGCCGGAATAACGACGGTCGCGATTGCTCTCCATTTCGTCGCGCCCAAAGCAAGTGCGCCCTCGCGAAGCGAGTTAGGAACGGCCCGCAGAAACTCCTCGGTGCTGCGGACGGCGATCGGAATCATCATGACTCCTAATGCGACGCCCCCGGCGAACGTCGAGAAATGCTTCATGGGCAGCACAATTAGAGCGTATGCAAAAATTCCCATCACGATAGAGGGCACGCCATTCAAAAGATCCGTCGTGTAGCGAACAATGAACGCCCACGTTGTTCCGCCAAATTCGGCGAGGTACACGCCGCCCAGAAATCCGATTGGCACTCCAATCAGGCTTGCGAGCAACAAGAGCTTGGCGCTTCCAATAATCGCGTTCGCAAATCCGCCTCCTGTTTCGCCAACCGGCGCAGGCAGTTGGGTAAAGAATTGCCAATTCAACGTGCGGCCTCCTTGCCACAGCAGATAACCAAGGATAAAGAACAGCACAGAAACGGCAACCGCGGCGCAGAGACCGGTCATAGCGAACATGACGAAGTTTGTAATTTTCCTCCGAGTTCTGCGCGAAATCATGAGTGTGCCGTACTCTTTCTCGTCGTCGCCAGAATCAGCAGGCGCGCTATGGCATTAACGGCAATCGTTATGCAAAACAAGACCAATCCCAGTTCAATGAGCGCGGAAATGTAGATGTCGCTGGTAGCCTCTGAAAACTCATTCGCGATGACCGCCGCAATGGAATAGCCGGGAGCAAACAGCGACGCGTTGATTTTGGGGTCATTACCGATGACCATCGTTACAGCCATTGTTTCGCCCAGCGCTCGCGCGAGAGCCAGAAAGATAGATCCAATGATTCCCGCTTTGGCGTACGGCACGACTACGTGGCTGGCCGTTTCCCAACGAGTTGCGCCCAAGGCCAACGAAGCTTCACGCTGCTCACGTGGCACAGCGAGCAATACCTCTCGTGAGATCGAGATGATGAAAGGAAGAATCATAATCGCGAGCACTGTGCCGGCGGCGAGCAGCCCAACGCCGTATGATGGCCCCTGAAAGAAAGGGAGAAAACCTAAAGTCGACCGCAGAACGGGCGCGATATAGTCTCGCAAAAGGGGAATCAGTGTAAAGATCGCAAGCAATCCATAGATCACGCTCGGCACGGCGGCGAGCAACTCGATTAGAAAAGCAAGCCCATCCGAGACACGTGGTGGCGCCAGTTCGGCCAAGAAAACCGCGGCACCTAATCCAAGCGGAACACCGATAATCAACGCCAGCGCCGATGTCACGAGAGTGCCATAAATGAATGGTAAGGCACCAAATTCCAACGCGACCGGATCCCACGTCGTTGTCATGAGGAAACTGAAACCGAATTTTTGCCGTGTGAGGGCCGAACTTCGAAAGAGTTCGAAAAACAGGAGCGCGGTAACCAGGATGATAGCCGAAGCAAAAATAAGTGTGATGAGATGTGCGATCTGATCACCGCGTAAGAGCCGCTGCACAAATTTGTGCTGGGGCGATGCAGGACGGTCTATGGTAGGGCTCGCCGTCGTCATTTATTGGACTTGTGCAATCGCCTTCTGTTCCATGACGACAACCTCCGCAGGAAGTTTGGCGTATGAAAGTGCTTCGACCATGCTCTGGCCGTCCGTGAGCATCCATTCGAGGAAGTCCGTAAGCGCCTTCTTCTTCATCGGATCCTCAATCTTAGAGGGAATAAGCAGCCATGTGAAACTCGAAATAGGATACGCATCCGGTCCCGTGGAATCGGTAATCGATACACGGAAGTCCTCAGGCATCTGTTTGGAAGCTCCTGCTGCCGCGGCCGTAACACTCATCAGATCGGCCTTGACGAACTTGCCCGCGCTGTTTCGCACCTTCCCGTAGGACATCTTGTTTTGGATAGCATAGATAAGCTCGACGTATCCGATGCTGTCGGGCGTCTGCTTGATCAAACCTGCCACACCTTCATTACCTTTGCCCCCCAATCCCACAGGCCAATTAACCGACGTGCTCATTCCAACTTTGGATTTCCATTCCGGGCTGATCTTGGAAAGGTAGTCGACCCAGACATACGTCGTTCCACTGCCGTCGGAACGATGAACCACAACGATATCTTTATCAGGCAAACTTACCGAAGGATTTGCTTTTTTGAGTTCCGGATCGTTCCACTTCTTGATCTTGCCCAGGAAAATGGCGGCCAGTGCATCGGATGTGAAATTGAGTTCTTCTGTGATTCCGGGAATGTTGTATGCGGCTACATCGGCACCGAGCACCGTCGGAAAGTGCAGGATTTTTGTCTTGGCCTGCTTCAGTTGCTCGTCCGTCATCGGGCCATCGCTTGCTCCGAAATCCACGGTCCCCTCGAGGATCTGCCGAATTCCGCCACCCGATCCAATCGATTGATAGTTGATCTGAATGTTTGGAAACTTCCGGTGGTATTCATCGAACCACTTGGAATACATCGGGTAAGGGAACGTTGCACCCGCACCATTAATAAGGATCTGACGCGCAGGCGCAGCTTTTGTAGAGTCCGACGATGCCGTAGGCGAACCGCAGCTCGTAAAAGCCAAACCGAGCGCGAACGCCACTATCGAAACAACTCTTTTCATAGACTTCCTCCCAAAAGAGACCTAATTAAATGTTACTTCACAACCCTTCGCCGTTCGTACCAAAGCGATAGCCGACACCGTGAACCGTCTGGACGTATGCAGGCTGCTCCGGCTTTGGTTCAATCTTTTCGCGGATTCGGCGGATGTACACATCCACGCTCCGGGGCGTAACGCTCCGATCGTTGCCCCAAACGCTATCGAGTAATTGTTCTCTCGAGAAAACCCTTCCCGGATTCAGAGCCATGTAGTGCAACAGGCGGAATTCCAGCGCGCTCAGCTCCACCGGCCGGCCTTCGACTGAAACGATATGGGCTGTCGGATCGATAACAAGATTACCCCGTTGTAATTTCGATCGTTGCGGCGGCGCGGGTTCATTCCGGCGTAGAAGCGCGCGAACACGTGCTATCACTTCACGCGTGCTGAAAGGCTTCGTGACATAATCATCGGCGCCGACCTCCAGTCCTACCACTCGATCCGCCTCTTCGTTCCGGGCGGACAAAATGAGCACCGGCGTACGGGTAAATCGGTCGATACGCCGCAGTTGACGGCAGACCTCCAGGCCATCGAGTCCGGGAAGCATCAAGTCCAGGATGACCAGGTCCGGGGGATCGCGCCGCGCTTCGGCGAGAGCAACGGCTCCATCGGTGGCGTAGCTGACCTTGAAGCCCTCTTTTTCGAGATTGTATTTCAGCAGTCTGACAAGATCGTTGTCATCTTCGACGATCAGAACCTTCTTTACCACGATACGTAAGAAATGCCACAGGTCCGCCGTGATTTTGTGTGACAAGTCTGTGAACTTTAATCCCGGGAATTGTCCGTCCTTTTCCGCACTGTTCACAAACGTGTAACATTTTCTCGGTTATGATAGGGCATCAATGGCCGAACCTGTAAAAATCAGCGTCAGCCATGTCAATTTCTATTACGGCACGAATCAGGCTCTCCATGACGTGTCGGTCCAGATCCGTCCGCAATGCGTCACAGCGCTAATCGGCCCATCGGGCTGCGGCAAATCGACATTCCTCCGGTCGTTGAATCGGATGAACGATCTCATTGCGGGCGCGCGCCTCGAAGGCAAGGTCGAATTGGATGGCGAAAATATTTATTCGGACCAGATGGACGTGATTCATCTTCGACGCCGTGTCGGCATGATTTTTCAGCGATCGAATCCGTTTCCGATGTCCGTGTATGACAATGTTGCATATGGCGTCCGAGTCAACGGCATTGCCGGTAAAAGAATGCAACTGGATGAGATTGTCGAGAGGACATTACGGGCCGCGGCGCTGTGGGAAGAAGTGAAGGACCGGCTGCATCGATCGGCAATGTCCTTGTCCGGCGGGCAACAACAACGTTTGTGCATTGCCAGGGCGCTAGCGGTCGAACCGGAAGTTCTTTTGATGGACGAACCGGCCTCGGCGCTGGATCCGATCTCGACGGCGAAAATTGAAGAACTGATCTATAACTTGAAGCAGAACTATACAATCATTGTAGTCACCCACAACATGCAGCAGGCAGCGCGAATATCCGACGAGACCGGGTTCTTCCTGACCGGCCGCCTGGTCGAGTTCAATGAGACGAAGAGAATCTTTACAGCACCGGCTAATCGAGAGACGGAAGATTACATTACAGGACGATTTGGATGAGCCAAATAAATAGACAAGCATATTCTCCTCCTTTGTAAGGAGGGGAATGGTTAGGAAAGGCCATGCCGGAGCGCGAACATACCAGTAAACATTACGAACAGCAGCTTCGGGAACTGAAAAATAAACTGCTGCTCATGAGTCATAAAGCGGAGCAGATGATCTCCGACTCTATCCGCTCGCTGGTCGAACGGCGTCCGAGTCTCGCCGAAGAAGTCATCGGCCGGGATGATGAGATCGACAAGCTGGAAATTGAAGTCGATGAACTGTGCTACCAGATCCTCGCGCTCGAACAACCGGTCGCGGGGGACCTGCGCTTTATTGCGACGGCCATGAAAATCGTCAAAGACATCGAGCGCATCGGCGATATTGCGGTGAATATCGGTGAGCGAGCGACGGAACTGATCCAGGAACCGGAACTCAAACGGCTGGTCGATCTGCCGATCATGGCGGAAGCAGCGCAGAAGATCCTTAAAGAAAGCCTCGATGCGTTCGTCAATTCCGATCCGGAGCTTGCAAAAAGGGTAATATTTAATGACAACGTCCTCGATGACCTTTACGAACAGATTTTCCGGGAGCTTCTGACGTACATGTTGGAAGATCCGCGCTCGATTTCCCGCGCAATCAAATTGATCTTCATCGCGAAGGCACTCGAGCGCGTTGGCGACCATTCAGCAAATATTGCAGAGATGGTGGTTTTCCTGGTGAAGGGGCAGGATATTCGTCATGGAACGCATCTTGATCGTGGATGACGATTCGGATATTCAGCGGCTCGTCAGCTATAACCTGAGCCAGGCCGGATTCCAGGTCTCGGCGGCCGTGACGGGCGTGGCCGCGCTCCATGCAGTTGAGGAACGTCTACCCGATTTGATCATTCTTGACATCATGCTTCCCGACCTCGGCGGGCTGGAGGTTTGCCGGCTGGTTCGCGAACGCGAGAAATCTCGACGCATTCCAATCATCATGCTTACAGCGCGGACAGAAGAGATCGACCGCGTCGTCGGCTTTGAAATAGGCGCCGATGATTACGTGATGAAGCCTTTTAGCCCGCGCGAACTTGTATTGCGGGTGAAATCGATATTGAGGCGCGTAGGCAACGATAGTGGCGGTGAGACGCTCCGCATCGGAAAAATTGAGCTTTTTCCTCAGCGCCGGCAAGTGTTCGTCAGCAACCGGCCCCTTACATTGACTGCCAAAGAGTTCGACCTCCTGGAGCAACTCATGCGTGCTCGCGGAAATGTGCTGACGCGCGAGACGCTAATGAATAAGGTCTGGGGATACCATCGCCAGGCGGCGTCTCGAACGCTGGACACTCATGTCCGCCGGCTGCGCGAAAAATTGGGTGACGAAGCGGCGCATGTCGAAACGGTCCAGAAGGTTGGTTACCGAATGGGGAGCCCGCACGAAGCGCAAGGGCGCACGGAGCGTGGGCGTGATAGCGTGAAAGCTCAAGCCAAGCGCACAGCCTCGAGGGATGGCGCCGGATAATTCATGGCCTTGCGGCTTCAATCCCGCCTCGTCCTCTGGAATCTCTTTCTCGTCTCTTTAGCTTCCATCATTCTTTCCTTTTTTCTGACGGCGTCCCAGCTTGCATTGATGCTCGTCGTCGCTGTCGCGGCGACGTTCATCTTCACCTACGGCGTGCATGTACTCGTACTGCGCCCACTGCACAGAATCTCCCTCGTTTCGAGAAAGCTCGCGTCCGGAAATTTAGATGAACGGTTGCCGATTGCGGGTGACGAGCAAATTGCGGCCCTTGGAACATCCCTGAACACGATGGCGCAAGCTCTCAGCGCGCGAATGCAGGCATTGTCGGATGAGAAACAGCAGCTCGAGCTGATTCTGGCGGCAATGGGCCAGGGGGTTATGGTTCTTGATCATGACGGCCGGATTACTCTTGCCAACAGTTCCCTTCTTAGAGTGCTGGACACCGATCGGAATCTCAGCGGCAAAACACCGTTGGAAGTTTTCAGGCGGCCGGAGCTGGAGAACGCTGTTAAAGCCGTCCTTCGCGGGAAGCCTATTGAGACTCTGGAAATCACAGTTGGAAACAAAAGAATTCTGCAAGCCAATGTCGCACCCGTAACGAACGCCGCCGGCATACGGACTTCAGCAGTCGTAGTTTTCAATGACATGACGGAGATCCGCCGGGCGGAACGCATGCGCCGCGATTTTGTCGCCAATGTTTCCCATGAATTCAAGACCCCACTCACTTCGATCCGTGGCTACACCGAGACGTTATTGTCCGGCGCTAAGGAGGATCCCAAAATTGCGTTGGAGTTTCTCAGGATTATCGAGCGAAATGCTCAGAATCTCGAAGCACTCGTCAGTGACTTGCTGGTCCTGGCAAAGTTCGAAGCTGAACTTCCGGTAACCAGAGAGCCGTTCGGTTTAATGTTTGTAATCAAAGAGCAGATTGCGTCCCGGAAGAACGCGATAGAAGATCGCGGCATTCAGGTCCGCATCGACTGTCCAGATATACAGATCCACGGAGATCGATCGCGGTTGGCCACAGCGCTATCCAACCTGATCGACAATGCCATTAAGTACAACAAGCTGGGAGGGCAGATTCAGATTTCTGCGGATACACGGAATGGCACACTGAACCTTGTAGTGTCCGATACCGGCAACGGCATCCCTTCCGAGGCATTGCCGCGAATCTTCGAACGGTTTTATCGCGTGGATAAAGCAAGGGCACGTGAGTCAGGCGGTACCGGCCTGGGACTCGCCATCGTGAAACACGCCATCGAAAGCCAAGGCGGGACGATCAGCGTTGCGAGCCGGCTTGGTTCCGGCTCGACTTTCACGATTCGATTGCCGATGTGAGCTATTCCCCTCCTCGCAGAGGAGGGGTGGACGCGACGTCAATAAAATATCGCGCAGCCACCTTTGAAGGAGCGGACGGGTGGTCAGTCCGGCCGAAACGTTCCCGGTCTTCTATTGAGGCTTCGCCCTGTCGGGCTCGCGCTTCGCGCCCTCCTCTGCAGAGGAGGGGAATGTCCCGCATTTACCCTCCGGCAATCGCACCAATGACGATAAATGGCTCTTTCCCGGATGCGACCGGCTCGGGCAGCGGTGCGTCCGGCGGTTCGTTGGAAAGGTCCTGCTCACAGGCGAAGAAACGCAAAAACGAACGGCGCTGAAGAGTGCCATGATCTCGTATGGTGCCGCGCAACATGGGATAACGGCCCTCGAGCGCATCGAGCACGGAACGCTGGGTGATCGGTCCCTCGACCTCGAGCATGACTTCGGTGCCGACGTCCGCCAAATTGCGGAGATGATAGGGAAGGACCACCCGGATCATATCAAGCCAGCGTCTGGACCTCCACCGACAGCACTCCCGGCAAATCCCGCACGATCGGATTCCAGCTATCGCCCGCGTCGGCTGAGCAGTACACCTGTCCTCCGGTCGTTCCAAAATAGATACCACACTTGTCCAGCGAATCTACCGCCATCGCATCGCGCAGGACGCTCACATAGCAATCCTTCTGCGGCAAGCCTTTGGTGAGCGCCTGCCACTCATTGCCGCCACTGCGGCTGCGATATACGGTCAGTTTTCCACCGTGGACGTAATGCTCGCTGTCACTTTTGATCGGGATAACGTAAATTGTCTCGGGTTCGTGCGTGTGCACATCAATCACGAAGCCAAAATCCGTCGGCAAGTTGCCGCTGATTTCTTTCCAGTTGTCGCCGGCATCGTCGGAGCGCATCACGTCCCAGTGCTTCTGCATGAACAGCACACCGGGACGCCTGGCGTTCATAGCGATATGATGGACGCAGTGGCCGACCTCAGCTTCAGGGTTGGGAATATATAGCGAGCGCAGCCCCTTGTTGATCGGCTTCCAGGTTTTGCCTCCATCGTCGGTGCGGAATGCGCCGGCAGCGGAAATGGCGATCCATATCCTCTGTCGATTGCTCGGATCGAGAATGATCGTGTGCAGGCACATTCCGCCGGCGCCGGGCTGCCACTGCGGACCGGTGCCGTGGCCGCGCAGTCCTGAAAGCTCTTTCCAGTTCTTGGCGCCATCGGTCGTGCGAAATAGCGCCGCGTCCTCGATTCCCGCGTAAACCGTATCGGGATCCGTGAGTGAAGGCTCGACATGCCACACTCGTTTGAACTCCCACGGACGCTGGGAGCCGTCATACCATTGGTGCGTGGTCAGTGGCTTCCCCGTTTCAGCCGCCGTGTCGTAAACAAATTTGTTGCTCTCGCCCTTAGGCCACCCCTGTGGAGTAGTGGTCGGTTCGCCCGGAAGGGTGCCGGGCTGGTGCCAAGTCTTGCCGCCGTCATCTGAACGCTGAATGATCTGCCCGAACCATCCGCTTGTTTGCGATACATAAATACGATTCGGGTCGGCAGGCGAACCCTTGATGTGATAGATCTCCCAGCCGGCAAAATGAGGGCCGCTGGTCTCCCATTTCTCGCGCTTGCCGTCGGAAGTAAGAATAAATGCGCCTTTGCGCGTACCAACGAGAACACGGACTTGACTCATGTCTGCTCCAGTTCGTTAAGAAGTTTTCAGATTTACGGACAAACCCAGCGCCACTCGACCTCGAAGGGTCTTGGATCTCGTTCTCGCCATCTTCTCCGTACTTCGCGAAGAAGTGCATTGCGGTTCTTTGCCATGACTTCAAGTGTACCTGACCTTTCCCGATTTTTTGCGCAAACGCGTCTAGCGAAGGGAACGCAGTTGTTTCGGCGTGAGCAGCCAGTTTAGCGTTGCGCATTGTCCGAAGGTGAGCTTCTCAGTGGTGAGCTTGCACAGCCCGCCTTTTTTCAATTCAATCGTGGCCTCGCTGCCGCCGCTCACCAGCAGGGAGATCAGCCCGCTTAAATCCGGCTCGTGACCGACCAATAAGACGCTTTGAGGTTTTGTGTCGTTGATTTCACGAATGAGTTCAAGAGGATTTGCGTCCGGCAGAAGAAAGTCCGTGAACGTGACTTCTTCATCCAATTCGCCGGCGACAATATTGGCAGTTTGCGCCGCCCTCAGGTATGGACTGGAAAGGATGAGATCGAACTTCAGCTCCATTGCCAGCATCGCTTCCGCGACCTGGTGGGTCTTTTCTTCTCCATCTTTGGTCAAGGGCCGATCAGCGTCTTTTTTAAAACCTGGTGTTCCTCTGTCGACAGCAATTCCGTGACGGAGAATGAAGATTTCCATTAAGCGTCTTTTTTGTTCGCAAAAGCAATCTTTCGCATCGAACGAACGGCCTGTTCGATTCTGCGGAGATCCTTCCGCCGGCCCTTCTCCGGCTTGACCGTGATCGCGTCGAGCGTTTTCCTCATCTGCAGGAATATCGAATTAGCGGCGCGTGAATTTTTCGTTCTCCCGGCATGATTTTGGCCTTCACTAAGGAAATCGATGAGTTGCACGATATCGCGCTGCAGGTTGGCCAGATACACGCGACTGATATCCTTCGCCTCGGTCCGCAAGTGTTCTAGTTGAGCGAGCAATTCTTTGCGTACTGTTGGAGTCATTACTCCTGTCTTCGATGAGGCCTGACTTGCCATTGAGTATCACCTCGATGTTTGCGCGCAGTTCTTTCTGGACAGCGCGCGGTGAGCGATTTCCGTTGATGGTTTCAAAGCCGTAGTGTTGCTGCATCGCCTGGAATTCCTTTTGAATTTGGCGTTGATATTCGATAAAGCTGGCGTACATGTTCGATGAGCGCCGCATGTCCATTCCCGATTCCCAATAATCCAGCACCGCGTGCTTTCGCAGATTTCGTTCCACGAGGATCTTCGGGCTGACCGCCAGGTAAAAGACTGCGTCCGGCACCAGCGCGATGCTGTACACGTCTCGTATCCAGGCCGGCTCAACACCTCGGACGATGGCACGCGCCATGAGAGTGTAGATGTAGCGATCGGCCAGGACGACGAAACCTGAACGCAACGCGGGAATCATGCGATTTTCGAGTTGGTCCGTAAAATCTGTGGCGTAAAACAGGCTTAGAGTTCGAGTGCCGAGAATATTCCCCTGCATCGCCTGTTCAAGCTCCCGGCTGACGAGCATTGATCGTCTTAAGCCGACGTTTACCGTCGGATAGCCGCGCCGCTCCAACCAATTGCGCAGTAGATCGATTTGTGTGGAACGGCCCGAGCCATCGGCGCCTTCGACGACGATGAGCTGTCCCTTCAGTTGATCGAGGACCACTCCCGGGATTCCTTTACCGTAGAATCGTTTGGGTTTCAGCATATTATCGGTTCTGTTGAGGGTATACGGGGCCCTGCCAGCGGTAGCGCGGCAAGTCGATCTTGGTCTCGAGTATTTCCCGGACTTTCGCCTGTTGAATGTCCGGAGGCTCCGTCGCGTCGATCTTCGTAAAATCGTATTCGTGGACCAAGTGCCGGTATTCGCTATAGATCTTGCCCTGGAATATTCGGAAGCTCTCGTGCGGGTCCTTTGAATAGCCCATGTCCATGCCGGCTTCGTGATACTTCACGCGCGTCCTTCCATCGAGGATTCGAGCCAACGCGGTCTTTAACGGCACATCAAAATAGAAGGTCACATCCGGTTTCCGGGCAAAGCTGTAGAGTTTGCGAATCCATCCGCGATCGCATCCGCGCACGGAATCACGCGCAAACGCGGTGAAGATGTACCGGTCGGCCAACACGATGTACCCCGCATTCAGCAACGGAAGGATTTGTCTTTCGTAGCGGTCGGCGAAATCCGTACTGTGGATCAGTGAGAACGTCGTCGGGGTCAGGAGCTGCCGCTTCTTTCCCTTTCGCGTCGCCTTGCGGACGATGGCTGAAGAGTTCCATTCCGTAAAAAATACTTTGTAGCCGTCGAGCTCGAGCCAGCGCTTGAGCAAATAGACTTGGGTGGATTTGCCCGAGCCATCGAGTCCTTCGACGGCAACGAGCTTTCCGGTAATCGATGATTCATGTGGTTTGCCGGTCATCAGTTTGCGAGGTCCTCCACGACGACATTCGCGTTAAATACGCTCTCAAATAGATCGCGTTTGTTCACCAGCGCCCATTTTTCCAGCAACATGTCGCCCTTACCCTTGAGCCGAAAAAGAAAGCGAGGCCGCTTGTACTCCACCTCAACGGCGTCCACCGTTGAAGCATGCTCATGGTCCAGAGCATCAGCCAACCGCAGTATTGCGGCGAGCTTCGAAATCATCAACCGATGTTTCGGCGCCATCGCTTCGTATGGCTGGTGCTGTAGCTTCGGCGCAGACTTCCGGTGATACCGCGCAACGTTAGCGATTAAGTCCGTTTGTAGCTGGGTCAGACCGACCAGAGGGCTGGATTGAATGAGATAGAAGGTGTGCTTGTGGTGATTGGCTACGTTCACGTAATGGCCGAGGTCGTGCAGCAGGGCAGCGACTTCCAGAATCAGTCTCGCTTCGGAATCCAGCTCGTGAAAAGACGCCGTCTGATCAAAAATCTGCAACGCAAGTCTGGCGACCGTGGTCGCATGTTTCTCGTCGAAAAAATATTTCTTGCCCAGGCGTCGCGCCGACTCGATCACCTGTTCGCGGTGAACGTTTTTTCCCCGATTCCGTAATTGGTGCAACAGTTCCAACAAAACGCCGTCCTTCAGACCAATTCCGGGAATGACAACTTCATCGACACCCGCTTGTTGCACGATCTTGTGGAGAACAATCGCCGCTGGAAAAATCACATCTGCCCGGTCTGGACGTAAACGCAGATCATGGATCCGGTCCTCAATACTTGTTGCCCGGAGTTTCTTGACCAGGCCCTTCAGTTCTTCAGCGGTCACCTTTTGGCTGCTGTTCTTATTGAACAATTCTTTTCGCAACTCGCCCAGCGATTCGATACTGCCACCGGTGCCGACACAGACGTCGATCTTCTGGTTTCCGATCTCCTGCTCGAGCCGCCGTTGCGTCGCATCGACATATTCCGTGACCAGCTGGTTGAATCGTTCCTCGCCGGCCTTCTCATCAAGGATTTTGAGCAGACGCACACTGCCCATGGCGTAACTTTCGGTGCAAAGGACAGTGCTGTCGTCCGCCAATGTGACTTCAACACTACCTCCACCGACATCCACCAGCAGGGCCACTTTGTTTTTCAGGTTGATCGTTTCCTTCGCCGCCAAATGAATAAGCCGCGCTTCCTCCTCACCGCCGATGATCGAAATCTCGATCCCGCTGGCTTTAGTCACCGCCTTCAGAATGGCATCCCGATTTGTCGCTTCGCGCAATGCGGAGGTACCAACTGCCTTTACTTGCGTAACGGCGTGTTCTTCCAACTTCTGTTTAAATTCGGAAAAAGTCTCAACTGTTCTGTCGATGGTATGGGCGGATATGGCACCCTTCGTGAAAACGTCTTGCCCGAGACGCACGGGCGCGCGGACGTTGTAAACGGTCTGGTATCCGCCGTCGCCATTCATGTTTGCTATATACAAACGAATAGCGTTGGTTCCGACATCAATGGCAGCGAAAGTCGGCATGAAGGCCGCTGAATATAGCTCCGGGACATGACGTTTCTGTTACTGGATTGTTAAAGTCTTGTTACAGGAGACGGCACGCGCGGGGGTTCAAAGACTTATTGGAACTCAAGCGGTAAGAATGAGATAGCCGTCCTCGTACTTGACTTCTGTTTTTCCAACGTCAATCCGCCTCGGAAACTGAACCGTACGGAACATTCTTTTGGCTGTCGCGCTTTGCTCAGCCCGAATCACCATCGCATCCGGACTCAGCAGCAATTGTATGTCGACCGCACGGACTTTGCCAATACGAACTCTGACCGTAATCGTGAGATCGTTCTCTTCGACATCCACCTCCGGTTTGACCACTAACTCTCGCTCGGCCGCCAGCCGAAAGATCTCGTATGCGCGTCTGGTGATCTGATCGTACATGTCATTAATCTCGTCGGCGATCGTTTCTGCAAGGCGAACGGAAACTGCCGTCGCTTCCTGAGAATTCATTTCGGCCTCCCGGGTCGATTTGTTTCGACAGAAGCAATTTTCATTGAATAGATTTCAACTTTGTTAATGACCAATGAATGGTTTGAGAATTTAATGCCCATCTGAACTGCGACGTTGTTACATGCATTTCACGAATCCGTGAATTTATTGTGAATTCCACTCGGGACCCGTTTCGCCATGGTGAAAAGCCAGTATGTTAGGGTGTGCGCTCATTCAATTGCGGTGTTGGGAGAAAACCGAGCATGGGAGGACTGAGGATGAAAACGTGCCTGCGCCTTGTCGTCGCCTTCGCATCACTGTTGCCGAGTACCATGCAAGCGAGCGAAGAAAAACCTGCTTCGATGGAAGCCATAGAAGCCATAA
>Ga0209470_1001331_pt1 | contig 18432 bp, 26 predicted proteins | sample GraSoiAngelo_125_FD_185882 | JGI IMG/M metagenome (GOLD analysis project Ga0209470, IMG submission 185882) | Grasslands soil microbial communities from the Angelo Coastal Reserve, California, USA - 14_0927_05_40cm (SPAdes) (version 2) | ecosystem: Environmental > Terrestrial > Soil > Grasslands ... | reverse complement strand
GAGATTCCATTGCCAATACCGCGCTCGGTGATTTGATCGCCCATCCACATCAATAAAAGCGTGCCGGTAGTCAAGGAAACCACCGTTACGATGCGAAACGTCCAGCCAAGGTCTTCGACCAGCGGAATTCCGAGGTTCCTGATCGTGTCACTGATCCCGGGCAACATCGTATGATACGATTCGGGGTGCTGGAATGACAATGCCAGCAGATAACCTTGGAAAATGCACAGCCCAACCGTCGCGTAACGCGTCAACTGCATGATCTTTTGCCGCCCACCATCTTCCCGCGCCATCCGGCCAAGCTGCGGAATTACCGCGGTTAGCAACTGCATCATGATCGATGCGCTGATGTAAGGCATAATGCCGAGGGAAAAGACTGCACAGTTTTCCAGCGCCCCGCCGCTGAACAGATTGAAGAGTGCCGCGAGACCGCCTCCGGTTTTATCAGATGCAGTGCGGAACCATTCCTGTAATACTGCCTGGTTGACTCCGGGAGTCGTGATCGCTGCCCCTAAACGCACAATCACAATCACTGCCAGCGTAAACAAAATGCGCCGGCGCAATTCCGGTATTTTAACCGTGTTTAAGAATGCCGAGACCATCCGCTAAATTTGGAACATGGCGCGCCGGTGCTAGATCCCCCGTGACGCTTTTTTCTTTTGTGCTCCCGCCCTGCCTGCGGGTTTGCTGGTCAATCTTTTCTTCGCGGCCGCCGCGGGCGCTGTTTCCGCCGGAGCTTCGTGCGACATAGCATCTTCGTGCGAGGCGTTTGCGTTCGCTGTTCGCCTATAGCGCAAGGTGATTGTAATTGTTCCACCGGCCTTTTCGACTTGTTCCCGGGCTGCCGCGCTGACTTTATCCGCTTCGATCGCCAGACCGTGCTTCAATTCGCCATTGCCAAGGATTTTGATCCCGGCGAAATGACCACGCACCAGGTTCGATTCCCGCAGCAGTTGCTCGTTCACGACTGTTCCCGCCTTGAATGCATTGAGGTCATCAAGATTCACGATCGCATAGTGCCTGTGAAAAGCGGCATTGTTAAATCCGCGCTTCGGCAGTCGTCGAATCAGAGGCATTTGCCCGCCCTCAAACCCAAGTCGAATGCTACCCCCGGAGCGCGCTTTTTGTCCTTTATGACCTTTGCCGCTGGTCTTTCCGTGCCCGGAACTTTCACCGCAACCGAGCCGCTTTACTCGATGCCGCGAACCCGGGCGCGGCCGTAAATTATGAAGACGCATCATGTTGTTCGCCTCTTCCGTCACCGGATCGAATTCCGCGGACTTTGAAAATTTCGTCCCGCCGGCGAAGCGATCGCAACGCGGCAATCGTCGCTTTCACGACGTTCGCGTGATTGCTTGAGCCGAGGGATTTCGCAAGCACATCGCGAATGCCGGCTGCTTCAACCACTGCGCGAACTCCCCCACCGGCAATCACGCCAGTGCCCGGCGAGGCGGGCCGCAACAAGACGCGCCCACCGCCGTACTCGCCAATTGTCTCATGCGGGATTGTATTTTCGTGTAATGAAACCTTTTCCATCGATTTGCGCGCCGCCTCGGAAGCCTTTCGAATGGCTTCCGATACTTCGTTCGCTTTGCCAAATCCGCAGCCGACTTTTCCATCGTGATCTCCGGCCACGATTAATGCACTGAAGCTAAAGCGTCGCCCGCCCTTTACCACTTTCGCGCAGCGGTTGATGAAAACGACTTTCTCGGTCGTATCGCCCCTAGCCGCGGGAGTTCTATCTGGGTTGCGCGAATCTGATCGCCTGCCTGAGGTCGTTTGTGCCATGAGTTAAAATTTTAAGCCGCTTGCGCGCGCTGCATCCGCCAAAGCTTTCACTTTTCCGTGATAAAGAAACCCACCGCGATCAAAAACCACTCGATCGAGTTTCTGTCCAAGCAGACGTTCCGCAATTGTCTTGCCGATCTGTTCCGCGGCCGCACGGTTGGCCGCGGATTTATTGTCGCTGAGTAACGAACGCTCCATTGTTGACGCAGAAGCCAGCGTGCGGCCAGCATCATCGTCGATAACTTGCGCATAAATGTGTTTGCCGGAGAAATGAACTGCCAGTCGCGGCCGGTCCGCCGTGCCAGCAACTTTCTTCCGGATCCGTTGATGAACGCGCTGCCGCGCCGCTTTACGAGCCGTCGCCATATTTACTGAACGGTCTTGCCCACTTTGCGACGAACTTGCTCGCCCGCGTACCGCACGCCTTTACCCTTGTACGGTTCCGGCGGGTAAAAACGGCGAATGTCTGCGGCCACCTGGCCAACTAATTTTTTGTCAACGCCCTGGATCGCAATCCTCGTATTTTCCGCGACCGTAATTTTGATGTCTTTCGGAATCGAAAACGGAATAGGATGTGAGAAGCCGAGGCTCAAATTAAGGGTCGATCCCTGCACTGCAGCCTTGAAACCGACGCCTTCGATCTCGAGCTGCTTGCTGAAGCCTTCGCTCACGCCCTGCACCATGTTGTGAACGAGGCTGCGTGAAAGTCCATGCAACGCTTTCACGCTGCGCGTCTCTGCTTCACGCGCGAGTGAGACGCGATCGTCCTTCACGCTGGCCTTAATCTCGCGGGGCAGCTTCCAGTTCAGCTTTCCCTTGGGGCCTTCCACTGAAATCACCCCGTCATCGCCGATGTTGACTCTGACTTTGTCGGGTATCTCAACCGCTTTATTTCCGATTCGTGACATAAAATTTACCAAACGTAGGCCAGTAGTTCGCCGCCAATCTTTTGCTTTTTCGCTTCGCGCCCCGATAAAACACCGCGCGAGGTGGAAAGAATCGCCAAGCCCATTCCACCAAGGACTCGGGGAATCTCGTCCGCACCGACGTACCGGCGCAATCCTGGCCGACTCACCCGTCGCAGGCCTGCAATTGCGCTTGAGCGGTTCACGATCTTGTTTGTGATCTTAATGCGCGGATGCGCGGCGCTCGTATCGATCGCGTAATCAGAGATGTAGCCTTCATCTTTTAAGATGCGGGCAATCTCAGCCTTGATCTTTGAGTACGGAACAAGCACCTCCGGCTTTTGCGCACGCGTGCCGTTGCGGACACGCGCCAAAAAATCGGCAATAGGATCAGTAACGGTACTCATGAAAATCAGGCGGGTTGCGCGGCGGGCTTCCTCGCCCGGTCGCTGAACGGCATTCCCATTTCGCTCAAAAGCGATTTAGCTTCCTCGTCCGTCCGCGCCGTGGTGACAATTGTAACATCAAATCCAATGTTGCGCTTGATTTTATCGAGCTCGACTTCAGGAAAAATCGATTGATCCGAAATTCCTACCGTATAGTTGCCGTGCCTATCGAAACAGCGCGGTGACACACCGCGAAAATCGCGAATGCGGGGGAGCGCTGCTTTAATGAAGCGCTCGAGAAACTCGTACATGCGTTCACCACGCAAGGTTACCTTGGCGCCAATTGCCTGCGACTTTCGCAATTTGAAATTGGAAATGCTTTTCTTCGCAAGCGTTTCCACCGGGCGCTGGCCCGTGATCAAGACAAGTTCTGCCTTTGCCTCCTCCAGCGCCTGCTTCACGTCCGATTGCGAGCCGACTGAAGTGTTAATCACGACTTTCTCGACCTTCGGAATCTGGTGAACGTTTTTATAGCCATGCAGCTCTTTCAGCGCCGGCATAACACGTTCTTTGTAATGGCGATAAAATTCGTTTTCCATTTTCGACAGGGCGTCATCTAACTTTTCTTGTTATCCTTTTTGGCCGTCGATTCCGCGGCTTTCACAGGCTTTCCGTCGCGCTCGATCAATTTCACGTTCGAAATGTGAATCGGGCCTTCGCGTTCCGCGATTTTGCCGCTCGGATTGTCCTGTGATTTCCGGAGGTGTTTCTTGATAATGCGCACGCCTTCGACCAAAACACGCTGCTTTTGTGGAAACACCGCGAGAATTTTCCCTGAAGAGCCCCGGAAATTCCCCGAGATAACCTCGACATGGTCTCCTTTTCTCACGTGACACTTGAGCCGGTTCATAAAACCTCCGGAGCGAGCGAGACGATTTTCATGAAATTGCGCTCGCGCAATTCGCGCGCCACCGGCCCAAAAATGCGCGTGCCGCGCGGATTCAAATCTTTGTCGATGATCACGATCGCGTTGTTGTCGAAGCGCAGCAGAGAACCATCTTCGCGCCGGATCGGTTGTTTAGTGCGAACGAGAACCGCACGAACGACTTCGCCCTTCTTTACTGCCCCAGTCGCGCTTGCTTCCTTCACGTTCGCTGTAATCACATCGCCGATTCCGGCATAACGCGTGGACTTGCCGATCACGCTGATCATGGTCGCCATGCGCGCGCCGCTGTTGTCCGCCACATCAAGTCTGGATCGAAGTTGCACCATAAGACCGACAATTTACTCGCAAGTCATTTTGAAGTTACTTTTGGATAACCTCTACCAAGCGCCAGCGCTTCAGCCTACTCAGTGGCCGCGTCTCCATGATCCGAACCCTGTCGCCGGTTTTCGCTTCGTTCTGTTCGTCGTGCGCGTAAAATTTTCTCATCTGTTTAACAATTTTGCCGAACTTGGGATGCGGCACGCGTGTGACCGTCCGCACGACAATCGTCTTGTTCATGCTGCTCGAAATCACCTCGCCAGTGCGCGTTTTGCGCGCACCGCGGGTGAAGGGCGCGGGCTGCAGGGGCGCTGGAGGAGGCGATTGTTGTTGCTCAGCCATAAATTTACTTTTTCTGGGTTTGTGCCGCGCGCTGCGAGAGCACTGTCTCAATCCGGGCAACATCGCGTCGCAGCAAACGCAACCTGCTCGGCTGCTCGAGCTGGCCGCTCTGCTGTTGCAAACGCAGATGCAGGCTCTCCTGCCGCAAGTCGCGTCTCTTGGTTAGCAACTCGTCCGTGCTCATCTCGATAATTTCTTTTGTCTTCATGCTCTGTTAGGCCGCAGCCACGTGGTGCCGGCTCAAAAATTTCGTGCGCACGGGCAATTTATCCGCCGCCAGCCGCAGAGATTCGCGCGCGAGCGACTCAGGTACGCCATCCAGTTCAAACAAAATGTTGCCCGGCCGCACGGTGGCGACCCAGAATTCGGGCTGGCCTTTGCCTTTGCCCATGCGGGTTTCCGGCGGACGCGCCGTGACCGATTTATCGGGAAAGATGCGGATCCACAGTTTGCCTTTGCGCTTCATATTCCGCGTAAGAGCTACACGCGCCGCTTCAAGCTGCGTGTTAGTGATCCAGGCGCGCTCAAGCGTCTGTAACCCAAACTCGCCAAAGTCAATTCTGAGGTTGCGTGAAGCCGTTCCCTTGCGACTTCCTCGCTGGGACTTTCGATACTTCACCCGTTTTGGCATCAATGGCATAAGGACTCCTCTTTAAACTCCCTCAGGAACTGGTGGTGGCGGCGGCGGCAGCGCAGCCGGCTGAGGTGCCGGTTCTTCCTTCTTACAGATCCAGCATTTTACGCCAATCTTGCCGTAAACCGTATTGGCTTCGGCGAATCCATAATCGACTGCCGTCCGCAGTGTGTGCAGAGGAACTTTGCCTTCCCGGTACCATTCCGACCGTGAGATCTCCGCGCCGTTGAGACGCCCCGAACAACGGAGGCGAATCCCCTCTGCACCAAAATCCATCGCGGTCTGCACCGCTTTCTTCATCGCGCGGCGATAAGCGATGCGCCGTTCAATTTGCAGCGCGACGTTCTCCGCCACCAGCTGTGCATCGAACTCCGGCGTCTTAATCTCTTGAATGTCGATCTTGACTTGCTTGCCGTGCGCCATCTTCGAGATCTCTTCCGTCATCTTTTCGATCTCCGCGCCTTTGCGTCCGATCACGATCCCGGGACGCGCCGTGAAAATCGTCACTCGAATACTATTCCACGCGCGCTCGATCACAATTTTCGAGACGGCGGCGAACTGCAGTTTTTTCTTCACGTAGTTACGAATCGCCAGATCGCTATGCAACAAAGCCGGCAGTTCCTGCGGCGAGGCGTACCAGCGCGAACGCCAGTCGCGATTCACGCCGAGGCGAAACCCGATTGGACTAACTTTTTGTCCCATAAATTACCTTTTCGCTTTCTTTCCGGCCTTCTTGGTCCTGGGCTTTTTTTTCGCCACTGCCGTTGTCGGTGCTTCGGTAGCCTGACCGGCTGTTGGTTGCTTGGTTGATTCTTTCTTTTCCCCTTCTCGCTTCGCTTTCTTCGTTTCCCGCGTCTCGATTTGAACCTCGTCGCTCAACACGATGCGAATGTGGCTCGTTCGCTTCAAAATCCGGCTGGCGCTCCCCCGCGCGCGCGCCATGATCCGCTTGAACGTTGGACCTTCGCCGACAGTCGCCTCTTTCACAACCAAGCCGTCCGGTTTCAGGTTGGCATTGTTCTCCGCGTTGGCGATTGCGCTCTTCAGCGTCTTGCCGATCAAAAATGCCGCTTTCTTCGGCGTGAATGCGAGAAGGTCGAGTGCGGCCGAAGCCGGCAGACCTTGGATCTCACCCGTAATTTCGCGCACCTTGAAGGGCGAAATCCGCGCATACCTGTATATTGATCTTACTTCCATCGCTTCGCGTTCGTTACAAAGTTGCAAGGGTTACAACGTTATAAAGTGATCCGTTTCCCTTGTAACTCTTTTAACTCTTGTAACCTTTCCGTCATTTCAAACTTACATTGGATTGCGCATCCACCTGGAGGTGGTCCCCAACTCTTATCTTTTCTTTTTCCGAATCCATTTCTTGAATCACAGCGCCGCAAATCTTCTGCCGCACGTCGACCACTCGCAGTGTCGCGATTTTGCGGTCATCGCGCATCACACGCATTGGCATCCCTATCTTCACTCCTTCTTTTTCGCCAAGATTGCCGACCACGAACGACCACTCGTCCTTGACGCTGATGACGCTCCCATCCATCAAACTCGGCTCCGGTAGATCCGGAGCGCTGGCCGATTTTGTGACCAGATTATTCGTGCCGCGCAATTGAGTTTCCACGTCCATGCGCGCTTGCGCGTCGCCACCCTGCGACGTTTTCAAATAACGCAACATCGCCTCGTTCAGGCGCAACATCTGGTCGCGAAATTCCTCGCGTTCCTTGTGCGCGAGTTGAAGATCGCTAACGGCCGCCAGCAAGCGCTGCTCTAGCTTCGCGCGATCTTTGCTCGCTGAAGCCAAGCCCAGCGCCTGCATCCGCAATTCCAAATCGGAAAACTTGCGCCGAAATAATTCGGCCTCCGCATTGGATTCCGCCAGGCTGCTCGTCAAAGCCCTCAGTGACACTTGCGCAATAGACAACTGCCTTCGCAGCTCTTCGTTTTGAGCAAGCAACGTCTCCGCCGTCACTGCATGCTCCGCGGTTTCAACTTTGGATTCTGACAAAGAACTATTTCCCTCTGCCGCCAGCCTTCCGACGGGCAACAGACCCACAAACATGATCATCAATCCCCGACTCATTGCCCCATTTGGGCAATCGAAAATCGAAAATCGAAAATCGAAAATCCGCATTACTTCGTTACCTTCGCCGTGTGCGAACCATGTTTCTTAAATACCCGCGTCGGTGAAAATTCACCGAGCTTATGGCCGACCATGTTCTCGGTGATGAAAACGGAGTTAAAAGTCTTTCCGTTATGCACCAAAAACGTGTGGCCGACAAAATCCGGTGTCACCATCGAACGCCGCGACCACGTTTTGATCGGCTTCTTTGCGCCCGCACTGTTCATCTTGTCGATCTTCTCCAGAAGATGCGACTCGACGAAGGGTCCTTTCTTCAACGATCTAGCCATAAATTGCAAGTGATTTGTAATTCTTGGATCGGACTAGCACCCTTGCGCAGAGTTCTATTCACGATTCCCACGTCACGCTTTCTTCTTCGACTTTCTCCTTTCTAAAATGAAACGATCGCTCGGTTTGTGTTTGCTCCGCGTTTTAAATCCTTTGGCCAGTTGCCCCCATGGGCTGACAGGATGATGCCGGCCTCCGCCGCCTTTTGATTTCCCCTGACCGCCGCCCATCGGATGGTCGATCGGGTTCATCGCCATCCCGCGAACACGCGGGCGCCGTCCCTGCCAGCGCGTTCGCCCCGCTTTGCCACTCGACACATTCATGTGATCGACGTTTCCCACTTGGCCGATCGTTGCGAAGCAGTTCTCGTGAATCCGTCGGATCTCGCCGGAGGGCATTCTTACCAGCGCGTAACCGCCTTCGAGGTTATTTAGCGTTGCCTGCTGCCCGGCGCTGCGCGCAACCTGACCGCCGCGACCCGGACTTAATTCAATATTGTGAATGTTAGTGCCGAGCGGAATCGCGCGAAGCGGCAGCGCGTTTCCCAGATCCGGTGCGACATCGTCCCCGGCGGCGACCACCGATCCGACGCGAAGTCCACTCGGCGCAAGAATGTAACTTAGTTCGCCATCTGCATATTTAATGAGAGCAATGCGCGCGGAACGGTTCGGATCGTACTCGATCCCGATTACTTCAGCGGCGACACCGCGTTTGCGTCGCTTGAAATCGACCTTGCGATATTTCTGTTTGTGACCACCACCGATGTGCCGCGATGTCAGCCGCCCGTAATTATTACGGCCGCCCGTTTTTTTCTTCGGCCCAACGAGGCTCCTGGCGGGTCGCCACTTGGTGATTTCATCGAAGCCCGGTAGTGACTTGAAACGCAGCGTCGGCGTAAGCGGGCGATAATTTTTTAGTGCCATAACTTTACAAATTCGAAATCCGAAATCGGAAACAATCTCGAAGACATGAATGCGCGAAACGAAGCTGATTCGGATTTCTGTTCATTAGTGCTTGTTTCGGAGTCGATATTCGTGCTTCGGAATTATCCTCATACCAGGTCGATCTTTTCCCCTTCCGCGAGCGTTACGATGGCTTTCTTCCAGTGCGGGCGTCGTCCCAATGGCCCACGCACGCGTTTCTCTTTTCCGGCGTAATTACAGGTGTTCACATCGACTACCTTCTTTTGAAACAATCGTTCAATCGCGTTCTTGATCTGAATTTTGTTCGCGCGCGGACTGACGCGAAAGACATACTTATTCTGCTTTTCGCTCATCAACGTCGACTTTTCCGTTAACGAAGCAGTCTGAATAATCTCATGCGGCTCGTTCATTTCGTCCTTTGCGCGAGACGTTCGAGCGCCTTGTGCGTGACAAGAATCTTCTCGAATGCAAGCAATTGCTCTGTGTTTACATCGGAAGCGGTCGCGAGCTTCACCGGTTTGACGTTGCGCGCCGACTTGAAGGTCGCTCGATCGAACGCGTCAGAGATCAGCAAAACTTTCCGCACGTCTGTTTGTTTTTTCAGCAATGCCAGAAATGATTTTGTCTTCAGGTCTGGCACGACAAAATTGTCGATTGTCAAAACATCGCCGGCGTTGATCCGCTCGCTCAGCGCCTTTCGAAAAGCGAGATGCCGCACGGATTTTGAGATCTTTTTGGAATAATCACGCGGCTTTGGTCCGAAAACGACCCCACCCCCGCGCCAAATCGGCGACGATTTGTAACCGGCCCGGGCGCGGCCGGTCCCTTTTTGCCGCCAGGGTTTTGCACCGGACAAATTCACTTCGGCTTTTGTTTTCGTATTGGCCGAGCCGGAGCGACGCGCTGCGCGCATGGCAACGACTGCGTCATGGACGGCCTGGGTACCGCGTCCGTCTTCGATGATCTCGATCTTTGCCTCTTTCGCCGCAGTTTTGGTCAAAACTTTCGCGCTCATTTCCTGGCTGCTCCTAGCTTCTTTATAGCCGGACGGATGACCACAAAACTTCCGTTTGCTCCCGGCACCGCGCCGCTAATCAAAATCACTTTCTCAGATTCGCGCACCTGCATGACCTGAAGATTCTGCACAGTCACGCGCTCATCTCCAAGATGACCGGGCATTCCCATATTTTTCCAGATGCGTCCCGGTGTAGATCGATTGCCTATCGCGCCACTGCGCCGGTGCGTTTTCGAGCCATGCGAGGCGCCTTGCCCGTGAAAGTTGTGTTTCTTCATCACGCCTTGAAACCCTTTGCCTTTCGATCGGCCAATCACATCGACATAGTCGCCTGCCTGAAATTGCGTAACGCTCAAATTGATCTCGCCTTCGGGAAGATCGCTTGTCAGACGAAACTCGCGCACAAATTTTCTCGGCTCGACGCCGGCCTTCTTGAATTCACCAAGCAACGGTTTGGTGACGCGCGATTCCCTTTGCGCATCGAACCCGACCTGCACAGCCGAATAGCTCTCGTTTTCCTCGGTCAAGCGACGCAGTAAAACATTATCGCCCGCCATAATCACGGTCACGGGACATAATCGACCCTTGGCGTCGTAAACGCTGGTCATACCGATTTTTTGTCCGAGAAGCCCGATGCTCATGATCGTGAATTTGCAAATCTTTCAGATGCGCCTCCGCTTTAAATCTTAATCGTAATATCAACGCCCGCAGGTAAATTTAGTTTCTTTAGTTCATCCACCGTTTTTGCGGTTGGCTCAATGATATCGAGCAGCCGTTTATGGGTGCGAATTTCAAATTGCTCCATCGATTTTTTATCGACATGCGGGGAGCGATTCACCGTGAACTTTTCAATCAATGTCGGCAACGGAATCGGCCCAGCCACTCGTGCGCCAGTGCGCTTGGCGGTTTCGACGATCTCGACTGCAGATTGATCGAGCATGCGATGGTCGAACGCCTTTAAGCGAATCCGTATGCGCTGCCCATTGCTCATTTCGCCTCCTTCTGATCGAGAATCGCCGGGACCAGGTTCGCCGGCACCGGCTCGAAATGCGACGGCTCCATCGAATAACTTGAACGGCCCTTCGAGAGTGAACGAATTGCGGTCGCGTAACCAAAAAGCTCGGCGAGTGGCACTTGTGCGTGAATGATTGTCAGGTTACCGCGCGTCTCGATGCTGCTGATGTTCCCGCGGCGCCGGCTCAAATCTCCGCAAATGTCGCCCTGAAATTCCTCCGGCGTGATGTTTTCCACCTTCATAATCGGCTCGAGCAGGATCGGCTTGCCCTGTTTGAAGCCGTCTTTCATCGCGAAAATTGCTGCCAGTTTAAACGCCAACTCGCTGGAATCGACTTCGTGAAAACTTCCATAAACAATGTCGACCTCAACATCGACAACAGGGTAACCGCCCAGCACACCGTTGAGCACCGCTTCTTCGATGCCTTTCTTAACGGCCGGAATGTACTCGCGTGGAATGATGCCGCCGACGATCTTGTTTTCGACAATAAGACCTTTGCCACGATCGCCTGGCCGCACGTCAACTTCGACGTGGCCGTACTGGCCACGACCGCCTGATTGTTTGATCAACTTGCCGACGCCGTGCGCGTTCGTGGTGATCGTTTCGCGGTACGCGATCTGGGGTTTGCCCGCGTTCGCGTCCACTTTGAATTCACGGAACATGCGGTCGCGAATGATCTCCAGGTGCAGCTCGCCCATCCCGGCGATGATCGTCTGGCCGGTGTCTTCGTGCGTGTAAACGCGGAACGTCGGATCTTCTTCGGCAAGACGTTGCAGTGCGACGGCCATCTTTTCCTGATCCAATTTTGTCTTTGGCTCGATGGCCATTGAAATGACGGGATCAGGAAACGTCGGCGGCTCGAGCAGGATTGGATGGTCTTCGTCACACAGAGTGTCCCCCGTCGTGATGTTTTTAATTCCGACGATTGCAGCAATATCGCCCGAGTAGCATGTCTCAATGTCCTCGCGTTTATCCGCCTGGATTTGGATCAGTCGCGAAATGCGTTCGCGTTTGTTCGTGCGCGGATTGTAAACCGTGTCGCCTTTCGAAAGTGTGCCGGAATAAACACGAAAGAAGACAAGCTTGCCGACAAACGGATCGCTCCAAAGCTTGAAGGCGAGCGAACAAAAATTGCCGTTGTCGTCGGTCGGCGCTTCCATCGGCTCACCGCTATCCGGATCCTGACCTTTCGCTGGCGGAATATCGAGCGGGCTCGGCAGATAGTCGACCACCGCATCGACCAGGTACTGCACGCCTTTATTCTTGAGTGCTGAACCGGCAACGACCGGCACAAACTTGTTCGCGATCGTTTGGCGCCGAATGCCGGCTTTCAGCAACTCGGGCGTGACTGGCTTTTCTTCGAGAACAGCCTCCGCAACTGCGTCGTCGAGATTTGAAATTTGTTCGACAAGGTCGGCGTAGGTTTTATCGACAAGATCGACATACTCTTTTGGAACATCGGCAAGTTCATATGTCGACCCTAGCTGATCGCTGTCCGAATAAATGACCGCTTTCCTATTAATAACGTCGAGCTGGCCTTTGAACTGATCCTCTTTGCCGAGCGGAAGCAAAACCGGCCAGGCGTTCGCGCCGAGTTTTTGGCGCATGCTATCGATCGACATCTTAAAGTCAGCACCGACGCGGTCCATTTTGTTGATGAACGCGATGCACGGGACATTGTATTTCGTCGCCTGCCGCCAAACTGTTTCGGATTGCGGCTGCACGCCGGCAACGGCGTCGAAGACCGCAATCGCTCCATCGAGCACTCGGAGCGAACGCTCGACTTCCGCGGTGAAATCGACGTGACCTGGCGTGTCGATAATGTTGATGCGCTGCTTGATTCCTTCGAAAATTTTGTAGACGCCTTCTTCTTTCCGTTGCGTCCATGCGCAGGTCGTCGCCGCAGATGTGATCGTGATGCCGCGTTCGCGCTCCTGCTCCATCCAGTCGGTTACGGTGGTGCCTTCGTGCACCTCACCGATTTTGTGGATCATGCCGGTGTAAAACAGAACACGCTCAGTGAGCGTTGTCTTGCCGGCGTCGATGTGCGCAGCGATTCCGATATTCCGCGTTCGCTCGAGCGGGAACTTGCGATTGGGCGAATTCGGATTCTTCGCCGCCGTTTGCTTTTGTTCGAGCGTCGCGGGCATAATCGTCACCAGCGGAAATGCGCAAACGCGCGCTTCGCCACTTTGTCATTCTGAGCGGAGCGCAGCGGAGTCGAAGAATCTCTCACTGTGCCGGTACAATACCCAGGCGTACCTTGCACGAGCCAACGCCGATTGTGAGGTCCTTCGCCGTCTGCGCGGCTCAGGATGACACTGCTATAAAATTGTAGAGCGCGCGACGGGTTCATGATTACCAGCGGAAATGCGCAAACGCGCGATTCGCTTGCGCCATTTTGTGCGTGTCTTCGCGTTTCTTGATCGCGTTGCCCTGGCCGGTGGCGGCGTCTTTGATTTCCTGCGCGAGAGCGTCTGCCATTCGCATCCCTTTACGATTGTCCGCGTATTGAACGATCCAGCGGGTCGCGAGTGAAATTTGGCGCGCGGGCGTCACTTCCATGGGCACTTGATAAGTTGCGCCGCCGACACGCCGCGATTTTACTTCCAACCGCGGGCGAACGTTCTCGATCGCCTTGTTTACAACTTCCAGTGGATCGACCGAATCAGAACCTTCGCGCGATTTCTCGATCGCCGTGTAAACGATTCGCTCCGCGAGAGATTTCTTGCCGCGCTTCATGACCGTGGTAATGAGGCGCGCAACCGCCGGACTCCCGTAGCGGGAATCGACTCGCTCCTCCTTTTTGTAAATCTTCCTCCGTCGCGACATTGTCGATCTTTCTATCCAAAATTATTTCTTTTCGGTGGCGCCTTCCTTCGCTGCCTCTTTCGGTGCAGCCTCCCTCGCTGCGCCACCTCCGCCGCGGCCACCTTTCGGTCGTTTCGCTCCATACTTGGAGCGGCTACGGCGACGTCCATCGACGCCAAGGCTGTCGAGCGTTCCGCGCACAATGTGATAGCGTACGCCTGGTAAATCCTTCACGCGTCCGCCGCGCACGAGCACGATGGAGTGCTCCTGCAGATTGTGCCCCTCGCCTGGAATGTAGGCAATCACTTCCTGGCCATTCGTCAAGCGGACCTTGGCTACTTTGCGCAAGGCAGAATTCGGCTTCTTGGGCGTGCGCGTCATCACCTGCACGCACACACCGCGCCGCTGCGGACAATCGGTCAGCGCCGGTGACTTCGATTTCACCGACACCTTCCGGCGTCCTTTTCTAATCAACTGATTAATTGTTGGCATTTTGTCTAAACAAAGCACCGCCCAAAATCTACTCCGGGCGACAAAAAACCCGCTCAGGCCGCGCAAATCACACTCTCACGCGCCTGATGCGGTGAGCCGCGAATATAGAGGGAAAAACATGATTCGCAAAGAATTATTTCGCGGAGTAAATGACAACCTGCTATTTGAGAAAACGGCCGGCGAGACACGCGAATCTCTGCAAATTTTTCGGCCGTCTGGTTGCAGACAATGACTCTCGCGAAAGCGGCGCGGTCATCAAGGAGCGAGCTCTCGACTGTTTTTGGGATCAGTAACGATCCTTCTCGTAAGAACCGTGGAAATGTCTCTCCTGGCTGCCGACACGGAACCAAATGTCCTGATGGATTGGATCGTCCCGAACGACATCGTTTGGTCCGACATCGTATCGCTGGGTGACGTTTCCGTTCTGGTCATACAACGTGATGTGATATCCATGGAGCGGCGCCGGCGTCGGACCAACTGGCCGCGGTGCCGGCGGATTGGTCGAGACACATGCGGCAAAGCCGGCAAAGCAAATGAGGCCGATGACGATTAATCTTCGATAGCCGAACATACGACTCCCCCCTGTTCAATAAGTTGATCAAGCGCGTCATAGGGTAAAAAGGCGCAGCCATCGATCCCCCATCCGCGACCCCAAGAATTCGCCATCAGAAATGCGTCGTGATCAGGACTAAATCCAAAGAGCAGATAAGCATGTCCGGTTGCGCCGGCGCTGCCGGACAATTGCATGATTCCATTTGCGGGCTGACTCATGCCCGGATACCACTTCGACCCAACCACGACCGGGCCGCGCGTCAGAACGAACCGCAACGCCTCATCGGCGTTAGCCGCCCAGCGGTAGTCACTCGTAATCAGATTTTCGTCGCGCAACACCTTGAAGCCGGCTCGAACACTTGTCCCGGTGTTTGTCCCTTCATTACCGGGAAATTCATCGATCTCTTGAGCTCGACGCCAGAGCGCAATCGCATCGATCAAGTGACTCATGATGGGCGCGGTCAAAATAAAGTGCGCACAGGCATGACCGACACATGAGTTCGTACTGCCCTGGTTCAGTAAATGAGCTGGTAGTTGCCAGACCTTTTCCCGAGAGCGCGCATCGTCCACCGCACCAATGACCGCTCCAAGTGGAAAATCGTTGTCCTGCGGATCAGGTTTCTGAATGAACCCAGTACCAAACAATGTGCCGTCCACCAAAACATGACCCTCCACCGGAGCGGGTGATTTGGCCGCCGATCGTCTGGCCTTCTTCCAGATCGGATGCGAGACGGGCGCGATTTGCTTTTTCTTTTTTTTCTTCGCCGTCCTTGGCTTTGCTTTCCGTTGGGGCATTTGCTTCGGCGCGTTTTCTTTTTCCTACTAAAAGATGATCAACGGGAGCAAACAATTTTTTCTTAATCGGTCGCACGCCGAACATACCGATGCGCCTCAATTTGGCGCCAGAAGTTGCCACGGTCAGCGCTTCCGCTCAGGGTGAGCAAGTGTTCGAACTTCTGGCTCAGGATTTATTATCAAAAGCGCGGCGCGCAAGATTGACGACTGCCCACGGCGTGATCGAGACGCCAGCGTTTATCCCGGTGGGAACACAAGGCAGTGTCAAAGCAGTCAGTCCGCGCGAGCTGCACGAGCTGGGTGCGGAGATTATCCTTGGAAACACTTATCACCTGTTCGTTAGGCCGGGAATCGACGTGATCCGGCATTTTGGCGGACTGCATCGCTTTATGAATTGGGGCGGACCGATCCTCACGGATAGCGGCGGTTACCAGATTTTTTCGCTCGCGAAATTACGCAAGATTACCGAGGAGGGCGTTGATTTTCAAAATCATGTCGATGGGACGCCGGCGTTTCTCACTCCAGAGATCGCGATGGAGATTCAAACAACGCTCGGCAGCGACATCGCCATGGTTCTCGACGAATGCGCTCCGTATCCATGCGACTACGATTACGCGGCGCGCAGCGCAGAAATGACGACACGCTGGGCGAAGCGATGCAAAGAGTGGAAATCGAGAAACGGAGAATCGGAGAATCGGAGACTCACCGACTCGCCGATTCGTCCACTCGCCCATTCGTTGCTTTTTGGCATTGTCCAAGGCGCGACATTTGATGATCTGCGAAAATCGAGCGCGCAGGCGATTGTCGATCTTGACTTTGATGGCTTTGCCATTGGTGGCGTCAGCGTGGGCGAGCCCGAAGAAGAAATGATGCGCGCGGTGGAATCGGCCGAGCCGTTTTTGCCGAACAACAAACCACGCTATGCGATGGGGCTCGGCACGCCGCCGCAGTTGCTGGAGATGATCGCTCGTGGAATGGACATGTTCGATTGCGTGCTGCCGACGCGGCTTGCGCGCAATGGTACTGCCTTTACACCGACAGGCACGCTCAATCTAAAAAATGCGGAGTTCGCGCTGGACAAGAGTCCGATCGAAGAAAATTGCGCGTGCTATGCGTGCTCCGAGTTCTCTCGCGGTTACATTCGGCATCTGATCAAGGCTGAAGAGATTCTCGGACTTCGCCTGATCACCCTGCACAATCTGCATTTCTATCTCGACTTAATGAGGCAGGCGCGGGAGCAGATCGAGAATCAAAAGTTCGATGAGTTCCGAAAAAGTTTTGTTTCGAAATACAAAACGCGCGATCTCGATCTTGCGGAAAGAGTTTAGTCACCTATCAACACAGATTTTCACAGACTTAGAAGAACGACACTGGAATGAAGAAGAGAACAATCTGTGTTCCATTCGTGTAAATCTGTGGCCGACTTCGCCGTCTAAAAGCAGTTAGAAATATCTCCATCCGAACCCGACTGGCATATTCGCTCGACATGACAAAGAGCGATTGCAGCGGAGGCTTTCGCGCTTAAGGTGCGCTCTCCAAGTCTTACTATGCTGCACATGTTCCTGGCCCAGGCACAAAGCGCCGCTCCCACAAGCAGTCCGGCCGGCGGAATCGGCTTCTTCGTGCCGTTCATTTTCATTTTCATCATCATGTATTTCGTAATGATCCGGCCGCAGAAAAAACGGCAGGAGCAGCAACAGAAATTGATTGCGAGTGTAAAGACGGGTGACCGCGTAGTAACGAACAGCGGCATTCACGGTCTTATCTCGAACGTGAAGGAAACCACGGTGATCGTAAAAGTAGCGGACAACGTAAAGATCGAGATGGAAAAATCGGCCATCGCGACAGTGTTGAAATCGGCGGAAGGTTGAAGCGTTAAAGAGTTGAAGCGATGACCAAATCGCAAATCGCAAATCGCAAGTCGAAAATCCGATGACTCCAGCGTTCACATTTTTCATGGGACTTGTGATGCTTGTCCTGTTCGGATGGTATTTCGCGACCGATCAAGGTCTGCGGAAGCGCCTGCTCGCAACCATGCTGATGCTGTTGCTTGTCGGATTCAGCATTGTCACCATCTGGCCGCCACAGAAAAAGATCGCGCTCGGCCTCGACATTCAGGGCGGAACCTCCTTTCTCATCCGGCTCGTCGCCGGGGACAAGCCCATCAATAAAGGAATGCTCGATCAAGCAGTCGAGGTCATTCGCAAACGGGTCGATTACTTTGGCGCGAGCGAACCGATTATCAGCCCGGTCGGGAATGATCGCATTCTTGTCCAAATCCCGGGGCTCGATACCGCTAAGATTCAGGAAGCGCGGGATCAGCTCTCACGCGTCGCGAAGCTGGAGTTCCGTCTAGTCTATCCTGACAACGGCGAACGCCTGCGCGCTATCGACGCGGGCAAGGAAGTCATCCCGCCGGAATACCGCATTGAAGCTTATAAGCATGCCGCCGAGGGAAATGAAAAAACGATAGAAGAGCGGTTGCTCGTAAAAAAGAAAGCCGACCTCGGCGGCGACCGAGTTTCAGCATCAAACGCTTACTACGGCAATGAGGGTTGGACGGTGCAATTAAAGTTCGACGGCGAAGGGGCCAAGAAGTTCGGCCAGATCACCGAGCAATATAAAGGGCATCGCTTCGCGATTGTTCTCGACGGCTTGATTCAATCCGCTCCGGTCATTCGCGATGCCATCTATGGCGGGGACGCGGTCATCACCGGAAGATTTACGGAGGAGGAGGCCCGTGGGCTGGCGAGTGTGCTAGAGAACCCGTTGCAAACGCCCGTGAGCATTGAGGAAGAGCGCAGCGTCTCGCCCACGCTCGGGCTAGACTCCATTCGCGCGAGCGTTCTCGCCGGCTTGGTCGGTCTGGCCATCACACTCGTCTGCGTAGCGATTTACTACAAAATTCCCGGTCTCATCGCGAATCTTGCGCTCATCATTAACCTTATCCTGTTGATCGGAGCACTCACCATGTTCCGATTCGTTCTCACCTTACCGGGCATCGCGGGCATCATCTTAACCATCGGCCTTTCGGTGGACGCGAACGTACTCATTTACGAACGATTGCGCGAAGAAATGGCTCTCGGAAAATCGCTGAAGGTCG
>Ga0209470_1001324_pt1 | contig 18493 bp, 16 predicted proteins | sample GraSoiAngelo_125_FD_185882 | JGI IMG/M metagenome (GOLD analysis project Ga0209470, IMG submission 185882) | Grasslands soil microbial communities from the Angelo Coastal Reserve, California, USA - 14_0927_05_40cm (SPAdes) (version 2) | ecosystem: Environmental > Terrestrial > Soil > Grasslands ... | reverse complement strand
ATCATTATCGATGTTGACGCGGTAGATTGCGTCGGGATGGAGTGCGTCCGCGTTGGGATTCGCGTTCAGGATGATAACGGTTCTGCCGTTGGCCACGGGCGACTGAAACGCGTACAAGTCGCAGAGATCAAGCCGTTGATCGCCCAGCGGCGGGCCGAGACTGAGTCCGGTGAAATGGTTCGACATCTTCCTTCTCCTTCCGAACGGCTAACGTGAAGGGCCCCGGCTGTCACAAGATGGTGAATCTGTCTTGTAACTTTCGTTCCGCTCCTTCCCTCCCGTGGCACAATTGACTGCAGCGGTGGCCCCCGCATGTGCCAGCGCCTTCGCGATCGCCACCCCGAGGCCCTTGGACGCGCCCGTCACGATCGCCACCTTACCGGTCAGATCGGCCATCGTTGCCTCGCATCGGCGGTACGACGGCACGTCCGAGAACAGCGAACCGGGGCCCGCCGCCATGGTCGGATACGCGAGAATGGCATCACGCAGCTTCGGCGGCGACGTTCGGGCAGGAGCCCCGACGTGCTGGCGTTCCACGACGGCGGTCCTTCGCCCCGGCTCGCGCCATGTCCCGCGCCAGGTGCTTGCGGCCCATTGCCGCTACCGAGGATCAATGTCTCGAACCGTTCGGGTCGAGCCATAGCGTTGACTCAGGTGCGGGGTTCTGGCGCGAGTCCATAGGAGATTGCCGATGTGTGCGCAATCCCCATCGTACGTGAGGTGGTCCCGACTGACGTGAACATCAGGGTGAGGAGGATACGGCCGTCGGCGGTGCGCGAGAGGCGCTCCTGGGCGATCGGCGGCCGCAGGACATGCCCGCACAGTTGCTCAAGCGCCTCGCGATTTTACGCCGCGACGGCGACGTTGCCGTGTAGGTCGAAGCCCTCGAGATGCGCCTGGCGCGGGCCGGGTCTCGGCGCCCTAGTGATTGCTATTCCGCGTACGCGACGTTTGACCGGCGGTGGATTGGTTCGCCGGCGCGCCGCGCATCGTGGTCACCGGCGGCTGGTCCGGAGACGGGATCGCGCTCGGCGTGCGGGTGGGGTAGCTGATCGCCGACGCCCTCGTCGACGGCGCTCCCCTGCCGTCGTGGGGCGCGCTGCCGGACGCGTCAGCCGACTGATCGAGGCAGACATGGGCACCGGACGGATGGAGGCGTTCAGCGACGGGGTGATCGCGATCATCATCACGATCATGGTGCTCGAGCTGAAGGTGCCGCACGGCACCGACCTGGCCGCGCTGGGAGACCTGCTGCCGGAGCTCGCCAATTACGTGCTGAGCTTCGTTTACGTCGCCATCTACTGGAACAACCATCACCATCTGCTGCACGCGTGCGACCGCATCAACGGCGCGATCATGTGGGCCAACATGCACTTCCTGTTCTGGCTCTCGCTAATCCCCTTCGTGACCTCCTGGGTGGGCGAGCACCGCGAGGCTCCGGTGCCGGCGGCGGCCTACGGCGTCGTGCTGCTGATGGCCGGCGTGGCCTACCTCGTCATGGAGCGACAGATGGTGCGCGAGAACGGCCCGCAGTCGGTGCTCGCCGAGACGGTCGGCAGGGACCGCAAGGGCCTGGTGTCGCTGATCGGGTATGTCGCGGCGATCGCGCTCGCCTTCGTATCGCCGCGGCTCGCGGACCTGATCTATGCGCTCGTCGCCGTCATGTGGATCGTGCCGGATCGCCGCATCGCGCGACGCGTCGGCTCGTGAGCGGGAACCGCGGGATCGACGATCCCTCAGGCCTACCGCTGTCCACGCGCGGTCGCCGAGACGCTCGAGCATTGCTGTCGAGCCGACCACATTGCTGAAGAGCACGGTCGCGAGAACGCTGTCACACGGAAGCTCCCGCATTGGCCGGGCCGCGGCGCTGAGTGTTGGCGATCATGGCGGGAAGGTAGTCATCACCGGGCGCCGGGCGTATTGCGTTTCGCAATTTGCGAGAAGCAAGGCCCCTCCCACCCCCGAGAAGACGGCAAAATTCAGGGGCGCCTTGACTCCTAACGCAAGCGTCATTGCCACCCCGAACGACAGTAGAAGAAGTCCACTTAACAGCGCGGTGGCGCGTGTGTGCCAGCCGACGGGCCATTTCCTACGAGTTCGTGAGAGGCATTACCGTTCCCCCTCCCTCAGAAGCACAGTTGGCGGAGCACCTTTCGCTTTCACATAGAAGACGAGCAGTTTCGCGGGTTGCGTCTCACTGGCATTGCGACTCACGCTGTGTACATCCGTGGGCGATTCGTAAAAGACGCCGCCGGCGTGAACTGTCTGGGGGCTAGCACCCTTCACTTGAGTAATGATGCTTCCTTCTAGCACATACAGGGAAGAGGCCCAGGAAGGTCGATTCGAGGAAGAAGGCGAAGACGCCTTCCATGGCGAGCGTCTGCCCGATGACGCCGCCGGCACCGCGCGAGAATCGCGACCAGTTGGTGCCGAACTGGAACTCGAGGGGGATGCCCGTGACGACCCCCATAGCGAAGTTGATCGCGAGGATGCGTCCCCAGAAGCCGGCGGCCCGGTCGTAGTGCGCATCGGCCGTCCGAAGCGCCGCCGACTTGAGGATGACGATGATCAGGGCGAGCCCCATCGTCAGCTGAGGGAAAAGGTAGTGGTAGGTGGCCGTGAAGGCGAAGTGGATGCGATGGGCAGTCACGGCGTCCATGATCTTCAGCGGCAGGAACTCTGGAACTACCTGAAGCTGCAGGGACGGTCGTCGGGCGACGCTTGCGTCGCCTCCGGGGCGGTGGAAGGAGGTATCCCATGGCGAACACACACAAGGCCGGCTGCGCGTGTGGCGCGGTCCAGATCGAGATCACTGGCGACCCGACGGTTCAGGCGTACTGCCACTGTAGCTCCTGCCGTGGCTGGCTCGGCGCGCCGATCCACGCGGCGAGCCTGTGGCCGACGCCGAGCGTCAAGGTGACGAAAGGAGCGGACAAGCTCGGCCTCTACAAGAGGACCGAGAACAGCCACCGCCAGTTCTGCACGGCCTGCGGGGCGCCGGTGCTGGTCCGGCATCCGAGCTTCGGCATGACGGACGTGCCCGCGGGCTCGATCCAGGGCTTCACCTATCGGCCGACCCTGCACGTGCATTACGGCGAGAAGGTGATGGCGGTGCGCGACGGGCTGCCGAAGTTCAAGGACTTTCCGAAGGAGTTCGGCGGATCGGGCGACACGCTCGCCGAGTAGCGCCTCGCGCGAGCAGATTGCCCGCGGCTACGCGGGTACGGATCCGGTCGCCGACGGCGGCGTGACGCAGGTCGCGGGGGTCCTGCGGCGGCGCCCAAGATGGGCACGACGACCTCGGGCGCCCCGGGTCGCATCACTCCTCCGAGACGTCCATCCCGCGTGGAGCGGGCCAAGCGGCGCACGGCCTGGCGAACGTGTGCCGGAGGTCGTGCCAGTAGAACCTGGCGATGACGAAGACGCTTCCGCCGTTGAACGGCGGTCCCCGCGGCGACCATCTCTTTGGGCTCCGCAAGCCCGGTTGTCATAACGCGCCACCTTGTGACGACCGAGGGGTGCCCGTCAAACTCAGCGCAAAGCTGCCGCGAGTGAAGAGGGTGCCGGTCCGACCCCGATCCCCGCCCTTCGGCAGTCTGGCTTCACCCGGTGAGTCCGTGCTTCGTGTAGTAGGCGATCACTCCAGGGTGGCCTCTTGATGCGCTCGCAGTGTTCGACGAGCTTGGGCGCAGCGCGATCGGCTATGTCGACCGGCACGTGATCGAGCTTCCCCGACTTGAGGTGGAGGATCCACACGAGCACCTTGAGGTCCGCCACCGACAGGCGATCGCCGGCGAAGTAGCGACCTCCGTGCGTGTCGAGCCGCTGCTGCAGCCGCCTGAGATAGAACGTGATCGGGCCCGCCACAAGCGCCTGACGCTGCGCCTTCTTCTGCTCTCCCGGAAGGTCGAAGGTCGCCGTGTTCCTCCACGGTGTCCGTCAACTTCGGGCCTTTATAGGAGCTATGGCCTCTGGCTGGATGGCGTGAAGCGTGCATACGAGATCGTTACAACTTGGCCCTTCATACGGGCAATCCGCGGGAGGTGGAGCCATGAAGCGACTCGAAGACAAAGTCGCGATCGTCACCGGTGGGACGAGCGGGATCGGGCGTGCCTGCGCGGTCCGCTTCGCACAGGAGGGCGCGCACGTGGTGGTCGCGGGGCGCCGGCGCGAGGCCGGCGAGGCCGTCGCCGCCTCGCTCGGCGGCCGTTCGCAGTTCGTTCCGGCGGACGTAAGCCGCGAGGAGGACGTCCGAGCGCTCGTCGAGACGACGCTTCGGCGCTTCGGGCGGATCGACTGCGTCGTCAGCAACGCTGGGTCGGTATCGTCGACGGGCCCGATCGCCGACACCGATCCGAAGGCCTTCGATGACGACCTGGCGGTGCACGTCAGGGCGCCGTTCCTCGCGATGAAGTACGCGTCACCGTCGATGGTCGCGCGCCGGATGGGCTCGTTCATCAACATGTCGAGCATCAGCGCGCACCGCGCAGGCTTCAACACGTTCGGCTACGAGGTTGCGAAGGCCGCGCTCGTCCATCTCACGCGCTGCGCGGCGATCGAGCTCGGGGAGAAGGGCGTGCGCGTGAACAGCATCTCGCCGGGGCCCACGCAGACGCCGATCTTCGCGAAGGCGGCGGGCGCGAGCCCCGAGGACGCGGAGCGGGGCATAGAGAACGTCGAGGCCGCGTTCGCAGCACTGCTTCCGACCGTTCAGGCGATGCCAGGGATGATCCAAGCCGAGGACATCGCCGCCGCAGCGGTCTTCCTCGCCTCGGACGAAGCCCGCTTCGTCAACGGGCACGACCTCATCGTCGACGGCGGCATCACGGCGGGAAGGCCTGCGGCGACGATGAAGGCGGCCTGGCGGACGCTCGCCGAGGGGCTCCGTTTTGCGTCCGGGACCTGATGGGTCAACAAGACGCTCGCGATGACCTTCCGCTACGCGCACCGGTCGCCGAGGCATCTCCACCACGCGGTCAAGGAGCTCGACGATGGTGGCAGTTTCGGTGGCAGTATGTCCGGGCATGCGAGGGCACCTCGGGGCACGCACACTGCAAGTAGGCCGCGAAATCCTAGCAACGGTCCCACGTCTTGCTTGCATGCGCCGACAGCTTCCCAAGCTGGACGTCGCCGGTTCGACCCCGGTCGCCCGCTCTCTCTAAGGGCCGTGACTCGTCAGGGCTTTTTCGTTTGGCCCCCTCCGAGCCGCGCGGTAGCAGCGGCGATTTCTCAATCGCGGAAGTGCCCAGACGACGCGGACTTAAGCATTGAGAAATACGAGATTTGCGAATCGGCGCGGCGGAAAGTTGCTACCGCTTTTGCTACCGGCCCAGAGGACGAAGCGGGGATAGACGCGTCGGGGCAGAGTCGACGGAACCGCGATGGGTGTCAGCCTCTCTGCCGCAGTCGATGGCGTCGCCGTGTCGTGTCACGGTGACCGAAGCTCAGGCCGAGATTCGTGAGCCGGTAGGTTAGGGCCTGCACACTCACGTCAAAGCGGGACGCGAGGTCTTCGAGAAGATCATCGTCGTGAACATCGACGGGTCCAGTGACGAGGGCGTCGATCATGGCCCTTGGCATCAAGAGCTCCGCGGCAAACTGATTTGCTTCGATCTCCTGACGGACCTCGGCTCGGCTGGAGCGCTCGTCACGGAAGTAGAACGAGATACCCCGGTCCACGTGTTCGGTGATGTTCTGGTGGAGCAGCAGGTGCCGTCCGCGTTCGATATTCACCACCGACGTTCGGGAAAGATCGACCGCGTCGGCGAGATCCTTCTGGCTCAGCCTAGGCTTCCGTTGGCGGCGTATCGTGGAGGTGCCGGTTCACGTTCGGTAGGGCCGGCTCGCGCCGGGCGCACCCTGCCGCCGGTCAGAAGTCGAAGTGGCGCGTCAGCCGGAACACGACGATGGTCGCGTCGTAGTCGTTCAGCGACAGCGGCTCCTGCGAATACGAAATCCGGCGCACCTCGATCCCCGGCTCGAGGAACGGATGATGGAAGGCGAGGAACGCGCCGGCGTCGACACGACTGAGATCGTACCGCCCCCGCTGCGGCAGGCCCGGCTCGAAGCTCGGCGTGAGCCGGGTGTCGGAGTTGAACCAGGACAGGTTCCATCCCGTCGACCAGGGGTATCCGAGGAGCTTGAAATCATAATTCAGGGTGCTCGTGATCACGTCCTCGCTGCCGGCCTGCACCGACGCCGTCGGCTGGTAGCGCGGCGCGATCAATATCGAGTTGCTGGTATCGAGGTCGCGCCGCGTGAAGCCGACGAAGGCGGTCAGGCCGGCGACCGGGGTCAGGCTCGCCGACACGGTGTCGGCGAAGCGTTGGACGCGTCCGTTGAAGTCGGCGTTCTCGAAGCTGTCGGCCGTGAAGTCGTACGCGAGCTGCAACCAGTCGCGCGGCCGGAGCCGGAACCCCGCCTTGCCGCGGTTCTGGAAGGTATAGGCGATCTCGCGCGACGGGAGCGCAGGCACGCTCTGCGAGTTGCCCGGGATGGTCCACGGGTCGTCGATCTGGACGTTGTCGTAGCGGAAGAAGAGATCGAGCCAACGCACCGGCTGCCAGCGGCCCTCGGCGACGGCGCCCACGAGGTCGGTCCCGATGCTCTGGTCCGCGGTCGAGAACGCCGCGTCGCGGTGCGCGTACTGGACCCCCGCGCGCAGCGCGAGCGACTTGGTCGGCCGCACCTCGACGTCCGAGCTGACCCGATTCAGCGCCACGTGGAAGTGCGTGGACGCCTGCAGCCGGCCGGGATCGAGGAGCGCGTCGAGGTCGCCGTCCTGGCTGCGATCGTCGTAGCGGTAGTCCAAGTGGAGCGTGGCGATCGGGGTCAGGCGCACGCTGGCGCCGAGGTTGGCTAGCTGCGTGCTGAGGGAGGCGTTGCCGGCGTCGACCTGGGTATTCGGCCCGTTGTCGGACGGGATCGTGCTGGTGCCGTCGCGGAAGCGGGTGCGGCTCTCGTCGAGGCTGGCGTGGGCGTAGACGTAGCCGGCGGTCAGGTCGACGCGATCGCCGACCGGCCGCCGGAGCCGCACCCGCGTGATCGGGATGTCGATGTGGTCGTCTTCGACGCTCTGCCAGCTCGTGAGCGTGAAGCCTTGCGCCGGGTCGAGGCCGTCGGGGTCCTGGGGACCGTGCAGGCCGTAGGTGCGGCTCACGCGGCGGTACTGCTGCTCGACGAAGAAGCCGGTGCCGAGCGCGGTGAACTCCGTCCCGAGGCTGCCGACGTTGGTCACTTGGCGCTGCGGCGCCAGCACGACGAAGTTGCCGCCACCGGGCACGAGGACGGTCGAGGTCCCGTCACCCTCGACCTCGTAGAGACGGTAGCCCAGGATGAGGGTCGGCAGGCCCTTCGGGTGGAGGCGTAGCTCTGCAACCCCGTTGGTGCGGGTCAGGTCGAAGTCGTGCAGGTCGTCCAGGCGGAGATCCCCCTGCACCGGTGCGCCGAACAGACTCGGGACCTCGTAGAAGTACTTCGAGCGGATGAAGTCGACGCGCAGGTCCCACAGCGCGCGGTCCTCGGCATCGAGCACGAAGCGGGACACGGGCTCGTCTCCCGGGGTGTCCACCTCGAGGTGGAAGCGGTCGACCGGGGCCTTGTCGGGCTCGCGAGCCTCGCCGTCGAGCGAGAACAGGAAGAGGCGGCCGCCCTCTTCCAGGTTGTAGTCCTCGCGGTACTTGTCCTTCGAGCCGTCGACGTCGACGAGTCGGTAGCCCGCAGAGACGGTCCCGGTCAGATGGTAGGGACGTGGCGGCGGGCTGGGCGGGGGCGTCTCGGCGGCTGTGCTGGCGGGCTCGCCGCCGGCCGCTTCCTCCGCGAACGCACGGGCGACACCGAACACGGCGAGTGCGGCGAGCAGGACGAGCCGACCCCCGTACCGCCGCATCACGGCTCCAGGAAGAACGCCTGGCTGTTCGAGCCGTGGATCGCTGTGTGGCAGCGCGTGCAGTCGCGATAGCTCGGCTGCACGTGGCTCGCCGGCGTCACGGCGTGACACTGGTAGCAGAGCTGGGCGACCTGCTGGTAGAGCAGCAGGTGGCGGTTCGCGCTGCCGTGCGGCTCGTGGCAGCTCCCGCAGCCCTCGAGCGTGAGCCCGATGTGCTCGAAGACGAACGGGCCCTCCACCTCGCCGTGGCAGCGGAAGCACGTCCGCTGCTCGCCGGCGCGCAGCAGCGAGCGCTCGGGCGTGCCGTGGGGCTGATGACAGTCGAGGCACGACACCACGCCTTCGGGCACCTTGTGATGCTCGGGCAGCGCGAAGGCCGAGCGCACGGCCGGATGGCAACGGTAGCAGAGCGCCACCGTCGTCTCCTGGGCGCGCCAGGTCGCGCCGCGCATCGGCTCGGCCAGCGGGTCGCCCGCCTTCAGCATGAGGCGTCCACCGCCCCCGTGCGGATCGTGACAGTCGGTGCAGCCGACGTCCGCGCGCGCGTGCTCGCTGGCGGCGAAGTCGTGCAGGGCGGACTCGTTGCCGTGGCAGCGGAGGCACGGCCGCGAACGCTCGGACGCGGACCCGGACGGCTCGAAGGTGCGCAGGTTTCCCGCCTTGCCGCCGCCGCCGTCGACATGGGCCTGTCCCGCGCCGTGGCAGGCCTCGCAGGCGCGTTGGTCGGGCGGGCGTGCCGGGTCGTCGAGCGCGCCGGCGTGGGGTGACTTGCTGTAGCTCTCGCTCCAGTCCGGGTGGCAGGCGGCGCACACCTCGGGTCCCGCGAACGCCGCCGGGTCGGGCGGCGGGCCGGGCGCGGGCGCCGGCTGCCGTGGCGCGAGGTCCGGAAGCCCGCAGGCCAGCGCCACCGCCACGGCGAATGGGGGAAGCCAGGCCCGCCTCACGGGCGGAACCCGTCGTCGTGGCGGTGGCAACCGAGGCACGAGTAGGTGAAGTGCGGCGAGCCGGTGCCGTCCATGCGATAGTGGTTCGTCGTCGTGTGGCAGATCTCGCAGACGCCGGTGCCGGGCGCCGAGGCGTTGGCGAAGCTGCCGTCGGCCAGACCGGTCAAGTTGTCGAACGTGATCGGTCGATTGGCGCCGCCCGGCGTGGTGATGGTCTCACGCACGAGCTTGATGTTCTGCGAGCCGTGCGGGTCGTGGCACTGCACGCACGGCAGCGCGACGCCGGCGGGCGCGTGCGTCTGCGTGGACGGATGACAGGTCTGACAGCCTTCGGTCGCACGATGGTCCGGACCCGGCGTGGGATCGCGCTCGGCGTGACACGTCGTGCACGTCTGGACGGCGTGTCCGCTCGGCATCGTGTGCCGCGCGGCCTCGTCCTGATGGCAGAGCACGCAGTTGTCTTCGGTCGCGACGGGCGCGAACGCCCGCGTGTGGTCGTGACAGAGCGTGCAGTTGGCGGTGAAGTGGGCGTCGCCGCGGCCTTTCGCGGGATAGAAGTCGGTCTTGCGGTGACAGACCTCGCACATGCCGCTGCCGGGATCGGTCGGGCTCGCCAGCCCGCCCGGCGCCAGGCCGGCGTCGACCGTAAAGGTCACGTCGTAGAGATGTTGCCGCGACCGCACCAGGTTGCGCACCAGATGGAGGTTCGCGCCGCCGTGCGGGTCGTGGCAGTTGAGACAGTTGCGGGTCTGTCGGCGGCCCAGTCGCTCGGCTGCCTTGGTGGGATGCCCGTGGACGTCGTCGTGGCAGGTCGCGCAGTTGGGGATCGTGCGGTGGCGCCGGCCGACGCGGCCAGGCCGGCGGTCGCCGTGGCAGGCGATGCAGTCGAGCGCGGCAGCGTGGCCGGCCGGGAAGGTGTAAGCCAGGGCCAGGTCGTAGTGGCAGGTCCCGCACTCGCCGGCGCCGGGCGGGGCGCTCTGAGCGCTGGCGCTGCGGAGCGTGGCCGCGGCGAGCAGTCCGACCATGCCGACCCATGCCGCCAGGCGTCCGTGTTCCTGGACCAGCATCGGATCTCCTGACGTTCAGGGCGCCGCGGCGGCGTGCACCGTCGACACGGCGAAGGTCGCACCCTCTCCGTGACAGGTGGCACACGCTTCGGCTCCCCCCGGTGCGGTGTTCGTGGCGGCATGGGCCGCGGTGGCCGCATCGTCGTGACAGCTGAGGCAGGAATCCTGAATCGGTGGAATCGACCCGACCGGCGTTTCCACGCCCCCCATGATCTCGGACGTCCGTGTCGGCAGCACCCCCGCCGGCAACGGGAGGAAATAGGTTTCGGCCAGGTGGCACTGCTGGCAGTCGGCTCGGTTGCCGGGAAAGAGGACCTCGCCGAAGTCGTTCACCGAGCCGTTGAATCCGTAGACGACGTACGGCCGCTCCGTCAGCTCGTCGCCCGTGTGGACCTTGTGGAGCAGGTGCTTGAGGCTGATGGGCTGCGTGGCCGGATCGGCCCCGGTGACGACGACACGTCCGTCGAAGTCGCTCTCGCTCGGGTTGTGGCACACCACGCAGTACTCGACGCGGTTACGCGACCCGCCGTGCACGCTGAAGCCCTGCGAGAAGACGCCGTGGCACGAGGCGCATTTCGCCTGGTCCACCACCGCACGGCGGGGAACGATGACGGAGGCGTCGACGCTGAAATCGCGCACCACGTTCTGCATCGCCTCCCGGACGGTCTGCCCGTTGATCGTCACGTCGCGTCGTCCCTCCATGCCGACGCGCCAGGTCCCCGTGCCGCCGGCGGGAATGCCGTCGGCGACCGTCGTCGTGTAGGTGAAGACGCCGCTGCCGTCCGGGCCCGTGACGGTCCCGCTGGCGCTGCCTCCGATCAGGGCGGGCCTGGTCACCGGCGGGGTCAGAGCGCCGAAGTCGCTCGACGGGCCGCTGATCGCGAGCGCCAGGCTGCTCAGTCCGGTGAGGCTCGTGAGCGGCGTCCCCGCGTCGTCGGTCAGCCGGAACGTGATCGTGACGGCCCCGCCCGGGCTGCCGCTCGCGGAGCGGATCTCGCCCACGAGGCCGGTGAGCTGCATCGATCGCTGCGGCACCGTGTGTGCGCCGGCCACGGACAGGCCGAACTCGGATCCGTTCGCCGGGTGACAGAGCGTGGTGCAGAAGGCCTCGGGTTGCGCGCCGGCGGCGTGCGCTGTTCCGGGCGGGCCGGCCGCCGTCGTCATCTCGCTGGGATTCACGTTGTCGTGGCAGCCCGTGCACGCCGACGTGGAGGCCTTCCCCAGGTGATCGCCAGCGGTCGCGCCCTGGCCGTGACACACGGTGCAGGTCCGGATGTCCTGCGGGAAGCCGACGCCGGTGACGGTCGTCCCCGTGCAGGTACTGTCGGGGCAGTCGCCGTCGGCGCTGCAGGACACGCCGGACAGCGGGCCGCCGGCGCAGGCTTTGACCTTCTCGGCGAAGGCCGTCCCCCCGACCTCGTACTTGGCGCCGAGTGCGCCGTTGACGACGGTGGGCAGGCCCTTCCCCATGTGGATGCGGTGGATCATCTGCTGCAGCTCGATCGAATTCCCGCTCTCGTCGAAGCCCTGGTCCGTGTGGCAGAGCTGGCAGAGGCCGACCTCTCGCCGCCCCCCGCCGTGAAAGGCCAGGGGGTCGTGGCAACCGTTGCATTGGGCCGTGGTGGTGAGCTCGCGGGCGAGCGTGACGGCCCCGCTGGCCGGCACGAAGTCGAACAGTGGGTTCGCATACAGCTTCTGCGTCTCGAGGGTGCGCTCGACCTGGCCCCCGACCGTGTGCGTGGTCGTGGCCGGGAAGCCGGGGGGCAGCGCGGTGGCGAACGTGTACGTGTAGATGCCCCTCGTTGCGTCCACGGTGGCGAGCGAGCCGCCGGAGTCGTATCCGGGCTGACCGGGCGTCGGAACGATGTAGCTACGATAGCGCGTGAAGGTGGCGGTGGTGCCTTCGGTCGTCGTGGACTCAAGGTCGAGATGTGCGATGGCGAACCGGACGCGCGCCTGCGCCGGATTCGAGGTCGAGGCGGTGGAGGGGACCAGCGGGATGCCGGTGCCGTCGGTCAAGGTGAAGGTGATCGAGACGATGCCCTGCGCGCTCACCGCCGCGGCCGTGATCTCCGACACCAGACCGGCGCCGGGCAAGCCCGGCGGGACGGGCGGGAGCGTCGTGCTGGTACTCGCCGGCGTCGTGGTCGTCGTCGGGCCGCCGGCGACGGTGGTGGGCACGCAGGTCAGCCCGTAGGTGTCCGGGTCGCTCTGACCGCCCGCCTTGGCGGTCGCCTTCAGGGGAACGCGTCTGGACGAAACGAGGCCCTGTTTGTTGGGCCCTACCACCGGGACGGAGACCAGGGCCGCCGGCGAGCAGACGGTGGCGCTGGTGGGCAGCGGGATGGCGGCGAGCGCTGCCTGCAGGGGTGTAATGTCGACCGGCGACTTCTTCTTCAGCTTCAGGGTGAGCCGACTCACCGAGCGAGGCTGACAGCTCCGCGTCGGCTCGTTCAGGCAGAAGCTCACCTGGAACACGCACACACCGTTGCGCTGTCGGTCGAAGTCGCAGCTGTCGCCGTCCGCACACGTGACGCCCTTGGGCGTCTTGCCGGCGGGATACCCCACGGCCTCCGCCGACATCTGCAACAAACAATCGGTCCGCTTGTTGCCGCCTCCGGGAACGACGGTGGCGGCCGTGGCGCCCATCGGCGCCACGCCGACGGCCAGGAGCCCGAGCGCCGTCGCGAGCAGGACGTATCTATTATTTGGCAGCAGCCAGTCCCTTCACGTAGGCAGCGACCGCTGCGATGTCGGCGTCGGTCACCTTTTTCAGCACCGCGGTATGCTTCGCGTTTGCCTTGATGCTGGCGGTGATGTCGGCGTCGGCCATCCCGGCTACCTTGGCGTCGCCGGCGAGCGCGGGTACCTTCATGGCCTTGCCGGCCGCGGTGTCGGCCTTGCCCGTCTCCCCGTGGCAGCTGGCGCAGTGTTGCTTGAAGATTGCCGCTCCGTCGGCGGCGAGGGAGACGTTGGCGCCCGCCAGGCTGAAAGCGACCACGAGGGACATCGCGTAACGCATCGGAGACTCCTTTCGCGTCTTTCGCATTAGGTAGTCGAGGGCCCGGAACCGCGCCGGAAAGCGCCGAGCTGCCAGCGCTTGATCACGTAGAGTCCCAGCGCGACGGCCAGGGCCGGGATCCCGATGAAGGAGAACATGGTGGCGGTCGCGCCGTCGAGATGTAGCGCGGTCATGATGAGGATGGCCAGAGCGATCAGTGCCAGAAGGCAGGCGACGCGCATCATGACGGCGCCCTGCCACCGGTAAGCGCTTCCTCGGGATGCGCCGCCGGGTGGCAGGCGCCGGTGCAGGCCATGGTGTGGCTCAGCAGCGCCTGCTGGACGTCGGGGTCCTGATGCGCCTCGACGTCGCGGAAACTCGCTGCCCCCGCGTGGCAGCCGAGGCACGAGGCGATGTCGAACGGGCCGTTCAGCTCGAGCGGCAAAGCGTAGTGACCCGTGAGGTTGTGGAGCATATGCATCGCTCCGGCCTTCTTGGCCCCGAACGTCCCCCAGATCCCGTAGCCGCTGTGGCACGCATAGCAGGCCTCATTGGTCGGGACCAGACCACGGGTGAAGTGGATGGCGGCGAGCGAGCTGCCGTCGGTGGCACGCAGACTCGCGACGATCGGCGTCATCAGGTGGCACGAGCCACAGAAGCGAACGTCCTTCGATCCCTCCATCACCATGAGCATGCCGAACCCGTAGGCGGCTATCGGCAGCACGAGCCCCGCGACACCGGCGGCGGCCGGCAGCCGGCCGCGCACGAGACCCCAGACCAGGATCGCCACCCCGGGGATCGCCACCAGGATCGGAAGCAGATGAGTCCAGTCGACCCCGGGCGCGACGGGAGGGGAGATGAAGAGTGACCCGACTGGCGTCGAGCTCACGCGCGGCCCTCGCCACGGGCTCCCAGGCTCGACATCGCGGCATGCCTTACTGCGAATGTTTTCCCGGGGCAACCATTTCGGCGAGGCGCGGACTCACATCACGCACGTCCGCACCTCGGTTCATCGGATGCGGGCATAGACCAATCACCGGTCCTCGACACGCGCATCAAACTGCCCCGGCGCTGTCGGTCGAGGTCGCCGTAGGGCACGTCACGCGATCGCCGCCACGAACCGGGACCTCGCCGGGATGGTCGAAGGGGGCTGCTTCCGTGACGATCTGTACTACCGCCTGAACGTCTTCCCGATCGCGATACCGCCCCTCCGTGAGCGGCCGGAGGACATCGACGCGCTCGTCGATCACTTCGTCGGCCAGTTTGCCCGCCGCCTGGATCGCCGCATCGATGTGATCCCGAGCGAGACGCGGGAGGCGCTCCGTCACCATCCGTGGCCGGGAAACGTCCGCGAGCTCAACGATCTCTCCTCGAGGTCCTCAGCGTCCACACGTGAGTCGCCGGGGTGCTTCGCCTAGGAGGAAGCAGCCGCCGGCAAGGAGGTCTATGCGACCACAGGCCCGCGTCGCCCGACCCCCCGCCTTCTACGCTTCTGCGCTCCCCCTCGTGACGCTAGATCAGGTGCCGCCCTCCTGAAGCGCATAATCGAATCGCTCCTCCTTCTCGTCCGTGGCGTCGTGCAGCTGGCGGGCGCGTGCCAGCAGCGGAGAATCGCCGGCGCAGTGCTCCACGTAGCGCCGTACCAGCATGGACGGGATCCGCAGCTTCTCGCCCGCGTCGATCCGCTGGTTGCCGCTCAAGCGAGGGTTGAGGTTGCGGAGGGTACGGAACCACCCGTTGCGGTTCTGGCCCGGTCCGAGACAGATCGTCAGCTCGCCGATCGAGGCGGACTCCCTGAGCGCGATCGTGGTCGTGCCAACTTCCAGGCCTGACGATACGAGGCCATTGTCCTGTGCATGCAAGAAGATCCAGGCAGCCGCGAGGACGCCTGGGACGTAACTCCGTGTCTCCATCGGAATTGCCTCGGACAGCTTCGCGTCCCAGAAGCTCACCCCCGAGATCTGCTTGTGGAGCGTTGCGAGTTTGCTCTCGCCCGCGTTGTACGCCGCGAGCGCCTTCGGGAGATCGTTGCCGAATCTGCGAAGCAGCGCGGTCAGGTACCTGGCGCTCGCCTTGGTCGCGGCGACGGGATCGAGCCGCATGTCGAAACCGTCGACGCTGCCCAGGCCGTACCGTCGGGCCGTGGTGGGCATGAATTGGAGCGGTCCGGCCGCGCCCGCGCTCGAGTACGAGTGAACCTTGGCCCCGGTTTCCTGGGCCATCACCGCGAACAGCAGCGCCTCGGGGAGATTGGCCTTCTCGTAGATCGGTGCGATCTGTTCGCGCAAGAAGAGGTAGTTCCCGTAAGCGTCTGCGAGTTGGGGGCGATTCCAGGTGAGCCAGTCGTTGAGCGCCCGCTTCACCGGTCCGTTGAGGGGGATCGCGTCCTCAAGCTGCAGGCCGCGCCGCGGGGAGTTGGCGCTCGCCGTCGGCGCGGGCACCGTGGTCAACGCCTGGTCGACGAACTGCTCGCGAAGCGCTGGGACCGAGGATGGGCTCGCCGCCGCGAGGTGTCTCTCGTCGATGGCGGCGCGGAGCGCCCGGATGAAGATATCGATATCGCAACCGTCCGTCCGCACGCACTCCTCGGCCAGGACGGTCATCCGGTCCGTGGCCGATGCGAGCAGGTTGTTCCCCATGACCGGATCGCCGGATACGATCAGCTCGAGGCCTCTCACGTAGTCGCGCCCGCGGTCATGGATCTTGACGGACAGCTCTAGGAGTTGGGGAGACGCGAATGCCCTCCGTCGAGAACCCACCAGAGCGAACGCCGTCGCCGTGAGCGTCATGGCCAGCAGGACCCACGGTGTCGCCCGCGCCTTGATGATCGCCTGCAATGTTGGGTTCATTGCGGTCCTCCAATGGGAATCGCCAGGGAGGCCTAAGTCGCAAATCCGCGGCCAACGCGGGGGCCTCGTGGCGAGAGCGGGGAGGCTGGAGAGCGTACGCAAAGAGCCGCCAGCGTCATAAGCGTGACGGCCGGATAGGTCATGTGGTCCTGTCCACCGGTCTTGTGCGCGGGTCGAGACCGTGCGCGAGCCAGCGGAGGCCGTAAGAAGCTCAAAGGGGCTACGTTGACGTCCTCGCGGGTCGCGCCTTCTGACCGAGCGGGTCCCGGCTGGGTTCCGGGTTGGCGTCTCGAGCTCGCCGATCATCTCGTCGCGGTTCGCTCTTGGTTACTTCACGAACCCGACCTAGGTCTTGCCAAGGACGATGGGGTGCGCGACTGGAGGGGAACGCGCCAGCGGGTGAATCGGCCGTCTCGGTTCGGGCAAGAATCGCGAATCTCGGTGTAGCCGAACGGTATTGCGTTATCCCATTTCTGCTACCGCCGCCGAAAAACCCTTGCCCCGCAAGGGCCGCGAAAGCTTCCCAAGCTGGACGTCGCCGGTTCGACCCCGGTCGCCCGCTCTCGTGAAGTCGAGCATTTAGCCGCCGACACGCGTCACCGCCGCTCGCTGGTGGCAGTTTGGCAGTTCGTCTTCCAGGGTCGTGAAAGGGCGCGGGCTCAGATTCGCGGCGCGACGTAGGGCACCCAGCGCAGCCCCGCATGGGTCTCGCGGCGTTGCCATTCCCCGCCCTGCCGCCGAGGTCGAGCCTGACCGCATCCTCGGCTGCTTGGCGAGATCGAATGCCTGCGGGCGATGCGCCTCGCAATCCGCAATTCGCGACCTGACCGCGCCGAGGATCGCCTCCTCGTCGCCGGAGGGCGCCGTGGTGCAGCCAATGCCGACGATGAGGACCTCGGATGGTTCCAACGCGCCGCTCGCTCGGTTTGCTTCTTCGCGCCGCCGACGTTCGTCGCATTCCACCGCCGCACGCCAGTGCTCGTCGAACGCCGCTGTCTGCTGGTGCATGAGAAGGCAGTGCGTGAACTCGTGAGCGAAGACGGGCACTCGCCCTTTCCATCGCGACGCCCACGCAGCAGCAGCTCGGTCGACCCCGACGACCTCACCTGTGTCGCCGACCAGCATCTGCGGCAAGGAAGGCCACGTCGCGGGGGCCGCTGCCAAGATCGAGCACGCGCATGCCAGGGACGATCACCCCGCGCCGACCGCCGCTCGACACCAGGTAGTGGTCTCTTGGCGGAACGAGCAGCGGAATCACCCTGAGGGACGCACCTCTCTCCGGACCACTGCAAGAGGGCCGGCGACGAAGTCGATGCAGTCGACCTGCCCCCCCCCGAGAACGCGGCCACTTGAAATGCCAGCCTCCCCCGCGCGAAGGAGGGCGACATGCGGGAGAGCCGGGTCACGGAGGAACAAGTCGTGAGCATGCTCAAGGAGGCTGAAGCGGGGCAGAAGGTCGAGACGGTCTCCCTACTATCGACCATGAGCCGCATGTCGGCTGGCCGAAGCGGGGCGACCTCGATGACGGAGGCCTAGAATGTTGGATCGGAGAACTTTTCTCATCCGGACCGGGTTGGCCCTCGGCACTGGCGTCCTCGCCGCCGGCTGCCGGCCTCGGCTGGAGCTGGTCCGTGGGGCGACGGTGGCGGACCTTCAGGACTGGCAGGCAGTGCGTGGCGAGTTCAATCTGTCTCGCGATTACATTCACCTGACCGGATTCCTCCTCGCCTCGCACCCGCGGCCGGTCCGCGAGGCGATCGAGACCCATCGCCGGGGGCTGGACGAAAACCCGGCGAACTACTTGCACGATCATGCACAGCGCTTCGAAGCCGACGTGCTCGGCGCTGCCGCCGAATACCTTGGAGTGGACCCGACCGAGATCGCCTTGACCGACAGCACCACCATGGGGCTGGGCTTGCTCTACGGAGGATTGAAGCTCAGGGAGGGGCAGGACATCCTGACCACCCGTCACGACCATTACTCCACCGCGACAGCGCTTCGCCTGCGCGCCGAGCGGACGGGCGCATCGGTCCGGGCGGTCTCGCTCTATGCGAACCCCGCGACCGCAACCGAAGAGGAGATCACGGAGGCCGTCGTGCGGGCGTTGAAGCCGCGAACTCGCGTGGTCGCGGTGACCTGGGTTCACTCCTGCACCGGCGTCAAGCTCCCGATCCGCCGGATTGCTGATGCCTTGGCCGAGGTCAACGCCCAGCGGGACGACGGCGACCGCGCGTTACTGTGCGTCGACGGCGTCCATGGAATCGGTGTGGACGACGCAACCATGGCGGACCTCGGCTGCGACTTCTTCGTTGCCGGCACGCACAAGTGGATGTTCGGCCCGCGCGGTACGGGGCTGGTGTGGGGTAAGTCGCAGGCGTGGCCCGCCGCTACTGCCATTATCCCCACCTTCAACCGGCGGGCGGGCCAGATCTGGGTGAAAGCGATCCCGCCCGAAGACATTCCTCCAGCGGCACTCATGACGCCCGGGGGGTTCCATTCGTTCGAGCACCGCTGGGCGCTGGGCGAAGCGTTCCGGTTCCACCAGCGCATCGGCAAGCCAAGAATAGCCGAGCGGATCCATTTACTGAACCGGCAGCTCAAGGAAGGCTTGGCGAAAATGTCGCACATCAAACTTCACACTCCGCCGGCCGACAACCTCTCTGCCGGTATCGTCTGCTTCGAGGTCGACGGGACGACGCCGGAGGAGGTGGTGACCCGTCTGCAGGAGCGCCGGATCATCGCCA